>Ga0073932_1001773_pt1 | contig 38065 bp, 41 predicted proteins | sample DewCreD2012metaG_FD_76967 | JGI IMG/M metagenome (GOLD analysis project Ga0073932, IMG submission 76967) | Hot spring sediment bacterial and archeal communities from British Columbia, Canada, to study Microbial Dark Matter (Phase II) - Dewar... ...
AAAGCTAAGAAGATGGGGTTTTCTGACAAAAAAATAGGCGAGCTAACAGGCAACTCCGAGGATGAGATCAGGGCCGCCAGGAAATCGTTTGGGATCACCCCCCGCCTAAAGCAAATCGATACCCTGGCGGCGGAATGGCCCGCCACCACAAACTACCTTTATCTGACTTACAACGGCTCCTCCAACGATCTGCAACCTTCCCGGTCGAAGAGCGCTGTCGTGCTGGGATCTGGGTGTTACCGCATCGGCTCCAGCGTGGAGTTCGATTGGTGCTGCGTCAACATGGGACTTGCCCTCAAGGAGGACCTAGAGGGTGTAATCATGGTCAATTGCAACCCCGAAACCGTATCGACGGACTTTGACCTGTTCAACAAGCTTTACTTCGAGGAAATAACTTTCGAGCGCGTAATGGACATCGTCGAAATGGAATCCCCGCTCGGCGTCGTGGTCTCTGTCGGCGGGCAGACCCCGAACAACTTGGCTGGTAAGCTCAGTGCTCATGGCATCACGATCCTGGGGACATCGGCCGAAAACATAGAGAAAGCCGAGGACAGGTCGAAGTTCGGTGAGGTCCTGGACCGCCTGGGAATAAGCCAACCAGAGTGGCAGAAGCTTGACACCATCGACGGCGCCATCTCATTTGCCAAGAGGATCGGGTATCCAGTCTTGCTGAGGCCTTCTTACGTGCTCTCTGGGAGTTCAATGAATGTGGCGTTTGACGAGGATCAACTCAAATCCCACATGGAGGACGCGATAAGGCGCTCCTGCGAGGGACCGTTCGTGATCTCGAAGTTCCTTACGGACTCAAAGGAGGTTGACGTCGACGCAGCCTCAGACGGCGAGCACACGTTCATAGGCGGCATCGTCGAGCATGTCGAGAACGCCGGAAGGCACTCAGGGGACTCTACGATGTCCCTCCCGCCTGTCACGCTGGATGAACGCGCAAAAGATGCGATACGCGAATGCACGCGAAAGATCGCAAGGGCGCTCAGCATAAGGGGCGCCTTCAATATTCAGTTCATAGTGAAGGGCAGCGAGATATACGTGATCGAGTGCAACCTTAGGGCGAGCAGGAGCATGCCTTTCGTCTCAAAGGCGACTGGCATCAACCTGATGCGGCTCGCCGAGAAGGCCATCATGGGGAAGGAGCTGATCGATGGTGAAGGGAAGCCAAGGTCTTTTGGCGTCAAGTCCCCGCAGTTCTCGTTCCTGCACCTCGAAGGCGCGGACCCTGTGGGTGGTGTCGAGATGGGATCGACTGGGGAGGTGGCCTCCTTCGGGAAGACTTTTGAGGAGGCGCTGATCACTTCGATGATGGCATCGGGCGTGAAGCCGATACCGTTTGGCGGTTCTGTCCTGCTGAGCATAGGCCGGGACAAGAACAAGATACTCCCGCTGGCAAAGAAGCTCTCAACAATGGGTTTCCGTCTTTACGCCACGGAGAAAACTGCTGGAGCGATAGCAGCTACAGGGCTCGAGTGCGAGGTTCTGCACAAAGTCAGCGAGGGGAAGGACCCGAATATAATGGATTTCTTGGAACGGGGCAAGATCGACATGGTGATAAACATCCCCCAGATAAATGGCGACATGCCAAAGAGGAAGTTCGAGGACGGCTATGCAATCAGGCGAAAGGCGATTGAGTTCAGGATACCTGTCCTTACGAACCTCGAGCTCGCCGAGGCAATGGTCAACGCCATTGAGGATCTGAGCCAGAGGAGGGTGACGCTCCTCCCGCTACTCGAAGTAATATCGCGGAGCCACTGATCTCGAAGTGGGGCGACGGCGGGATACGGTCTGAAAAGCCTTATATACCTCTTGCAAGCTGATTTGGTGACGGGTCAATATACAGCGACCTGATGTGCGCAGTTCTTCCAGACATAACCTATGTCCTCGACCCCCTCCCAAAAGGGGGTTGGAAAATAAATGAGTTTTTTGAATAGGGATGTAGTCTCGATAAAAGATTTCTCGAGACCTGATATTGACAAAATACTAGATACCGCAACAAAGATCTCGAAGAGTGGCTACGATAAAAGCCTCTTGAAGGGGAAGCGCGTCGGCCTCCTCTTCTACGAGCCGAGCACTAGAACTAGGATGAGCTTCGACACAGCTGCCCAGGCAATAGGTGCCGACACGATATGGTTTGCGGGCGTCGAAGGAACGTCTGTGATGAAAGGTGAGACGCTAAAAGACACGATCGAGACCGTGGCGAATTACGTCGACACCATCGTGATGAGGCACCCTTATGACGGCTCCGCGAGGTGGGCGGCAGAGGTGACTTCAAGGCGTGTGCAGAGGGGCGAGAAGAAAGTCCCAATCATAAATGGCGGCGACGGGAAGAACGAGCACCCTACCCAGACGATGCTCGACCTCTACAGCATCCTCGCGACCCAGAAGCGCCTCGACGGTCTCAATATCGCACTGGTTGGGGACCTCAAATACGGGAGGACGGTTCACTCCCTCTCGTACGCGCTCTCGATGTACGGCTGCAGGCTCTTCTTCGTGGCGCCGGAGATGCTGCAGATACCACACCACATCACCTCCTTCCTGGAGAAGAGGGGGATCTCCTACACAAAGCACACAAAGATCGAGGAAGCGATCGAGGCAGCTGACATAGTATACATAACCAGGATACAGAAGGAGCGCTTCCCAGACGAGAATGAGTACAACAAAGTCAAGGGGCTTTACAAAGTCGACAGGTCGCTGCTGAAGCGGGCGAAGCCAACTATGCGCCTCATGCACCCGCTCCCGAGGGTCGACGAGATATCCGTGGATACCGATGACGACATCAGGGCATACTACTTCCAGCAGGCCGGGAATGGGGTGCCGGTTAGGGCTGCCCTTCTGGGACTGATAATGGGGGCGATCGCATGACGGAATACACGACCGCAATGGGGAAGAAGGGGCTGATTGTGAGCCCGATAGAGAACGGCACAGTGATCGACCACCTTCCGCCGGGCACCGCAGTCAAGATAGCGACGATGCTTGGCCTGATGGACGGGGCAGTCGTCATAATCGGCCAGAACCTCAGGAGCACTAAGTACGGCAAGAAGGACTTAATCAAGGTCGAAGACAGGTTCATCGGCGAAGTAGAATGCAACAAGATCGCCCTCCTGGCGCCGAATGCTACCGTGAATATAGTGCGCGGATCAGCCATCGCTGAGAAGAGGAATGTCGAGGTCCCGGAGCTGGTTGAGGAGGTGGCCCTCTGCGGGAACGCGAACTGCATCACGAACCGGGAGAAGGTCCCCACAAGGCTGCACCTGTTGAGCAGATCGCCTCTTGTCATGGCATGCTATTACTGCGGCCATGAGACAAAGGGAGAGGAGCTGAGGCTAAAGTAGGGGTAACCCAGATTGTCGCTCCTCATAAAGAACGGCACCGTCGTGACAGAGGGCTTAGTGCAGCGCGCCAACATCCTGGTAAGGGGTAGACGAATAGCCGCATTGACCTCTTCAGAGCCAAATTCGGACAGGGTGATCGACGCCGAGGGGATGCTGGTGATCCCGGGCGTCGTGGACCCGCACGTCCATTTCAGGCAGCCTGGAATGGAAGGCGAGGACTGGGTTACCGGCTCAATGTCGGCGCTCGCAGGCGGCGTCACGACTGTGCTCGATATGCCAAACACCCGCCCTCCCGCCACGACAAAAGCGCTCCTTGAGGAAAAGCAGCAGCTCGTTGAGCTGCAGACCGCTTCGTCGGTGCTCGTGAATTACGGCTTCCACTTCGGGGCGACCAATTCAAATGTCGGGGAGATATGCGCGGTCGGTCTCGGTAGCGCAGAGGGGGAAGTGAGTGATAGGGGACGAAGGATCGCTGCCTCGGTAAAGGTATTCATGGGGAGCTCGACAGGGGATCTCCTAGTGGAAGACCCATTGGTGCTGCAGCGCATACTAAGCGCCTCGCGCCTCACGACAGTTCACGCGGAGGACGAGGCCGTCATCAGGGAGAGATGCGACCAGCCAGACCACCTCTCAAGGCGGCCAAAGGATGCTGCGCTGAGCGCGATAAGGAAGCTCTTGCAGTGCAGAGGTCGAGGTGAGGTCTACGTCTGCCACTTGACCAGCGCCGAGGAGATCCAGCTGGCTGAGCCCTTCTACAGGGAAGCCACGCCCCACCACCTATTCCTGACAGACGACCTGATGAAGAAGATCGGCAACTTCGCGAAGGTCAACCCCCCGTTGAGGAGTGAGAGCGACCGCAGATCCCTTTGGGAATCCCTCCTTGGGGGGAGAATAGACTGCATCGGATCCGATCATGCACCGCACACGAGGTTCTCGAAGGAGGGCGCTTCTGGCGCCGTTCCATCAGGCATGCCTGGCGTGGAGACCTCCCTGCCGCTCCTCCTCGACAGGTCGCTGAGGGGGGAGATCGCCCTCGAGCGCGTAATAAGCATGATGTGTCTCAACCCGGCATCGATATTCGGGCTGAGGGGCAAGGGGAGAATAGCGCCGGGCTGCGACGCGGACATCGTCCTGATCGACCCAAAGGAAGAGCGCACAGTTAGGGCTGATCGGCTACATTACAAGTGCGGATGGACGCCGTACGAAGGGCTCAGACTGAGGGGCTGGCCCAAGATCACAATACTGAACGGCGCAGAAGCATACGTGGATGGCGCGTTCACAAAAGCCAGGGGAGGGCATGTGAAGTATGCGTTTTGATCTTCCTGATGGCGAATTCGTGATACCGTCTGGGATAGTCGCCTCTACCCCCGATATCATAGCCAGGATAGCTGAAGCAGCGGACGGCGTAGGGGTGATAACAACGAAGAGCATCGGCAGATCGGAGCGGGATGGTAACAGGGAACCGATCATAGCTGGGATCGGGGGATCTCTCCTTAATGCTGTGGGGCTCTCCAACCCCGGGGTCGCTGCATTCGCCGACGAGCTGAATTCGCTGTCGGTACTCAGCAGGGTAAGGAAGCGAGGCAAAGTGCTCATGGCCTCTATATTTGGGGGGTCAGAGGGCGAGTTCGTTGAGGTGGCGTCGGGACTTGCCCGCTATGTGGACTGGATTGAGCTGAACCTTTCCTGCCCCCACGCAGCAGGATACGGCGCGACCATAGGCACCAAGCCGCAACTCGTCGAATCGATCGTAAGGGCAGTCAGGGAGGCCGTCGACCTCCCCATATTTGCCAAGATAGTCCCGGCGATCGGCTTAGCCGGTATTGTTGCCAAGAAAGCGGTCGGCGCAGGAGCTGACGGCATAACGGCCGTGAACACTGTTGGGCCGTTCGAGTTCCTCTCGCCAGATGGCAAGCCGCTCCTTTCCAACGTCCTCGGCAGCCTATCTGGCCAGGCCATCAGAGAGATCGCCATAAGGTGCGTGGCAGAGGTGAGGTCAGAGGTCAATTGCCCGATCATTGGCATGGGCGGAATCTGCTCAAAGGGGGACGTCGATGCGTTCAGGAGGGCTGGCGCAAACCTCTTCGGTGTTGGCACCGCGCTCCTCGGGATGAGCACGGAAGAGATCGTGGGCTTCTTCAAGTCCATAATGGCTGGCCAGCCGGCGATCAAGGATCCTGCGATCTGCCACAGAAAATGGCACGTCAATGATGCATGGGGATCAGAGAAGGGGCGCGTTTTAGTGATGGAGGAATCCCTCTCTGCGCTCCCAGGGCAATTCGTCCACGTCTGGATCCCGGGGATTGGCGAGAAGCCCTTCTCCCTGGCTTCCGACTCCCCCGCCGTGCTGCTGATCAAGGCGGTAGGTCCAGTGAGCTCGGCTCTCTGCCGCCTCGACGAAGGATCAGAGCTCCTGATCAGGGGCCCATATGGGAATGGCTACCGCCCCTCTGGCATGGTTTCCATGGTCGGCGGCGGGACTGGCGTCGCGCCAATACACTTCGCTGCTAAGCGCTTCAGGGGAAATGTGGTCGACATCTTTGTGGGAGGCAAGTCCTCGGAGGAGCTCCCGCTGCTCGATGAGCTGAGAAGGTATGCCGAGGTCCATGTTGCCACAGAGGACGGATCGCTAGGCAGAAAATGCCTCGTCAGCGGGATAATGGATATGGAAGGTCGCGGCGGCATCGAGTTCCTGAACTGCGGACCAGAGATTATGCTCACCTGCGTCTCAGAGATCGAAGCGAGGGTCACAGATCCCTCAAAAATATTCTGCATCGTCGAAAGGCACTCGAAGTGCGGCGTCGGCATTTGCGGGAGCTGCTCGATAGACGGTCTCAGGATCTGTGTGGACGGCCCAGTCTTCAGGTACTCAGATCTCAGGGGCGGGCGGGACTTCGGGAGATTCAAGAGATCGACGAGCGGCAAGCTAGTACGCATCGGGCATACTAATGATGGTGATTGAAATGAAAAGAGAGATGGAAAAAGGAACTGGAGATATGAACGTAAATAAAAAAGAGGGGGGCATTGAGGGCGAATTCTCGGCCTTCCTGCTCAGCGCGGGTGTGGTGAAGTTTGGATCGTTCAAGCTGAAGAGCGGTCGCACCTCCCCATACTTCGTCAATTTGGGGGCTATCGGTAGCGGGAAGAGCCTCTGGGCGCTTGGATCCTACTACGCCAGGGCAATAGTTGAGAAGGGCCTGGCTGCCGAAACGGACCTCCTCTTCGGCCCCTCCTACAAGGGAATCCCAATTGCAGTCTCAGCTTCGCTTGCGCTTTACAGGGAATTCGGGATAGAGATGCGCTTTGCATTCAACCGCAAGGAGGCCAAGGATCATGGCGAAGGCGGCATAATAGCGGGTGGGGAGCTGAGGGACGGTGATCGTGTCGGCATCTTGGATGATGTAATGACCACGGGCAAGACGAAGGAAGAGGTCCTCTCGGTCATAAGGGGGTCTGCAAAGGCAGAGATCAAGTACATCATGATTGCAGTCGACCGGCTCGAGAGGGGCGAAACAGAAGCCATGGCTACTTCGGAGTTCGAGAGGAGATACGGGATAAGGGTCGTGCCTATCATAACAATACTCGATCTAGTGTCTGCTGCCAAGGCCCTCGGCATCATAGGGGAGGATGCCGTGAGGTCGGTTGAGGCGTATCTCAGAGAGTACGGGGGCAAGGCATGATGGCGCCGACCAGGCGGATAAGCAGGGAGAGGAGCATAGTGGTGGCATGCGACGTCGCATCCATAAAGGAGCTGCTCGATCTTGTCGGATCAACTGCAGACATCGACGCCGTAGGGGCCTACAAGATCGGATTTGCGCTAGCCCTCAAATACGGCCTGGGCAACGTGGTGGATTCCGCAAGGGAATTGACTGGAAAGCCAATCATTTATGACCACCAGAAAGGGGGGACCGATGTGCCCCACACCGGCTCGCTCTTCGCTGAGCTGATGGCTGATTCGGGAGTGGACTATGCGATCCTGTTCCCATTCGCGAGCCCTTCAACTGAAACGGCGTGGATCAGGGATCTACATGCGAAGGGAATCAGGCCGATCATCGGAGCAATGATGACGATTCCAGACTTCCTGAAGGAAAACGGCGGTTTCCTGGACGGAGGCGCCGTCAAAAGGATTATGGAGATAGCTTGCGGGGAGGGCGTAACCGACTTCGTGCTGCCTGGCAACAAGCCTCTTCAAGCAGCCTCTTTGAGGGAGATCATCGAATCCAAGGTTCAATCGCCGTCCTATTTCCTTCCCGGCATCGGAGCACAGGGGGGTGAGATCTCTTCGATCTCCGCAGCCGTCGGGAGCAGGTGGCATGCCATCGTGGGGAGGGCAATCTATGGGTCGAAGTCTCCTAGGGAATCTGCGGCCATGCTCGCAAAAGAGGTCCCTTGACCCGCACCAAAGACCAGTTGCGCTGGGCGCTCTTCGAAACCGGCACAACCGCGGGCGCCCCCAGAAAGGAAGCTTGAGGCATGCATAAATATACCTTGACTTTGAACTCTGTTTGCAGAGGTATCCCATTTGGAACTCCTTCAGGGCATCGCGCTGACGATCCTCTCGGTGACGATCATCGCGATCATATGGGGGAAGATCGACCGCTCAGCTGTAGCGATCTTTGGAGCCATACTGATGGTCATAACAGGGGTGCTGAGCGACATCGAGGCGTTCAATGCGGTCGACTGGAACGTTATCGTCCTGATAATCAGCATGTGGATCCTTGCCGGCTATTTCAGCAAAAGCGGAATCCCCGAGCTGCTTGCCCACAAAGCCGTAGGGTGGTCGAAGGGGAGCCTCAGCAACTTTATTATAATCTTGGGGACAATGGCGGGCATCGTCTCGCTCTTTGTGGACAACATCCTCGTTATACTTATCTTTGCGCCGGTCGCCCTCCACATAACCCGGCTCATAAAGATCAACCCAGTCCCGTTCCTCGTCTTCATCGGGCTCTGCGCCAACTTCACTGGCTCAGCCCTCCTCATAGGGGACCTCCCGCCACAGATGCTACACAGCGTCACTGGCATAGAGTTCCTCTCGTTCATATGGTTCCAGGGTAGGCCCTCCTCGTTCATCATACTGATGGTCACTTTCGCCGCCGTCCTACTCTTCTTCAAGGTATACTTCGACAAAAAGTTCAGAGGTAAAATGGAGATCCTGACCGCATTCGAGGCGCTAGAGCCCACCCCTCGCAACCTGCAGATTGACAAGGGCTTCGCTGCTGCAACTGTGGCATTCTTTACGGCGACAATAATCGCCCTCTCGTTGAGGGAGATCATCGGCCTCAGGTTGGGCGCAATAGCCTTGATCGGCGCCTCTTCAATGGTGCTATTCATGGAAACGGCGGGGAGGCGCTACAAGAAGCCCTCATTCGAAGACATATTGATTAGCCTTGATTGGCGGGCCGTCCTGTTCTACATTTCGCTCTTCATATTGATCGGTGGCATAAATTCCCAGGGCCTGATCGAGAGCGCTGCCAAAGCGATCTCCCCCCTCCTTACGTCAAATGACTACGTAGGCGTCACGGCACTTTACTGGATCACCGTCCCGATCGTGGGGGTCCTCGAGCACGATGCCTACATACTCGCTTTTCTCTATATCATCAAAGATCTCGCTGCCCAGGGCGCAATAATGCCGTGGCCCTTCTATTGGGCGATCCTCTGGGCAGGCACTTTGGGCAGCAACCTGACCGTGGCTGGGGCTCCAGCCCTGCTCGCCGCCCTCAATATGTGCGAAAGGGACAAGTGCAAAGTGGGGTTCAAGGAATTCATCGGTTATAGTATCCCCTTCGTCTTGGTGTCCGTATCTGTCTGTTACCTCCTCCTTATGGTGTTCTGGGTCTTTATTTAGACGGACGCCTCTCTAATTGATTTGAAAAATGGTAGTGCGATAGAGGCCCTGCCCCTTGCCAATCGCGCCGCCCTCTCTTGGCAGAGGCGCCCATGCTATGGGTCGTGCTAATGCCCTTTCTCGGCTCCCAGCTGAAACTTTTTGACGAAACCGTTCTGGCTCTCCTTGACGATCGCGAGGATCTTTTCAGCAGCAGCGATCTCAGGGCATATTGTATGCGTTATCCCTAGCTTTTCGGCGATCCTGGAGAGGCGGGGGTCGCTCACCCTCGCAATGACCCTCTTCACGCCAAGGTCTTTTGCAATGAGGCACCCCAAGATGTTTTTTTCGTCGCCGCCTGTCGTCGATATGAATAGATCATAGTCCCTTACCTTTACCTCATTCAGGTCATCCATATTCGTCACATCGCCCTTGAAGACCAAAACGTCATGCTCTTGCGAGATCTCTGTGCACTTCTGCTCGTTGTAGTCCATCACCGCAACCTCATGCCTCGTGAACTTCAGCTCGCGTATCAGCATCTCTCCGAGCTTCCCTGCGCCAACAATAATTACCTTCATGAGCCATACCTGCTTTTTTATATATGCTTGTATTGAAATTAACTCACTTAATTTAGCCTTTCGCGTGATCCCACATGGGCAGCGTCTTGAGTGAGATAATGGGAAGCCTCTTCAGCCTGATGGTAATCGTTGGCGCCATCATGCTGCTCCCCATAATACCGGCGGCGATATATGGGGAGTATTACACGATAAGCTCGTTCGCCCTCCCGGCCATAGTTACGATTGGGCTCGGTCTCTACCTTAACAGGAAGTATCCCCTCCTTGATATGCTCTCTCTCGAGGCCACAATAGTTATTGCGCCCATCGCGTGGCTATTCGTTTCCGTGATAGGCTCGATCCCGCTAACATTGATAACTGGCATGGTTCCCCTCGATGCCCTCTTTGAGATGGTATCTGGCTTCACGACAACTGGCATGACACTGTTTACTGATATAGAATCCCTCCCGTCATCTGTGCTGTTCTGGAGGAGCCTGACCCAGTGGATCGGCGGGGTGGGCGTCATCCTCCTCTTCACGATGCTCCTGAGGGGAACAATGAGCACTTGGCGGCTGTATTCGCTCGAGGGAAGGGAAGAGAAATTCACAACAAGCGTCAAATCGACCATAAGGAGCATATGGTTTATCTACGCGCTCTTGACCGCTGTCTGTTCAATTAGTCTTTATTTTGCAGGAATGTCCGCCTTCGATGCGATCAACCATGCAATGGCCACTATGGCCACGGGTGGCTTCTCCACGAAGACCGCTAGCATCGCATCTTTCGATCAACCCGTGAAGCTGGTTCTCTGCGTATTCATGACCCTTGGCGCCCTCAGTTTCACATTGTTCTACAACATCTACCGCCTGGACCTGAGGCAGCTCTTGAGGGACGCCGAATCGAAGGTCCTCATAGCCATAATTATTTCCGCTGGTACAGTGGTTTCCATTATTATGGCGATTGGGGGATCCTCCATCCCGGATGGCGTGGTGGATGGGTTCTTCAACGTAATCTCCATAGCCACCACCACTGGGTTCACCTCGATCGACATCACAAAGCTGCCCCTCTTTGTCCTCACTATCCTTCTCGTCCTGATGATGATCGGCGGTTGTGCAGGGTCCACAGCGAGTGGGCTCAAGATTTGGAGGCTTATAGTGCTTTACCGGCTGGTCAAAAGGGAGGTCGCAAAAATATCGCTCCCCCATCAGGCGGTAATGCCTATAAAAATCGAGAAAAAGGTCTTGGGCGAAGAATACGTGATCAAAGTCGGCGCATACTTTTTCCTATACGTTCTCTCATTGATCGTCGTCTTCCTGCTCCTGACTTTCAGCGTCCCAGATCCGCTTGGCGCTTTATCCTTAGCACTCTCTGCACAGAGCAACGTTGGCCCAGCTTATTATCCTGTCTCGATATTGGACGACTACTCGAAGGGCATACTCATCTTTGCGATGTGGCTTGGGAGGCTTGAGATTCTCCCAGTACTTGTGCTGTTTTCAAAGGGTATGCCAAACGTGATAAGGAACGCACTCAAAGGCCGTGAATCGCCCCACCCACCGTCAGCTCCATGAGGCAACCCTCATCCATGACCGATCAGCTCCAGGCGAGATCAAGCATGACTTCTTGGGGCAATGGAAAAACGCTGACCGTTTATGAAATTGGAAAAGTGTTTCAAAAAATATTAAAATCTACGCTTCCGCTATTCCATGAAAGCCTTCTTACCTTCTCATTCCTCTTCTCTTACTGTAGCACTCGCGGCAATACACTGGTCTCGTGCCGTCTGGCTTGAATGGAACTTCGCATTCTTTGCCACAGGCAGAACAGGTTGCCTTGTGCATCTCTCTAGCTGCCATTTATTTCAACTCCTTTCCGTTTGTGTGCAAGTCCCCCTTATGGGCTGCACGCTTCACTCAACGACAGAGAATGCTATTAAATCTTTCTAAAATGCCATCCTTCGAATCGTGAATGGACAAAATTGCAGATCCCTTTTAGTGGATCGCCTACCTCAGTCGGGTAAGTTCTTGCCATCACAAAGTTCCAAGACTCTCGTTCGTCATCGATAAGGCGACCCAAGATGAAATCCCATGCCCCTCCATTTAACCTCTTTGAAATTGGCTTCAGAGCTTAGGCAACAGGCGAAGGCCGCGCTATAGGCCCCATGTGCATGGCCCCGTCAGTCAAGCCCTAGGGTGCTAAGCGCCCTATTGAACAGTACCTCAGACGCCCCGCCTTTGTACTCCTTGATTATGGACGCGATCTCTGCCCGATTCCAGCTCAGGTACTCTTCCATCATGGCGCTCGGTCTAACCTTGAAGAAAAAGAAGCTAAGCAGGGACGTGAAGTTCCTGACCTTCCTGCAGACGCTTGCGGTCTCGAAATCTATTATCCAAATTTTGCCGTTCCCATCGGCCATTATGTGCTTGCTCGCATTGGAGAGCTCGCCATGGTCTATTCCTGCAATGTCCAGGCTGAATGCCTGCCGGAGGGCGCTGCCGACAGCCCGCTTCACCTTGAAAGCAGGGGGCTTCCCAGCAAGCCATCCAAGGATCGGGAGACCTCGGACGAGCTCCATCAAGAGGACCCGCCCCCTACTTGAGATTAGGCGCGGTCCGACTCCGCATGAGTTTGCCGCTGCGAGCATCTGGCTCTCCCTGAGCATGCTTTCCCTGTTGGCATCAGCCCTGAGCACCTTGATGGCAACCGCCTCCCCCTCCAGCCGCCCAGCGCAGACGATGCCCACGCACCCCTTGCCCACGACCTTTATCCCCCCGACCTCGAAATTCCCATGAGAGACGATCCCTGAAATCCCCAGTTCTTCGAGATCCGTTAGAACGCCCCGGTAATGGTCTTTTTTGAAGCGGGGATAAGATAAGACAGCTGCTAACTTGGGGTCATCTGGCAGCATCTCTATTGGAGCCATGCTGGCTTCTTCCTTACAAAGTCATAGAGGTACGCCAAAAGCTCTTTATTAGAGCTGGCGGCTGTGCCGAGGCTTTCCCCCAAGATCAAATCGAACCCGCGGGAGAGCGAATCTGCTACGTGCTTACTGATCCCCATTCTGGGCAGATCCTTTCTGATTATCTCTTCGATCGAAGTAAATCGGCGTCGCAGATCGACGCACCACCTGCTGCCGCGGATGTACGGGCCAGAGACGACATCCTCATTCTTCAAGTATTTGGAGAGGAAGTTGTCGCTCTCAGCCGCAAGGTAGACCATTGGGCCTGTGTGGCTTCTCCAATTGGGGAGGGTCGCCCTGTCCAACTCAAAGAGGAAATAGGCAATCTCTGCCTCATCGCTCCATGCTGCCGAATCCAATACTTGGAAGCCCTCGCCCTCGATCGCCTTCGCCATCCTAGAGAGACTCTTGTTCAGCTCCCCCCAGAGTATGTCGGAGGGTACAGCAGGGCACTTAAAGGAGATGCCCATGATGAGGCTCTCCTTCTCATTGAGCATTTTCACAAGATCGGCTGAAGAGATCTTGGGTCGGGGAGGGAAGAAGAACTTCTCATCTGGGGATCCCAAGAAAGCCCTTGACGCGGCTATAAACGAGGCATAAGCATTAGCCGTCACCGCTGCAGCCGCGTTCCTTCTCAGGTCAACTGGGTCAGGAACATAGAGGAGGGTGCCCTTCATGTTGCTTTTCTGAGCAGCCCCCCCTGCAACCTCGACGACTTCCCCCTCCTTCCACCTTGAGACGGCTTTGAGAACGCCCTCAAAGCTCCCGTAGCCAAGTACCAGGAGCTCGCAGAGGTAGCCTGAAAACCCGCCCACCCTGAGCTCTGCACCGTAGACGCCAATCCCCTTCATGAACTGCTTGAGTATCCTGATCTCGGATCTTAGCGTAGAATCCGCCTTCGATTTGACGAAGTCTGTGTGCAAAGGCGTCCTGTCGACCGATGTTGTCGGCCTGTCGCCCTTCCTCATCTCAATGCTCGGGACGATGTCGACTCTGAAGCCCTTTATGTTCCCCTCCACATACGGGTGCTCGGCATACCCGAGCTTCCACCCTTTTCCTGCAGCCTCTTTGGCTATCTCGAGCCCCTTTCCCTTCACCATCTGGATGGGAGTCCCCTCGGGGAATATGATGAAGACGTCGAGGTCCCGATCTGATGCGATCCAGGTGTCCTTGGCAACGGACCCCTCAATCTCAGCCCTAACTCTTATGCCATGCCTTTCTGCCGCAGCCTCTGCCCTGGTGCATACTTCTCTCGCAATACGATCTACAGCCGCCCTCTCCTCGGCTGTGGGCGTGACCATTTCTGCGACCTTCGACTTGATCGATGGCAAAGCGCTCAGGTTCTTACTCAAGCTCTATTTCCCTCAAGTTCGAATATAGGGGCCCTGTCGTCATAAGGACGCTCTTTTTCAAGACCACCTTCTCTATCTTAGCTATGCCGAAGCTCTTCGAAGCGTTCCTCTCCATGGCTTCAAGCAATAGCTGCTTGTTGCGCCCAGACCTCACCCTGCCTATGGTTATGTGGGGCGTAAACTCCAACTCGCGTTTGAAACCGACAGTGGCGAGCCCCTCATCGAGCTTTTCGTAGATCGCCCGCACATTTTCCCCGCCTTTGCCGACTCCTACCCACAGAACCCTGACCGATCTGCTGTTCGGGAAGACTCCAGTCCCTTTTGCCTCAAGCTGGAACATCTTCTCCTTTATGCCGTCCATTACCTTGTTCACCTCTTCCATCTTCGCGGAGTCGACATCGCCGAGGAACTTGAGGGTCACGTGGAGATTCTCGTAATCAACGAGCTTCACGTCCGCCCCGCTCTTGAGCACGTCTTCCTCCACCTTCATAATCCTTTCCTTGACTTCATCGGGCAGATCAAGGGCAAGGAATGCTCGAACCATCTCCAAAGCTCACGCACCACCAGATAAATGGTTATATGCATAATAGTTAATTTCTTTTCTGGGGAGCCATTTGATATTCTGCATAACGGGCATGCCGGGTTCCGGAAAATCGGTGGTGTCTGAGGCGGCAAAGTCGGTGGGCATCAAGGTCGTCAGCATGGGCGACGTAATCAGGGAGGAGGCAGAAGGCCGAGGGATTGAGAAAAGCCCCTCTTCGATTGGAAATCTGATGCTGCAGCTCAGGAACGAGGAAGGCAAAGACGCCGTTGCTAAGAGGTGTCTCAAGAAGGCGTTGGGGGCTACTCCAGATTCAATAATAGAGGGCGTCCGTAGCCTTGAGGAGCTCGATTACTTCAGGAGCCAGGCTGAAGTGTGCCTCATCGCAGTCCACGCCTCCCCAAGGACAAGGTTCGAGAGGCTCCTAAAGAGGGGCAGATCAGACGATCCAAAGGACTGGGAGACCTTTAGGGACAGGGACATGCGGGAGCTCAAGGTGGGCATCGGATCAGTCATTGCGATGGCAGACAAGGTGTTCATAAATGAGGGTTCGCTCCCTGACTTGGGGGAGGCAGTGAAAGACTTCTTCAGGGGAATGAAAAATGCCTCTTTCCGCTCGGGTTAGGGTAGAGGCCGAGGTAAGGCCAACTGAAGACGAAGTCAAAGTGAGGGCTGCCATATCGAACCTGACTGGCAAGGCTGATCTTATGAGGATTGAGAGCGGGAGGAAAGTCCGCCTTGTCCAGGAAGGGGACGAATCATTGCTCTACCCGTTCCGCGCAATATTAAGGAGAGACAGGATACTGGACGCTGCAAGGAAAGTCATTTCCAGGGGACAAGACGGACCATTTTTCATTTTCCATGTGAACAAGCAGGTGGCATCGGCTGGCCACGTCTCATTCTGCGCGCCCGAGGGAGAATCCCCTTTAGGCCCTATAACATTCACAGTTGAGCTGGGCGACCCGAAGTCTCTTATAGATTGGCTTTCAAGTAGGACTGTTGACGGCGGCCCCGTCGATGAATCATGCCCATCGGAATTTCGACATTATGCACATTTGGAAAGACCTTCAAGGAACTGAGCAGCTACTGTGATGTGGCTCCTCCACTGATTGAGCTGGTCGATGACTGGCGGGATTCGCTCAACAGGGAAAGGATGAACCAAATCCAGGAAATCAAATCTGCCCTGGGAATCGATTTCACAGTCCACACCCCTTTCGTGGGGGTCAACATTTCATCGGCGAACGAAAAGCTTAGGGGCCTCTCCGTTAGGATAATAAAAAAGTCGATCAGCAACGCGTCCGAAATTGGGGCGCAGGTAGCTGTTGTGCATCCCGGCTCAAGTTCGATGCTCGATGATTACTACCCTGGCACACATTGGCAAGCCAACATCCGTTCGCTGAAGAGTATACTCTCTTTTGCCGAGGATTTGGGGGTGATCGTTGGGCTGGAGAACATGCCAGCCAGGACCTCCGCCTTCATGCAGAGGATTGACGAATTCGAGAGGGCCGAGGAGGCGGGCTTGGACTTCAAGATAGCACTGGACATCGGCCACGCAAACACGCACTCCCTTGTTAAGGCGTTTGTAGAGAGATATAAGCACAAGGTAGTGCACGTCCACCTCCACGACAACATGGGGCAAGAAGATCAGCACCTCGTGATGGGGCAGGGCACTGCAGATTGGGGGTGGTTAAGCAGCAAGCTCTCTTTCAGAACCATGACTGCAGCAGTAGAATCCCTCTCACTGAGGGATGCGCTCAAATGCCTCGAGAAGGCAAATCAGGTCTTCAGCTCATAGGAAGCGAAATCTTCGGCAACATCAGCATTGGGGAAAACCGACCTCGCCTCGTCGACGAGCAACTTGGCGTCAGGGTACCTGGCGCTTACGTGAGTCAGGATCAGCCTCTTTGCTCGCGCCCTCTTGGCGATCTCAGCCGCTCCGATCGCGGTCGAGTGGCCCACCTCGATTGCGCGATCCGCCAGCTCCTCAGAGAAAGTGGCCTCATGCACGAGGAGATCTGTCCCTGCAGCGAGCCTCTCGACGCTCTGTGTAGGCCTCGTATCTCCGGTGTAAACCAACGACCTCTCAACCGACGGCTTCCCGAGGACCATCTCGGGCCGGATGACTCTCCCGTCAGCAAGAGTGACCTCCCTCCCAGATTTCAACTCGCCACGTATTGGGCCCTCAGGAACGCCGAGCCGCTTCGCCTTCCTGACGTCAAATTTCCCAACCCCGCTCCCAAATACCACCTTGAAAGCCATGTTGGGGATGGAATGATCTGCCCAAACGCCTAGCACCCTGTAGCCCTTGCCGCGGGCGGCCTCGCCTTCATGAACTTCAATCACCGAGAGCTCAAATGACGGTTCTGAGAGCGTCGATGAGACCGCCTCCATGATGAACCTCCCTATCCCAGGCGGTCCATAAACCTCCAGCCTGTGGACCCTGTTGAGCAAGTTCATCGTCTGTATCAAGCCTGGAAGGCCAAAAAGGTGGTCGCCGTGCATGTGAGTTATGAAGATCTTCATCTTCCTGCAGAGGCTCATCCCCGCGCGCATCATCTGCCTCTGCGTCCCCTCGCCGCAGTCAAAAAGGAGGTACTCGCCCTCGCACTCCAAAAGCAGGGCTGGCACATTCCTCTCAGGCGTCGGGAAGCCTGCTGACGTGCCAAGGAATGTGGCCTTCATCTCAGTCCCTCTTTGCCACTATTACTGATCTCGTCAGGGATTTATGGACTCGCATGCTGTGTTCCTCAAGGACAGTCAACCCGGCCTTCCAGGCGACCTCCGAGGGGTTAAGCTCTTGGGGGGCAGCGGTGCAGATCTTCCCTCCAGCCTTCAGGGAATCGCCTGCATTGTGGAGGAACTTGGAGAGCAGCGCCCTGACATCCTGGCCGCCTGTCCAAGTCCCCCTCCCATAAGGAGGATCCGTTGCCACCGCATCGAGGCGACTGAACGGCAAGCTCTTGGCGTCACCGCGGACGACTTCCGCCTCGAGCGAATAGTGGTGTAGGTTAGCTTTAGCCCCCCTTACCATCCTGATGTCAAGGTCCATCCCAAAAGTCGCGCACCCCATGAGCGCCGATTCTATAAGGAAGCCCCCAGTCCCGCAGAAAGGATCGAGGAACCTTTCTCCGGCCCTCGCCCCCGAGAGGTTCACAAAAGCCCGGGCAATCTTCGGCTCGAGGACGCCTGGGTGGAAGAACGGCCTGGACTTGGGCTTTCTCTTGCCGAAAGCCTTCCTGTCTGTCCTTAATCCCATAGAGAACGCGAATATCCCCCCATCTGTAACCACGCCCCTTATCCAGACGTCCGGATTCTTGAGGTCGACCTTGCTGTCCGTGCTTGCAAGGATTGCAGCACCAAGGAGCCCCTGCAACTCCTGCGTGTCCACAGTCCCCCAGAAGTCCCTGACTCTCGTCACCTTGGCCCCGAAGCTCCTCCCTTCCAGATAACCCCAATCGAACGCCTTGCAAGCCCTCGTGAAATCTTCTTTTGATGGTGCTGACCGGAAAAGGAACCTTCCGCCCTCCATCACGTACGCAGCCCTCTCTTGGAGCACCCTCTCGCACCCCTCCGGAGCATCAATGAGGAAGATCTGCTCGAAACGACCGATCTCTCTGTAATGGACGCCCTCAGAATCGAGTATTGCCAGCGCCTCGGAGTAAGGGAGCGTTGGATGCTCTCCAGAGAGGACGAGCAGCAGCGCCTTCGATTGCGGCCCCAATCAAGATAACCCCTTCACTATAAGGGGGGCAACGGATATCGCGCTTATCTCGCTCTCGACCGTGTCAGTCCCGAGCACTTCGTCGACGCCAGAGATCTTCATCCTCTCCCTTGCGCCAGCGACAAGCAGGGGGTGAGTGCAGAAAGCCATCACCCTTGATGCCCCCCTGTCTTTCATCATCTTTGCTGCGCTCGCTATCGTCCCGCCGGTGCTTATCATGTCGTCGACTATCGCAATGTCCCTTCCCGACGCGTCGACCCTTTCCCCCTTCACCGTTATGGCACCAGTTATCCTGTCCCTCGACTTCTCGAAGTTCCCGTACTCTGCCCCGACGATCTCGGCCACCCTCTTCGCGATCATTATCGCGCCCTTGTCCGGGGAGAGTATGTAGGGACTCTTAAGGTTCAAGTCCCTGATGTACTTCCCTATCACTTCAGAAGCGTAAAGGTTCTTTGCTTTTATCGAGAACGCGCTCAACGTCGATTCCTTATGGACATCGACAGTGATGAACTGGTCTGCCCCTGCGCCCTCAATCAGTTTGAAGAGCGTCTTGATGCTGACGGTTTCACCGTCCCTGAACCTCATGTCCTGCCTGGCATAGGCCATGTAAGGGGCTATCACTGTGACTTTCTTCGCTCCCATGTCCTTCAGGGCATCTGTAAGGAGGAGCAGCTCGATGAGCCTCTTGTCCTGCTGTGGGAAAGTAGTGTGCACTAGCGCCACCGCCTCGCCCGCCACCGCCTCCCTCAGCCTGATGTACGATTCCCCGTCTGGGAACGTCTTGTAGTCGAGATCGACCCTCCTGCAGCCAGCGATCTCTGCGACCTTGGCTCCTAGGTTTAATGATGAAGGTCCAGGTATTACTATCAAGAGACATTGCCTCCAAATTCTTATTTCCCCCATTCACTTAAGATTTATTGTGGTATTCCGCAAATGCGAATGCTAAAGGAAGCCTATCTCTATGAAAAGAGGGAGATGGGGGCGGTCAAATGCAACCTATGCGGATGGCGCTGCACAATAATGCCCGGTAAAAGGGGCGTTTGCGGCGTTAGGGAGAACATTGATGGAACGCTCTTCAGCTTGGTCTACGGCAAAGCGATCTCATACGGCGTCGATCCTATCGAGAAGAAGCCTCTCTTCCACTTCCACCCTGGGACGACGGCTTTCTCGATCGCTACTGTCGGGTGCAACTTCAGATGCGAATTCTGCGACAACTGGGTGATAAGCCAGAAGAAAGAGATTAGTGGGGAATCCCTTCCCCCCGATCAGGTCGTCTCGATGGCAAAACAGAATGGTTGCAGGTCGATAAGCTACACCTACACAGAGCCGACGATCTTCTTCGAGTACGCCTTCGACACATCGAAGCTGGCTCACGCCGAAGGCATATGCAACACATTCGTCACCAATGGCTATCTTACGCCCGAGGCCATCGAGATGATCTCCCCTTATTTGGACGCAGCAACGGTTGACTTCAAGGGCAGCGGCGAGCCAGAATTCTACAAGAGGTATTGCGGGATAAATGCCGTCAGCCCAATCTTCGAAGCCTTGGAGGAGATGAAGCAGAGAGGGATATTCATCGAGGTCACTAACCTCATAGTCCCAGGAGGGGGAGACAAGAGGGCGCCCTACGTAAAGTTGGTAGATTGGGTGGTCGAGCATCTTGGCGGCGAGACGCCGTTCCATATCCTTAGGTTCTTCCCCAGCTTCAAATACACCAGCCAAGAGGAGACGCCTGAGAGGCTCCTTCTGGACTTTTGGCAAGCCGCAACCGATGCAGGATTGAAGCATGTATATCTCGGAAATGTCAGGAACCAAAAGTATGAGAACAGCTATTGCCCCTCCTGCAAGAGGACCATAATCGAGAGGTGGGGCTTCGAGATATTATCAATGAACCTGGATGGGAGGAGATGCGGCTTCTGCGGCGCTGAACTGAATTTTGTAATATGACCGTCTCTTAGGTCAAACTCCTGAGAGAACAGTTCGCCCAGGCGGCTTCCAGGTCGAACTTTATTAACCTCCTCCTGAGACTATTATCCGGTGTCTTTCATGAATGCTTGCCCCGAATGCGCTGGCGAACTCAAGTACGACCCGTCCCAGCGCCGTTACGTCTGCAAGAGCTGCGGCCTCGCGCTGAACAGGGACGAGATCGACGAGCTCAAATCAAAATATGGCGCTTCCACCCCGGAAGAAGAGAAAGAGAAGATGAAGAAAGATTACCTCAAATGGTGGTCCACCAAAAAATAAGGTTGGTGGCATGTATAAACGCTGAGATAATCTCAACCGGTAGGGAACTCCTGATAGGGAAGACTGTAAATACCAACGCCTCGTGGCTGGCGTCCAGGCTGATCAGCTCTGGCATTGATGTTACAAGGATAACCGCCGTGGGAGATAAAATTGCGGAAATATCTGCTGCCCTATCCGAATCCCTGAAAAGGTGCCCTTCAATAATCATAATCACGGGCGGCTTAGGGCCCACTTATGACGATCTGACCCTCGATGGGGTCGCCTCAGCCCTCAGGATCCCCCTGGACCTCAACAGCGACGCACTGGATCAGGTCGAAAAGAAGTACAGATCGCTCGGATTGCCCCTGACTGGAGAGCGCATCAAGATGGCGTTCCTTCCTTCAGGATCGCAGCCAATAAGGAATGATCTCGGAACGGCCCCCGGGGTCGTGATGGACTGGATGGGGACCTTGATCTTTTGCCTGCCAGGCGTGCCCAGAGAGATGGTTGCGATGTACGATGGCTATGTCTCAAAGGCAATAGGCTCCTGCACGCCGTCTTTTTATGAGCACTCTTTCGTGATCAAGGGGATTCCCGAATCTGCCTTGGCGCCAGTTATCGAGAAATGGCACAGGGCCAATAGGGACATTTACATAAAATCCCATCCGTCGGGATCAGAATCCCGCCCGGCAATCGAGATCCACCTGTCGGCCGTCCACAAGGAAGGAATACCGGAACGGGATCTGGCTGAGGCCGAGGAATCCTTCCGCGCGCTGTTGTCCGAGCTCAAGGTCGACACAACTGCTGGGGGAAAAAGGAAATGAACTTCACGTTCATAATGGGCACAGCGGGCTCAGGGAAATCTGCATTGGCCCTCGCACTTTCCAGCAGGATAGTGAGTTCTGATGTGAGCACGGCGATCGTGAACTTGGATCCTGGAGTGAGGTGGCTTCCATACTCCCCGGATGTGGATATCAGGGATTACGTCAACTACGACAAGCTCGTGGATCAGTACAACCTTGGCCCCAATGGCGCTCTGGTTGCATGCGTTGACGCCGCCGTGACCCATGTCGCCTCGATGAGGGCAGAGCTCGAGAAGCTCAGCCCGGACTACGTCATTGTAGACACGCCGGGGCAGATGGAGCTCTTCGCCTACAGGGACGCAGGCACCCTTATTGCATCCTCGATCTCTGAAAAGCAATTCAGCACGATCTTCCTTGCTGATTCCATCTTTCTCAACAGGGCGTCCGATTTCGTCTCGCTCCTCCTCTTGGCATACTCCGTTCAGAGCAGGTTCATGGCCCCGCAAATCAACTGCGTCTCAAAGGTCGATCTCCTCCCGAGGAGCGTTTACGAAAAGGGGATCCTCTGGACCACGGAGCCTGAAGCGCTTCTTGACGAATTCGTCTCTGAGAAGTCCACTTTGCGGTCCGAGATCAGCGCCAGAACTTTAGAATCCCTCATCGATCTCGGTGCTTTAGGAGAGTTTATATTCACGTCTTCAAATACAGGAGAGGGATTGGACGACCTATACGCGCAGATCCAGCGTGTGCATCAAGCAGGGGAGGACCGTTAACAGCTTATGGTGATCCAAATGGAAAATCGACCAAGCGAGGTTGGTCAAGTTTCGAGGCAACTTCAGACACTTAGGAGCCAGCTCGAAATAGATTATGAAAGGATCAACAAGCTCCGGGATAGAAAGAACGAGCTGCTCGCAAAGATGAGCGAGCTTCAGGAAGCCTCAATCAACGCTAAACTCGCCAGGGATGAGAAGAACAAGATCATCGCAGAGAAGAAGGCCCAGAGGGACAAGCTGCATCAAGCAAGGGCGGAGCTCGCTGAGAAGATCAATGCCCTCATAGAGAAGAAAAGGGCCGTTGTCTCATCAGTTAAGGAGCCAGAGGAAGAGCTGGTGCGGCAGCTTAAAGAAATCACTTGGAAATACCAGACAACCACATTGTCCATCGAAGAGGACAGGAAAGCCGTCCAGACTATAGCATCTCTGGAGAAGAAGCTGGCCTTTTTCAAGAAGACAAAGGACATCGACCAAGAGATACGCAACCTCAAGTCCCAGTCTAATGAGTTGAGGCAGAAGGCAAATGATCTGCACAAGGAGATCCTACAGCTAGCTGAAGAATCGAAGTCATTCCATGAGCGCCTCCTCAGCGCCCATGAAGAAGGCTCGGTCTATGCGGAAGAGCTGAACTCCATAAGGTCCGAGATGACCGCCATCTGGGAACACATCCAGCAGTCAAAAGTACAGCTCTCAGACGCAAGGCTAAAATTCGACATTGCAAAGACTGCGGCTATGCAACAGAAAGCTGCCCAACTCGCTGAGCAGGTCAAGCTCACAATTTCGAAGAGGGCTGAGCTCGCCAGCAGAGCATCCGAAAAGCTCAAGCGCGGTGAGCGCCTGACCTTTGAGGAGTACGGTGCGCTGCTCGAGGAGAAGGCAGGGAGCGAGGGCAACTAAATTAGTTATTTAAACTTTCCTATTTTTCGGAGAAACACTTTAAACGCCTTCCTCACAAACAATTCATTGTGGGGGCAATGAGCAAGAGGGACAAGCGAATCCTAGTCCTCAGTGTCGATAAGGACAACGACGTGGGTCGCGTTACCGGCGTTTCGACGCCAATTATAGGTCGCGACAAGGTATCTTCGATAGCGACCCTCTTTGCCATTAAATCCCCTGAAGATTCAGACACAAACTCGATCTTCGCAGCAATAAACACCTTCGATTCCCTTGTGGAGGAGGGCATCACGTGTGAGATCGCTGTCCTCGCCGGGTCCGAGGAAGGCGGTTTCAAAGGAGACCTGAAGATCGCAGCCGAGCTCGACTATGTCCTCAAAAACTTCAAGGCCGACGGCGCCTTATTCGTAAGCGACGGCGCTTCTGATGAGCAGCTGATCCCCGCGATACAGTCCAAAATCCCGATCATATCCGTAAAAAGGGTGTTTGTTCAGCAGCAGAAAAGCGTGGAAGAGACCTATGTACTGCTGTATCGTTACATCAAGAAGCTCGGGGAGCCAGAATACTCGAAGATCGCCCTCGGCGTCCCAGGGATAATAATACTCGCAACGATAGCCCTTTACTTCGCAAACCTGTTGAATTATGCCGTCCTGTCGCTTGGAATAATCGTGAGCGTGGTCCTAATAGTCAAGGGCTTCAACGTGGACAGCTCGGTCAAGTCGGCCTGGTCAGAATCTCCAATAAGGCTGATCACAACGATAATAGGGCTCATAATAGCCATCGTTGCTGTTTACAGGGGACTTAGCCTTGCTATATTGGGCGCCTCCCTCCCGGACGAGGTAGCGAGATTCGTAAGCCTCGTTCTAGAGAATATGATTGACCTGCTCGTCATCGGCGTCGTTATCTTCCTTGCTGGCAAGATGGTCGTCAAGTATCTGGAAGAATCGCCAAAGCTTTGGCACGAGATCGTGGCCCTCGTCGCCCTCGTATTTATCAGGCAGATAGTTTTGGATGCCGCCATCATAGTCGCAAATCCCGCGGCAAACCTGATCCCGTTCATCTTGACGGCCGCTGTTGGAGCTGGCGTGTGCGCGGTATTGGTAATCATATTTACTCTGACTCCAAGATTCAAGAAAACCCGCTCAACGGCACCTTCAAAGAAACAAACGGGATGACGGGCAGGGATCAACTCATCCGCCCATTTTACCTACCGAACCGCCTCTGCCTTTGCTGAAAAGTCCTTATTGCCCTCAAAAAATCTATTTTCCTGAGTTCAGGCCAATAGATGTCCATGAAGTAAAATTCCGAATACGCGCTCTGCCAAAGAAGGAAGCCACTGAGCCTCTCCTCGCCAGACGTCCTTATTATCAAATCAGGGTCTTCGTCGCCTTCAGTATAGAGGAATTTCGAGAAGCTCTTCTCATCGATCTCCTCAAGCTTCAGCCTTCCTGACGCGACAGCCCTCGCTATGGTTCTCGTGGCGTCTATTATCTCGGCGCGCCCTCCATATGCGATGGCAACATTAAGCTTCTTTTTGCTGTACCCCTTCGTCCTCTCGGAAGCCTCCCTGATTGTCGCGTTGAGGCTTTCAGAGAGGAGGTCTAGCCTCCCCAACGCCCTGACCCTGACCTGATTTTTGTGTATCTCTTCGTTTTCCAATATCTCCCTGAATCCCTTCTCGGCGAGGTCGAAGAGCTGCCTCACCTCCTCCTTCGGGCGCTCCAGGTTCTCTGTCGAGAGTGCGTATATGGTGACCGCATCTATGCCCAATTCCCAGCACCACTTCAGGACCTCCTTCAGCTTCTCAAAGCCGAACTCATGCCCATGGATCGGCTCCAGCCCAGCCTCTCTTGCCCAGCGCCTGTTGCCATCAAGTATCAGGCCGATGTGCCTCGGCATCTTCCCGCCTTTTACGGAATTGTTGAGCCTCCTCTCGTAATACCTGTACACCCACCCCTCGAGCCAGTTCTGAATTGGGGCGATGAACCTGGGTTTCAACTTTTTCACGCTCGTTTGGGACATCCTGTCTTTGCTGGCCAATTTAAATAATCTTCCGCCTCTCGTCAAACTACCGTGAGGCCCTTCGGCGAAGTCGTAAGGTTCTCGATCCCCTCATCTCTTATCACGACAAGGTCCTCAATCCTTACCCCGAACGCTCCAGGTATGTAGACCCCCGGCTCAACAGTTATCACGTTGCCCCGCACAAGCCCCTTTTCGTTCTTTGGTCCAGCTATTGGCCCTTCGTGAACTGCGAGCCCGACGCCATGCCCAAGCCCATGCACGAAGCGTTCGCCATAGCCGGCACCTTCTATTTCGGCCCTGGCAGTTCTGTCGAGGTCTCTGCCTGAAATGCCTGCCTTAGCCACGGCAAGTGCCGATTCCTGCGCCCTCAGGACTGCGCAATACACATCGACCGATTCTCCTTTAGGGGATCCAAAAAATATTGTCCTCGTCATGTCTGAGCAGTAGCCACCGACCCTCACCCCGAAATCAAAAACAACCGCCTCTCCCCCCCTCGCCCTCCTCGCGCTTGGCATGCCGTGCGGGAAGACCGCGCGTGGGCCTGATGCCACTATCGTCTCAAACGCAAAACCTTCAGCGCCCCCCCTCCTCAGATAGTATTCGAGGACGGACGCCGCTTCAAACTCACTCATCCCTTCCTTCAACTCCGCGAGCGTTTTTTGGAATGCCGTGTCTGCGATCTCTTGGGCCTTGCGGATCAGTCCGATCTCCACGTCATCCTTGATCTCCCTCATCCTCTCGATGCAATCTCCAATCGGGGCAAGGTGGGCAGACCCCTTCATCCGCTCATAAATGCTTACTGTCAGAAAGGCATCCTCTATCCCGACTTTCTCGCACCCGCATAGCCTCTTTATCACCGTTTCCAGTGGGGACTCGCCAAAAGCGACCATTTCGATTGCGACGCCCTTAGGGGTCCCTTTCGCTGCTGTTTCTTCATAATCGAGAGGGGATACGACAAGCTCCACCTCGCCTTCCGCCCTTAAAAATAGCACCTTCCCTCCGCTCCCCATCGCAAAAGGTGCCCCCGTAAGGTAGAACACATTCTCAGGCTTCATGACTATGGCGCAGTCAAGCCCATTCTTCCGGATCTCTTCTCTGAATGCCTCAACCCTCAACTCATGTCGCATTTTTTTCCCCGCTTGCATTAAATCGTAGTCCCGATTCGGTAAATAAACCCACCACTTCCGAGCCTGCCCAAACGCACCGAACGATACTACGCCCAAAAGGCAAGCGGATTAAACGTTTATACGAAAGGAAAGTCCGAGCTTGATTAGGCGAAAGTGAAATGATCGTTGCGGTAGGTTCATCAAACCCAGTTAAGGTAAAAGCAGTGGAGAACGTCCTCTCGAAGTTCTTCAGCGTCTCAGTCGTGGCGATGGATGTGGAAACCGGTGTCCCACCTCAGCCTATCGGGGCAGATGTCACGATCCGCGGAGCGATTTGCCGGGCGATGGCAGCAATTCGCTCTGAGCCTTCCGCAGACCTCGGCGTAGGAATCGAATCGGGCCTTTTGGAGTTCCCATCAACGATCTCGGGCTTTATGGATCAACAATTTGCAGCGATAGTGGACCAGGATGGCGCCATAACCCTTGGGGGAGGTCCTGCCTTTGAATACCCTTTGGTGATCATAAACAAGGTGATTAGCGAGCGAACAGAGATCAACGACGCCATGGGGGCCCTCACTGGCATCAAGGGACTCGGCAGGAAAGAGGGGGCCATAGGGTATTTCTCAAAGGGGCGCCTCGATAGGACAAGGCTCACTGAGCAGGCTGTCCTGATGGCGCTTATACCGCGGCTTAACAAGGATCTATATTTCGCTAGCCAACCTCGATAAGAACCAGAGAAATATCAGGTAGTGGCAGCGGCGCCACATCCCGTCCCCATTATGGGCATGCCCAAAAATACGATGATCTGCCGATGCTTTCGAGCGAAATGCGGGCATCCGCCCCTTTCCTCGATCAGCAGATCCGGGGCGTCGCCTCCCCGAGCGGAGGGTTCACTATCCTCTTCCCGCCAGAGGAGGTCTGGAGAATCACGTAACCTGGCCTCTCGGCCCGCACATGCCCCGCAATTCTCGCGCCTCTACCTTCGGGCAGGGATCTGACCGCCTCCAGAACTCGCTCGGCGTCTTCATTCCTCACGCCGAAGACTGCCCTGCCCTCGCATGTCAGCTCCAAAGGGTCAAGCCCGAGCATCTCGCATGCCCCCTTGACCTCCTCTCTGATAGGTACCTCATCCTCATCGAGCCAGACGCTCACACGGGACCTGGAAGCCATCTCGTTGATCGCCATCGCAAAACCCCCCCTCGTCGGGTCCTTCGCTGCTGTGACCTTCCCCGCTGCCATTGCCGTTTCCATTAGCCTCCAGAGTGGTGAGGCGTCTGACCTGACATTGGTCTTGAACGCTATCCCGCTCCTTACAGAGGCTATCGCAATGCCGTGATCCCCCAAAGGCCCGCTCACCAGTATGGCGTCTCCAGGCTTCAGCCCTGAGTCTAGTATGATCCCTCCCCTCTTTGTCAGCCCGATCCCTGTGGTGGATATTATGATCCCGTCTAGATTCCCCTTTGGCATAACCTTGAAGTCGCCATGGATTATTGCCGCATCGACCTCTCTGGCCACTCTGTCCATCGACTTCACTATCCTCTCCAGATCAGCGATTCTGAAACCTTCCTCAACGACAATCGTGTCGGTCATCGCAACCGGTTTTGCACCCATCATCGCGAGGTCATTGATCGCCCCGCAGGCTGAGAGCATTCCGATGTCCCCTCCCGGGAAGAAGATAGGATCGATCGTATGGGCATCAGAGGAGACGACGACCTCCACGTCCCCCAACGGAAGCGAAGCCCCGTCGTCAAACTCATCGAGCCCCGCTCCACCGAGGGCTTGATGCTTTGTGATGTTCTTGATAATGGCCGCCCTTACCAAGTCATTCATAATCGTCCCTCCAGCACCATGGCTCAGCTGTATGATTTCCGCCACACGAATCCCCTAGCCTTGAGATCTATTGACGGCTTACAAATTACCTCAAAAAACTTATATCTGTATTCATTTTAGGTAGCGTGTCTGAACAATAATGGGGTAATGTTGATGAGTTATTACCAAGGGCGCGATAAGAAGAAGCCAACCGGTGGCCGTATCCACTACCTTAGGGAGAAGAAGAAGCACGAACTGGGCTCAGCACCAACCGAAACAACAATGGCTTCGAAGGACGAATCGAGGAAGAAGACAAGGGCTTATGGTGGCAATTCAAAGCTCCGGCTGGATGGCGCGCTCTTCGTCAATTTGACAGACGGAAAGACTAACACAAGCAAGAAAGTCAGGATCCTCAAGGTCAAGAACAACCCGTCGAACGTCGACTACGCCAGGAGAGGGGTCATAACAAAGGGCGCCATAATCGAGACCGAGCTTGGCGATGCGAAGATTACGTCTAGACCTGGCCAGGATGGCATCCTAAACGCCGTCCTTCTAAAATGATCGAGGGAATATCCGTCCGCCACAAGACTTTAAAAAGGTGCATTCAGGCTCCTTTCTTTTTAGAGCCTTTAACCCTCTTCAGCACTAGCTCTTTCCCCTGCTCAAACTCGACTTCTTTGCTCTTGCAGCGCGGACATCGGAACTCGTAGTCCGAAAGCATTCCCTTCATGTCGATCTTGCTCGACTTGCCACAGGCGTTGCACTTCATCGACGCCCTCCTTCGCCTCACGAAAAATTTTGCGCCCTGGGCTACAGTGCCTTCGCTCGCCATCTTGAGCGAAAACTTTAGCTGGGAACCATTAATGTGGGTCAGATCTCCGATCTCGATATAGACCTCATTTACCTCGGAGAGCCGCTGTTCCTTAGCTAACTTCGTCAAGTAATCAACAACATTGACAGCAAGGGATAGTTCATGCATCTGCTTTCAACTAACAAAAAATTTAAGGAGCCTAATATTACTTGCCACTGAAGAGTGCCCCCCGTGAGCAAGAGATCCAGTTCTACCGTCATTTGGCCGATATACCTTGATTCAACAAAAAGCCGCTCCAAGGGTAGAAGGATCCCGCGGAACATTGCTGTGGAATCTCCGCAGGTAGAGGAGATCCTGGAGGCATGCAAGGAACTGTCGCTGAACCCTTCATTGGAGGCGGGGAAAAAGCACCCTTCTGCTTGGGGCGACAAACCAGGGAGGGTCGTGATAGCCAAGAAAGGCAAGAAGCTACAAACGCTGAAGGAGATCTCGGCAGCAATAATCCGCAGGAGGAAGCTCAGGAAGCAATGAGCTTTCACCCGATTTTAAAAAGGGTAATATTTAAGGTAAAGAATATAACGAAGGTCGATGATTACCTCCATGTTCCTGACTGCTTGGAGATGGTCATTTGCGTTACCTTGGGGTTGCTTTGCATATTAGTCGGAGCGGTCTTCTGACCGTGAAGTCAACGGAGCCACCTCGAATAGGATCAAAAGCGGTCATAAAAGGGAGGGGCCCCATCGGGAACGTCATAGACGTCTTCGGTCCCGTGGGTCGCCCTTATGTTTCGGTAAAGCTTTGGCGAGATTTCCCGGGCAAACATGTATCGGATGTGGAGATATTTGTGGAAGATAGAGATGCAAGACAATTTAGAAAAAGTCGAAGACACAACCCAAAGAGATCTTTCTGATCTACAGGGTCGTGTAGAGGAGCTGACTTGCCCGGAATGCGGGGCAAGGACATTAGTAAGGGACTATGAGAGGGCAGAGGTCACCTGCACAGAATGCGGACTCGTCCTAGGCGACAAGCTCCTGGACCCTGGTCCCGAATGGCGTGCTTTTGACAGCGATCAGAGGGACAAACGCTCCAGGGCCGGGGCCCCAGTCACCCTCACGATACATGACAAAGGTCTGTCTACGATGATCGACTGGCGGGACAAGGACAGCTACGGTAAATCGCTTACATCCAAGAAGAGGGCGCAGATCTACCGGCTAAGGAAATGGCAGAGGCGGATAAGGGTCTCCGATGCATCGGAGCGCAACCTCGCTTTTGCACTATCGGAGCTAGAGCGGATGTCCTCGCAGCTAGGCTTGTCCAGAAACATTAGGGAAGCATCAGCACTCCTCTACAGGAAGGCGGTCGAGAGTCAGCTGATCAGGGGCAGATCTATTGAGAGCATGACCGGTGCAGCCCTCTATGCCGCATGCAGGAAATACAACGTTCCACTCACGCTTGACGAGGTTGCTTCAGTCTCAAGGGCGAACAAGAAGGAGATCGCAAGGAGCTACAGGTTCGTGTCGAGTGAATTGACCATCAGGGTGCTCCCGACAGACCCCGTAAATTATGTGCCACGGCTCATAACGAAGCTGAGCCTTGACGGGGCGGTTCAGCGGAAGTCCGTCGAGATAATAAAATTCGCAAGCAGCGAAGGCCTCACCTCTGGTCGTGGACCGACAGGCGTGGCAGCAGCAGCGGTTTATATAGCGAGCGTCCTTCTGGAAAGGAAGCGCACCCAACGGGACATTGCGACTTCCGCAGGAGTGACCGAAGTAACTGTAAGGAATCGTTACAAGGAGCTCCTCGAGAAGCTCGATCTTGAGATATATTTATAGTCAAATAACGCCTTTTTTGATACAAGGGTGCGCTGGATGGCCAGTGATCTTGAGGAGAAGATACTCTCGCTGCTTCAGAACAGTCCAGAAGGCGTAATCCTGCAGAGCGAGCTGTGGAAGATTCTGGACTCCGGTAGCAGGGAGGTCTCTCGGTCCCTTGCAAAGATGGCAAAGCGCAATCTGATCCTCAGGGAGCCATACAGCGACGGTGGAAGGAAGACCTTCAAAGTAATCTTACTGAAGAAGAAGCCAAAGATAGAGCTTGACGACATTTTGTGGTGCTGCTGCTTCACTTGCCATGACCTCTCCAGGTGCGGAATGGGTCTCCCCATATCTCCTGAGATGTGCCCCAAGCTAACCATCTCGCTCAGAAACGAGATGATAAAGATGAAAAAGCAGGAGGAGCTAAAGAAAATCAGCTCGCAGAGTGGAGATGGGGATGCCAAAGAAGGATAGCGTATTGGGGGACTATTACTACCGTGCAGCCCGGAGGGAAGGATACAGGTCGAGATCGGCACTCAAGCTGAAGGAGATAGCTCAGAAGTACCACATACTGCGCAGGGGCTCTTCCGTAGCCGATTTGGGCGCAGCCCCTGGGGGCTGGCTCCAGGTCGAGAGAGAATTTGTCGGCAGCGAAGGCTTGGTGATCGGGATCGACATATCTCCGATAAGGCCCCTCCCTTTCGAGAACGTGAAGCTGATACAGGGGGACATCGCCTCGCCAGAGACCCGTGAAAAGATATACTCGATCGCCGGCCGCAAGCTCGATGTCATCGTCTCTGACTTAGCCCCGAAGTTCACTGGCGTCCATGACGTCGACCATTCAAGGCAGATTGGCCTTGCATTGATGGCTCTTGAGAGCGCAAAGATGATGCTTAAGAGGAACGGGAGCATGATCATAAAAGTCCTCATGGGCTCCGAATTCAAGTCCTTCCAGAACGAGACAATGCGCCTCTTCAGGAACGTAAGGATCTGCAAGCCTGCTGCTTCCAGGGACACAAGCTCAGAGGTATACCTCGTTTGCACCGGCTTCAAAGGCGAGTCCACCCCTCCCTCACCTTCTGAAGCGGCTTGAGCACAATCTCCATGGCGAAAATCCCGACATTTATTAATGTGCATGCGATAAAGTGGAAATGGTGTAGGGTTTTGAGGTGCTACATCGTCGAAAGCTACATGGGGTTTTTCGCCTATAACGATGATCTGAAGCTTATCAAATGGAGGCCGTTCCCCTCCCCAGAGGAGGCGGTCGATCAGCTCTCAGTGCTCGAGAGGACGGGCTCATCCAGCGATCTTGAGATATTGATCCATGATCTCAAGGAGATGGGCTTCGACGAATTTGTCTTCGAGGACGAGCAAGAAGGAAAGGTTGCAAAAGCGAAACACGGCATATCTTCTTCGGTGACCTATCCGAGTGATGGGGGGAGGGTTTTCAGGGCTTCAATAGCCAACGCTGCTGCAGCAGCTGGCATCAAGCCAAAGGCAAAAGACAAATTCATGAAGGAAGTGGCTGAAGCCCTGGCGAGACTAAAGGTGAAGTCAGCATCAGAGAAAAGAGATCGACTTGTCGCGCAGGCTGTATCTGCCCTCGACGAGCTGGACAAGAACGTGAACATCTCGACCTCAAGGGTGAGGGAGTGGTATGGGCTGCATTTCCCTGAGCTTGACGCATTGGTTCCTGACCATAAGCAGTACATGAACATAGTAGTCCAGCTCGGCGACCGTTCAGGCTTTGATCTGGGGCGAGTCGAAGCCATAGTTCAGAGCGAGAACAAGTCAAAGGCCATCGTGGAGATGGCACAGAAGTCGATGGGGGCATCGATATCGCCAAACGACATGGAGAAGATCATCTCGCTGGCGAGCGTGAACCTGAAGGTCTATGACGAACGAGATGCGATCGAGAAGTACATAGACGATACCATGAAAGAGGTCGCCCCGAACGTGAGGGAGATCGTCGGTGCAAGCCTCGGCGCAAGGCTAATCGCGCTGGCCGGGAGCCTTGAGAACCTTGCAAAGAAGCCCGCGAGTACCATCCAAGTCTTGGGCGCCGAAAAAGCCCTTTTCAGATCATTAAAGACAGGGGCCCGCCCGCCAAAGCATGGCATAATCTTCCAGCACCAATACCTCCACAGCGCAGAGAGGTGGCAGAGAGGCAAAATAGCGAGGGCCCTTGCAGGCAAGCTCTCAATAGCTGCGCGCGTTGACGCATTCGGAGGTCAAGACGTCTCATCAAAGCTGAAGGAGAGCCTTGAGAAAAGGGTCGCTGAGATCAAAAAGAAATACTCAAAGCCCCCCATCCGCCCTCAGCGGAGGGAGTTTCAACAAAGGCAAAAGTTCGGGAGAGGGGATCGCTTCAACAGGGATCGCGATAGGTGGGGGAAGAAGCAGCGCTTTGATAAGAAATGGAGGGGGAACAAGAGATGGTAGAGCTGAAGAAGCATCCGAAATTTGAGGGCGTGTATTACGTTCAGACAGCCGAAGGCAAGCAGCTCGCGACAGAGAATTTGGTGCCGGGCGTCAGAGTTTATGGGGAAGATCTCTTCACTGTCGATCGCACAGAGTACAGGGGGTGGAGCCCTTACAGGAGCAAGCTCGCGGCGTCAATAGAGAAGGGGATCAAAGAGATCAATGTTAAGGTCGGCATGAACGTCCTCTACTTGGGGGCTGCCAGTGGGACCACCCCAAGCCATGTTTCTGACATCGTAGGCGTCAAGGGTAAGGTCTTTTGCGTAGAATTTGCCCCACGTGTAATCAGGGAGCTGCTTGAGGTAACGTCAAAGAGGATGAACATGGTGCCGATATTGGGTGACGCCCGGACGCCATCGAGCTACAGGCATTTGGTCGAGGCCGTTGATTCCATATATTGCGATGTTGCCCAACCTGAGCAAGCAAAGCTCCTTGCAGACAACGCAGCCGCCTTCCTCAAGAAGAAGGGTAAAGCAATGATTGCCATAAAAGCAAGGAGCGTCGACGTCACAATGGAGCCAACGGAAGTCTTCAAGAACGAGACAAAGGTCCTCGAGGACCGCGGACTGCGGATCATCGACATCAAGCAGCTCGAGCCGTTCGAGAAGGACCATGCAATGATAATTGCAGAGCTAAAGTGATCCTCCCTTGAAGGAGGCATCCGGGAATTTGGAAAACGATGGCGAGAATCTGGGAAAGGCATTCTTCGAGGTCGAACTACGGAAGATCAACGACTCGCTTCCGAGGTCAAGGCGTCCAATATTGGAACTAGCCAACGAGGCATCGCCAAGCTACACAAACCTCGCTGGCGAAACCATCGCGATGAACCCTCGCGAGATAAGTGAGTTGCTCAAAAAATTCCCGCACGAGCTCTTGGAAAGCGTCCGCCTCCCTATCGTGATCCTAAAGGAGTCGTCTGCAAAAAAAGGGATCTACCTGATTGATGGAAACGATTCTGAGAAGGAGCTCGTCTGCTCCCTCATCAACAAGAGCCCCGTCAACAAATACCTCTACAGGCCTGACATAATGGACCTGTGCGCATTCTGCCCGAGCCTGATAACTTTCGGGTTCATTTACTAAAAGACGAGTTTATATCGAGCCATGTCAGATTGTTATTTGGATTTGAGAAGAGATGAAGCACAAGTCCAATGAGATCCTCTGCAAAGTGCTAAAAACATTGGATGAGGCAGGATACTCTATTTCAGAGGTTGACTCAGAGGACTATTGCTTGGAGATCGTGGCGAAGAAAGGTAACATCAAACTCCTCATCAAGAGCCTGACTAACATTGACTCTGAGAGAAGGGATTCCGCCGAGGATCTGGCCTCTCTTGCAGTCAGCTTCAACGCCACCCCACTCATAATTGGTCATCGCATGCAGAAGGGCGTGATCGAGCCCGGAACAATGTACGAGCGCTTCGGGGTCAACGTAATTAACCCTGAGACGTTCAGGAACGCGGCACTGGAGAAGTCTCTTCCGATAGTGTACTCAAAGAGGGGCGGGCTCTACGTCAAGATAGATGGCAAAGCGTTAAAGCGCCTCAGGGAGAAAGAGGGCATGTCTCTGGGCGATCTCGCGAACAAGATAGGCGTCAGCAGAAAGGCTGTATACGAGTACGAGCGATCTCAAATGGGCGCTACGCTGGCTACGGTCGCCCGTATCGAGGAGATATTGGACGCAGATATAATAACTGGAATCAACGTCTTTGACTGGCGCCCTTCATCAGACATACCCGAGAAGAGCCCGACAGGTGTGGTGGCAAGGCAGCTCCATGGCAAGCTGAAGAAAATAGGCTGCAAATCAATCGGCTTCAACTTCGCCCCAATAGATGTGCATGCGAGGAATATCGGCGCGAGCTTTCTAACAAGCGAAGAGAACGTCGATGAGGAACGCCTCGAGAGGAAGGTTTCGGCTGCCATCGAAGTCGGCAAGATAATGGGGATGCAACCGATACTCGTTACTGGCGAAACGAAACCGAGAGACCAGGGGCTTACGCTCGTGAGGATTGACGAGATCAAGAAATTAGAAAAGACAAAAGACCTTATGGCATTGCTGGGGCTAGACTGCTGCCCGAATGGCGAGAACTGATGGCGAGCTAACTTTTCCCGCTTGCATTGGGCGCATGTAGCATGATATTTTTGGTCGTCTTCCACGATGCCCTCACGATTCTGGGGAGCGCTTTCCCTTGGACCGCGTAACCCATCAGGTAGTCCCGTGTCTTCGGGTCGCTCGGATACCCTGACCCAAAATCTCCATACTCGTTGCGCAAGGCACGAATGATCCCGTCCCGAGTCGTCTTGGCGATTATCGACGCCGCCGCCACGGCCGGGAATACGACCTCTGCATGGTGGACCGAGACCACTTCGATACCCTCTGGAAGGAAATCAGAGATCTTTTTGCGGAACCTCTTGGGGTCTCTGTCGACGCTACCGATCTGGGCGACATCGGGGTCTAGGATCCTGATGATGCGGGACATTGATTCTGCCTCGAGGTCATTTATGTTGCCCCCGTCCCTTCTGCAGTCAATTACCTTGGCTGGAATGACTTCGAATGCGATGCCCTTCGCAATTCTGCTGATTGGCTGGACGAGCGATTCCCTCTTTTTTGGGCTTAACTTCTTAGAATCCCTCGCACCCATTCTAGTTAGCTCTGGGACGTCCGACTCGTCGACAGCTATCCCGGCAATGACCATGGGTCCAACCGCCGGCCCTCTCCCCGCCTCATCAATGCCCGCAACTAGCCTCAATGTGCCCTCCGCCTCGTCATCCTTAAATGGGCTTCAGCCATTTATTAAGGACTGCCCCCATGGAGGAACCAATATGGATCTTGACTTGGTAAAGGAAGGCACGACTCTTCTCGAGGTCCCCCGATCCTCGTCCTATACTTTTCAAGGGAGGTACGCCCCTTTCAAGGCGCCTGTCTTCTATAATCCGAGGATGGAATTCAGCAGGGACCTCTCTGTCATGGCGCTCAGGGTCTTCGTCAAGGAAAGAAAGCCGCCGATCTCCATATGCGATCCGCTCGCAGGTCTGGGGGCTCGCGGGATCAGGTACGCAAATGAGGTCCAGAACGTCAAGTCAGTAATGGGGGATCTGAACGCTGATGCCATCCCCCTGATTCTCAAGAACGCTGATCTCAATGGCGTCTCATCTAAGGTAGAAGTATTCGAGAAAGACGCAAACCTGCTCCTTGCAGAATCCTCAGAACCAGGAAAACGGCACGACTTCATAGACATAGACCCATTCGGCACGCCAGTCCACTTCTTGAGCTCTGCTGTCAGGGCAGTCAAGAATAAGGGGATATTGGCGGTAACGGCGACTGACACAGCACCGCTGTGCGGAGTCCACCCTAGGGCCTGCATAAGGAAATATGCGTCAGTGCCTCTAAGGACAGAATATTGCCATGAGACGGCCCTCAGGATAATGATAGGATCGGTCGTGATGGAGGCGCTCAAGCACGACTTCGGGACAGAGGTGCTCCTCTCTTACAGCGTTGACCATTACCTCCGCGCCTTTACAAGGCTCACACTTGGAGCAAGGAGGGGCGACAGGGCAGCAGCGGATGCGGGCTTCCTGCTGCATTGTCCAAGCTGTGGCTGGCGAGAAAAGATAAAACTGAACGCGGCATTTGATCCAAAATGCTCGACATGCGGGGGATCGGTGTCAAGGGCAGGTCCTCTGTGGTGCGGGCAACTCTCCGATCCGTCATTCCTAGACAAAATGCTGAACGAGGACAGATCCTTATTCAATACCTCGAGGCGAATCGAAAAGTTCCTCAGGATAGTGAGAGAAGAGTGTGAGATGCCGATCTCCTTCTACGTCATAGACAACCTCTCTAGCTCTCTCAAGAGGGACGTCCCGCCGATAAAAAAAGTCATAGAATCACTCAAGGCGAAAGGGCACAAAGCAACCCTGACCCACTTCCATCCCAAGGCAATAAAAACCACCGCCCCAATTAGCGACATCAAGTCTGCGATACGGGGCATCTGAGTGGAAGCAAATGAAAAACTATTTATTTGGCATTGCATTGGGTATCTCGAGCGTGAACTGAATGCCATCACATGGCTCATTAACTAAGGCTGGTAAAGTAAGATCACAGACGCCTAAGGTGCCCGCAAAGGAGAGGCATGGTCTTTCTCCGCTGCACAGGAACAGGAAGAACTTTTTGAAAAGGATGGTTTACGCCCCACCTGAAGACGAGAGGAGAGGCAGAAGGCATTAGTCCTCCCGTCCCCCCCTTAGAGGGCGGACATTCTTTTTTCGCTAGGACTAACTTTATATACAACATACATATTCTCGCATTTTTAGTGCCTTAACAAAAAATGTAAATGGGCTCGGAGGATCTGAAACAAAAGTGAACCAAGCAACTTGTGTCCAAGAAACAACCCAGATAGTCGGCAAACACATTTATGGGAACCTCTATGGATGCGACGCCGGCCAAATAAACAATGAATCCGCGCTCAAGAACCTCGTTATCGAAGCAGCAAAGAAGGCCAATATGACGATCTGGGACACAAAAGCGTGGAAATTTGGGGGGCCGAAAGGCGGGGTTTCTGCAATAGCCCTCATCCTTGAAAGCCACATCGCCATACACACATGGAACGAATTCCAATACGCCACGGTCGACGTATTCACATGCGGCGAGAAGAGCGATCCGAAAGAAGCTTTTGACCACATAGTCTCCAAACTGAACCCAAAATCAATAATGAAGCATTATGCAGACAGATCAAGCCAACTATAACATCCGATACTTTTTTTATTTTATTAGTCCCAATTTAATACGTTGGTAAGATTGATATTAATCAAGAATCTGAATATTGATGGCAGATCTGCCACAGGGATAGAGATAGGGATGCCCGACGCTCCCCCCTTGATAATCATTTCCGGCGAGAGGGGGGCCCTTCTCAGCTCTTACATGAGCTTGACTGAGGTCGATAGGCACTCGATGGCTGCAGCGGTGGTCAAGGGCGCTTACTCGCTCGAAGAAATGATGGAAAGACCAGTAACCTCGATAAGCAGCCGCGCAGAGTCTCTTGGCGTGAAGGTCGG
>Ga0073932_1001777_pt1 | contig 37967 bp, 31 predicted proteins | sample DewCreD2012metaG_FD_76967 | JGI IMG/M metagenome (GOLD analysis project Ga0073932, IMG submission 76967) | Hot spring sediment bacterial and archeal communities from British Columbia, Canada, to study Microbial Dark Matter (Phase II) - Dewar... ...
CCGACTAATGGGAGATGTAGGGACAATCGGAAATTACTTTGTAGCAGGAATTTTCTTTTTAGTCGGCTTGTATCTCTTAGATATAATTAAACTCGACTGGAATGTTGCTGGTTTTAGAAGAACAAATTCTAAAGGATTACTTGCTGCATTAATACTTGGTTTATTATTTGGGATTGCACTTGGTCCTTGTACTTTCGCTTATATGGCTCCGGTGCTTGGAATTGTTTTTCAAACTGCACAGACAAGTTTTGCTTCTGCATCAGTTTTGCTTCTTGCATTTGGACTTGGACATTGTTCAATTATTGTTGGTGCAGGAACATTGACAAATAAAGTTCAGAAATATCTGAACTGGTCAGAGGAATCAAAAACAATTTTGTGGATAAAAAGAATTTGTGGTGTGCTCGTTATACTTGGAGGAGTTTATTTAATTTATACTACTCTTTGAATTCTCTGTTTAAAGTTTCGTTCTTTTACAACTCTCGCATTTTCAATTTTCATATATTTGGGGTTGATAAATAAGTTAAAAATTGTCAGGTTGAGCGCTGCCTGCAGCAGGCAGACTGTCGAAAACTGACAATTTGAATCAAAATCACACTTTGGCAGGCTCAGTGTGTCACCTGACGCAAAACCCGTGTTAGCGGCTCGTTGTTATTTTTTTCACACATTTTCATTATCAAATTTATAGTGTCCAAGTTGAATAAGTCCGTTTAAGTTGTCATATTCAACCCAACTTTCTATAATTCTTCCTTCTGTCACACGAAAGAAACAATTGAAATCTGCTATTAATTTTTTACCTGTAGGGGCAAAGTTTATAAGCTGTCCTAATTGAGTACCTGAGAAATTAATTCTCGCTGCAACTAAGTCACCTTCTTCAATTGCAAAAATTATTGTCTCTTGCAAGTCGGGAAACGTATCTAATTCTGTCTGATGAAATTTAACTAATCCAATATTAGTTTTTATTTCCTTCGGTTCTGATGAACTGTGTCTTATGAAGTCTTTGTGAACTAATGTCAAAACTCTGTCCCAGTCTCTTTGATTTGTAGCGTTGATAAATTCAGCTACTATTTCTTTATTGCTTTTCATATAGGCAGTAGATGTTCAAAATATTTTTGATTTTCATTGTCTTTTTGCAATTTTTTGATTGTCAGGTCTTATTACAATGACCGCTAACAAAATTCTTTATGCAATAACTTGTCCCGAAATTTATCGGGATTGCGTATATCTGATTTTAAAAACTATATTTGTTTCGTAATAACCTAAAAATTTAAGCTATCACGAATAAATTTTGTATGAAAAGAACTGAACTCATAGATAAATATACAAAAATTCTTCAACTGAAAAATTACTCTCCTAAAACTGAACAAGCATATCTGCACCATCTTAATATTTTCTTAGATTACATTACTAAATTAAAAATATCTTCGGTTAATTCAAATGTATTGTTAAATCATTTCAATTATCTAAAGCACATCTGTCCAAAAAAAATCTATTTATGTGGCTAAAGCCGCTCACTACTTCTAATTTTTTTCAGTTCACTGAAGTGAACTGCAATAAATGTTGATTAGATGTGTCTTTTTTCTATTGCAGTTGGATTTATCCAACTGTTATAATAAAAACTAAAATATTTTAGGCTTTAGCTAAATTTAATTAAAACCTGTTAATAATAAGAGAGTAATAAAATTTTATAAGGGTTTCAATTCAAAATGAATTTGTTGTTTTTTATTTTGAACTAAAATCAGAATTTATAGATCAGGTTTAAGTTTATTTTGGACAGCAATGCAAAAGGCAGAAATGACAGAATCGTAATGCTTTCGGATAAACTTCTGTCATTAATTCGTGCTAATTAGTGTAATTCGTGGCTGGATAATGTTGGCACGCTGAAGACACAGCGGAAAGATTTTACTTCATCAGCACCATTTTCTTAGTATCAACATAAATCACTGAACCACTCGATGGCTCTACTACTCTCAATTGATAAAAATAAACACCACTGGGTAATGTAGAATTTATAATGTAGAATGTAGAATGTTTTCCTGCTTCAAAATGTCCATCCATTATTGTTTCTATTTCTCTTCCTAAAACATCATATAATTTTATAGTTTGCCAACCGCCTATTGCCGACTGCCAACTGATAGTTGTACCAGGATTTACACCAGTGCCAGATATGCTCTCGGTTGAGATTGGGTTCGGATAATTCTGATAAAGTATAAAATTATCCGGTTTTATTTCTTCAAATCTAACACTGTTTTCATCGCTAATATATTTTAATAGTACCCCGTTTTCTCCGCAGGCAAATCCTTTGGAATTATTAATGAAAACTAAATCATAAACTGAAGAAGAATCGGGTGTTTCTGTTTCAAGCCAGTTGTTTCCCCTGTTTGTGGAATAAATAAATTTATATCCACAAGCAGACCAAATATTATTGGAATCTTTTGCGTCTATTCCAAAACTCACTGCGTAAAGAGGTAATTCTTCATAACTCCAGCTTTCTCCTCCATCTGTAGTTTTTACAAACGCCAGATTATAGATGAACTCTGGATCTCCGGCAAGAGCAATAATTGTTAATGAATCTAATATAACCATATCGAAAACTTCATCGGGGCTAATTCCATTAGTTTTCCAATTAGTTCCTCCATTAGTTGTTTTCCAAATTACACCTGCAACATCTATAAAACCTCCGCAAGCAAATCCATAATTGTTACTCAGCATTTTAATATCAAGAAAAGGAAGATTTGCAACAATATCAGAATCTCTTTGAGCTTGAACCCAGGTTAGTCCTCCATTACTTGTTAAATAAGTTCGGCTTCCGGCTGCTATTCCGAGATTTTCATTAAAAAAGTATATTGATTGAAGATATTCATATTCAATCGGGAAAAAACGAGATTGCCAACTATTACCTCCATCTGTGGTACTAATTATTTTTGTACCATAGGGAGGATTTTCTAATTCCCAGGTTAAAGCAAAAACTAACTGATTGTTTACTGCCGAATGATTAATAATAATATTATTTGTGTTAGTTTGAAGAACGTTCCATATTAATCCCTGATTTGTGCTTTTAATAATAGTTCCGTTATGCCCTGATGCCCAAATTGTGTTTGTATCAGATGCTGTTATTCTGCGAAGGAAACTGTTTGTGGGACTTTCAATTCTTTCCCATCTTCCCTGAGGAAAAGAAGTAAGTGAAGTAAGAAAGAATAATAAAAGAAGCATTCTTTTAGATAAATTCAAAACATTAAAAATGTTTCTCTTCATTTTTAATTAAAACACTTAAATATTATTCAAGATTTTCGAGAAGTTTTTTTATTATATCAACCGAAGAAATACCTTCCGCTTCAGCAGCAAAGTTAGTAATAATTCTATGCCTTAAAACCGGAAGCATAGCAAATTTAACATCATCAATTTTAGGAGTAAATCTTCCTTCAATAATAGCTTTACTTTTAGCAGCGAGGATAAGATACTGAGAAGCTCTTGGTCCAGCACCCCAAGTAATCCAGTTTTTTATGAAAGGAAGTGTATTACTTTCATTAGGTCTGGTAAGATTAGAAACTTTAACAGCAAACTGAACAACATTATCAGCAACGGGAACTCTTCTAACTAACTTCTGAAATTTTATTAAGTCAGATGCGTTTAATACTTTTTTTAACTCTGCCAAATAATTACTTGTTGTTTTGTGAACTATTTCAATCTCTTCATTAAAATCAGGATAGTCCAACCAAAGATTAAACATAAACCTGTCCAATTGCGCTTCAGGCAGGGGATAAGTTCCTTCTTGCTCAATCGGATTCTGAGTTGCTAAAACAAAGAATGGCTCGGGTAGTTTATATGAAATCCCTGCTGCGGTTATCTTATGTTCCTGCATTGCTTCCAGTAATGCGGATTGAGTTTTAGGAGGAGTTCTGTTTATTTCATCAGCAAGAATAATGTTTGCAAAAATTGGTCCTTCAATAAATCTGAAAAATCTTTTGTTAGTTAACTTATCTTCTTCTAAAACTTCTGTTCCGGTTATGTCTGATGGCATTAAGTCAGGAGTGAATTGAATTCGGCTGAACTTCAAATCTAAAACTTCAGAAAGAGTTTTAACTAAAAGAGTTTTTGCCAAGCCTGGAACTCCAACCAATAAACAATGCCCATTTGAAATAAGCGAAATCAAAATCTGATCAATTATATCTGTTTGTCCAACAATTACTTTTGCAAGCTCTGACTTTACGTCTGAGATTTTGTTTGCAAGATGTTCTACAAGTTCAACATCATTTTTGTTCTGTTCTAACAAAATTTACCTTTTACTATTATGAATTTTCTAAAGTCTTATTTTCCAGAATATTTTTTGTTTTAATTCAGCAATCCATTTCTGATATTCTTTTTGCTTCTTGTATTCAGTTGCTAACCTTTTAAGTTCATCGTAATCCAATTCTAAATCTGGTTTGTGTTGTGGGATTCTGGATTTGAGAAATACAATATGATATCCATAAACTCCCTGAGCATATTCAAGTCGGCGTGGAAATCCAATATCGCCTTCTTTTAGTTTTCCGATTGCATCGAGCAAGGGTTTATCAAGTTGATTTATGTAGAAAGTGCCAAGTTCACCGCCAAAAGGAGCGGATTCTTTATCCTCACTATATTTTTTAGCATAGTCCTGAAATGTTCCATATCCTTTAACAATACTATCTCTTAATGATGATAAGAAATCAATAGTATTCAAGTCTGCATTTTCATCAGCTTTAACTTTTATCAGAATGTGTCTTGTATTTATAGATTCTCCACGTCTTTCAATTAGTTGGATAATATGAAAACCTACGGGCGATTCAATAACCGAAGAGATTTCTCCTTGTCTGAGTTTAAATGCGGCGGATTCAAATTCAGGATAGAAAACACCTTTTTTAACAAATCCGAGATCTCCGCCTGCTCTTGCGCTTCCAGGGTCATCTGAATATTTTTTAGCCATTTCAGCAAAATCAGCACCGGCTTTAATAGAATCTAAAATTGCTTGTGCTTTCTCTCTGAATTTAACTTTTATTTTCTCACTTGCTTTAGGATTTTGAAAGATATGATAAATCGTAACCTTTTCAGGAATAGTTCCTAAACTATCTTTGTAGAGTTCGAAGAACTCTCTCACTTCAGGAAAAGTAACGCTTAAACTGCCGAAATTTTTCTCCTGTAATCTTTGAACCATTACATTTTTTTTAACGTCGTCTCTTAGTTCTCTTTTGATTCTTTCTATACTCATTCCATATTGTTTTTCAACATTAGCCAAAGAGCCAAGCTGTTGAGTAAGCATATTTATCTGATAGTTTATTCTTTGTTCAACTTCATCTTCAGTAATTACAATTGAATCTATTTCAGCCTGAGCATAGAGTAGTTTTTCTTCAATGAGAGAATTTAAAATTTGCTCTCTTAAAACTTTTGAATTAGGATCAATCTGACGCTGAGCAGCATATAAATTCACCTGAAAGTCAAGTTCACTCTTGAGTATTATTTCGTTATCAACTATTGCAACAATTTTATCCAATGCCTGTTGTGAATAAATATGTGCTGCGAAAATCAGAACAAATAATCCTACGAACATTTTCATTTTGTATTCCATTCTTTAATTTCTATTTGACTTTTAGAGTATAATTCAGATAAAAAGTTCTCAAATAATTCAGATTTCTTTGTGGCAATATACTTCTCTCTAACCAATTCCTTAACTAATCCAAAAGGATAAATCTCAAAAGGTTTGAAAATTTTAACTAACTGAAAAACATAATAATCATTTTTTAAGTCTTTAATAATTATACTCACTTCATTGTTTAACATTCCATTTGCCAAGCGAATAATTTCGTTTGGGTATATTTCATTTTCTTCAAGAATAACATCTGATAGGATGAATTTGATTGATTTCTTACCAGAAGTAAATTGCACAGCTTTAGACCAGTTGCTTTCGATAGCAAGTTCTCTGAATTTAATCGCAAAATCTTCATCATTAAAGCTGGCAATATTCAGATGATACGTTTGATTCGCATTTTGAAAAAGAGTTTTATTTTCATTGTAGAAGTTTAATAAATCCTGCTCGGTAAAATCCAATTCAAAATTTTTATACTTTTCTTCAATAAGTAAAGAAACTGCTAATTCCCGTGAAGACTTTAGAAGAATATCATCATAAATCTTTTTATCTGTAATTCCTTCGTCAATAGCTTTCTGAAAAAGTAATTCGTTTTTGATCCATTCTTTAATCAGGAAATTAATTACGGAAATATCTGTTTGAGAGGTATCAACCAGGGAAGCGATTTCTTCCCTGGTTAAATAAGAATCATTTACTCTTGCTATAAAATCATCAGTCTTTTTTTCTTTTGCGCAAAACGTAAAAAAAAGCAATGCATAGATACTAAAATTTCTAACTTTCTTTTTTGAAAGCCTTTTTAAGATTGTCATAATAAATTACAGGTTGATACTTTTTCTTTAATGACTCAATATATTCTTTTTCCAATCTCTTACTTTCTAATTCCTGAAATGCTCCTGCAACTTCAGCCCTTGCTTCTTCAAAAGTTTTAATTCTTGCCGGGTCTTTTTTATCCAATCTAATTATAGAAAAACCTCCTGAATTAGGATAAATATCTGAAATATCTCCTTCTTTCTCTAAATCAAAAGCTACTTTTGCTAATTCTGAATTGGAAGTTGCGGTCAAATCATATTTACCTTCCTTTAGCATTACAGAAGCTCTCTCTGTTTTCTTTGCTAAAGAATCAAATTCTACTTCACCATTTTTAATCTGAGCGAGATATAGTTTTGCTAAAGAATCTTTTAAAGTCCAGATTTCTGTAAAAGCAGCTCTGTCAGTCCAACGATATTTATCTTTATTCTCCTGATAGTATTGTAACAATTTAACTGAATCAAGAGCTATTTTATTCCAAACTTCATCTTCCTGAAGTTTAAAGATGAAAATACCATTTTTATAATCATTCATCAAATCAGCAAAATTCTGATCGAGTGTATCGAGACCAAGAGCCTTATATTCCAATAATTCATCATTGCTGTATTTATTTATAGCATTAGTCAGATTTTCAACTTCAAATCTTCTTCCGGTAAATTCTGTATCTTTTCTCAACTTATTATAGAAGTTTTCAAAATTCTGTTTGATGTTTCCATAAGAGTAAACAACAAGATTATTTACATCATCAGGATTAGGATAATCAGCTCCCACAAGAGATGAATCTGATTTTTCAACAATAATTTCAAGCGCCTGTTGATTTATTGTAAACGAGAATTCTTTCTTTAGTTGATTGACATAATCATTTAAGATATCCTGATATCTCAATCTTTTAAGAATATTTTTAAGATTTTCCTTCTCTTGTTCGTAAGGCAGAATTTCTCCTTTGCCCAATAATTTAATTATATGATAGCCAAATTGAGTTTCAACAATATCAGAAATTTCGCCAACTTCAAGCGAAAAAGCTGTTTCATCAAAAGGTTGAACCATCATTCTTCTTTCAAAAAATCCAAGATCGCCGCCACGCTCTTTGGTTCCGGTATCATCAGAATATTCCTTAGCAAGCTCTGCAAAATCTTCGCCTTGTTTTAATTTTGCTGCAACTTCTTCAATTTTAGCTTTTGCTCCTGCGGAATCAACTTCTCCATCCTGATTCATATAACTAACTAAAATATGAGCTGCTTGAATTTTAGGAACTCTTGGTTTTCTATCTGTAACTTTTATAATGTGATAACCAAATTTGGTTTTCACAACTTCCGGATGAACAGTTCCAGCAGGCGTTTTATAGCAAGCATCTTCAAATTCATACGGTAATTGTCCAGCCGTAAAATAAAATATGTCACCGCCTTTATCTTTTGAAAACTGATCTTGTGAATGAACCTTAGTTAATTCTTCAAAGGACATTCCCATATTTAATATGCTGTCCAATAGAGCTTGTGCAATAGTTTTTGCTGGTTCATCGCCTCCGGTTTGTTCAGGTCTAATCATTAAGTGACTTGCTCTTATTTCTTCTTTCCTTCTTTCATAAAGTTCTTTCAGATTTGGTTCAACAAGATATTTTTCCTGGATATAAGAAGAGCCAACTTTCTTTTTATAATCTATAAGTTCATTTAACAAAGTTTCGTCTTTATCATAACCTCTTTCGTGAGCGTCTTTTAATTTCATTTTGAAATTAACATATAACTCAGAAAAGTTTTTGTAATTTTCATAAGTATCATTACTTGCTTTTTCATATCCGCCGGCATTCTTTGAATATGCTTTTTCAAACTCAGCCATTGTTATTTTTTCGCCGTTATATTTGGCAATAACAATATCAGAATGTTGAGTAGAACAAGAAAAAAATAGGGTTGCAGTTAAGAGCAGAGAAAAAATCTTAAGTTTTTTGTACATATTCATCTCCTAAATATTTGTTCCTTTTTATTTTTGAAAATAAATCCGACTAATCTGAAAAATTTTGGGATTTTTTTAAGAAAATCCCCAAATGAATGCCAAATTTAATAGTTTTTAATGGATAGATAAAATAAATAATGGTGCAGAAAGTCAGTCTTATTTAGAGTTAATCAATGAATTTTATGTTTTGTAAAAAAGTATTTGTTGTTAAAGGGCTGTTAATTTAATATGATTGGTTAACAGCCCCTTAAAAATTCAAAAATTTATTTTTTTTCTCTGTTTTCGATAGTTACTTTTTCCATAACAACATCTTTAAGTGGTCTATCCTGCTGGTTAGTTTGAACTTTTCCAATAGCTCTTACAACGTCCATTCCTTTAATAACTTTACCAAACACTGTGTGTTTGCCGTCCAACCAGGGAGTTGGAACTAAAGTAATAAAGAATTGACTTCCGTTTGTATTTGGACCGGCATTAGCCATAGACAATATACCTTCTCCATCGTGTTTTAAATCGGGGACAATTTCATCTTCAAATCTTCCACCCCAAAAACTTTCGCCGCCTCTGCCAGTACCTGTTGGGTCTCCACCTTGAATCATAAACTTATCAATTACTCTGTGGAAAATAACTCCATTATAGTAACCTTTGTTTGCTAACCCGACAAAATTTTCAACTGTCTTTGGTGTTTTGTTAGCGAATAATTCAATTTCAATTGTACCCATATTTGTTTGAATTACTGCCACTGTTTGTTTTTCTTTCATTTTTTGCTTCTCTTTTTTATTTTGTGAATATATTGAACTATTAGCTGCAAATAACAATGCGAGAACAATTATAAAAAGATATTTTGCTTTTAACATAAAAGATTCCTCCTTATGGTTTAATAATATTGTTTGTTAATAAAACTATAATAATTATTCCTAAAACTATTCTGTAAATAATAAAAAGATTTGTTGAATTCTTTTTAAGAAACTTGATTAAAAAATCAATTGCCCAGTATCCACTTATTGCACTTACAATTGTTGAAACTGCGATATTTAGTATCATATCGGAGTTAACAAACTTCAATGCCTCATAAAGCTGAAGTAGTCCGCTGGCAAAAATTGCAGGAACACTTAACAGAAAAGAAAATCTTGCTGCAACATCTCTCTTTAATCCTAAAAATAAAGATGCAGTAATAGTTGTTCCTGATCGTGATGAACCAGGAATTAGAGCAATTGCCTGAGCAATTCCAACTATTATCGAGTCAAAAATCGTGATGTTTTCCATATCTTTTTTGAAGTTAGCTACTTTCTCGGCAACGAATAAAATTATGGCAAGAACAATAAGACTCGCAGAGATAACATAGAGATTTTTAGTAATGTTTCCTTCAATAATATCCTTAAAGCCAATACCAATTATTACTATGGGAATAGTACCAAAAATAATTAACCAACCAAGCTTTGAATTTAAGGACTGTTTTGTGAAGGATTTCCTCTCGACCAAATTATCTTTAAGGAAATTTGACAGAATATCTATGAGGTCTTTCCAAAAGTATATAAACACAGAAAGCAATGTTCCTAATTGAATAATTGCAATAAAAGAAGTCCACTGCTCCGGATTTTCTTCCGAAATAAGATTCATAAATTTACCTGCTAAAGTCAGGTGTCCGGTGGAGCTAATTGGAATAAATTCTGTTAACCCCTGAATTAATCCTAAAAGTACTGCTTCAAAAATTGACAAATCTTTTCCTTTCTTTTACTATAATTTATAATAAAGCCCAAGTTTAATTCCTAAGGCAATTTGGTTAAAATTTACATCTTCTTTTAATACATTATTATAAAGTTTTCTGCCTTCATTTTCGGGGATGCCATTTAAATCATATCTCAAATCCAAACAGATATTTGCATAAATTCTATCTCCTAATAGTGTATTCCCCTGAGCTCGCAAAAGAACTCCATATCCAATGGATGAAAAATTATCAGAATTAACTGAAGCCGGCAGTGTTTGTTCAACCGATACAATTCTTAATCCTGCCCCACCACCGAACTTAAAATTATAACCAGTTCCTTCTATCAAATAGTAAGCTAATAATGAGGGCATAATATTATTAAACTTAATGTCATATCTACCCAAAGTAACATTTGAATTATATGAATAAAGCTGATAAGCTAAATCTCCAGCAACTTGAAAATTATTTTGAACTTTAACTCCAACCTCTCCAGAAAAATTAATTGCAGTAGAAAAACTTGACAAATCCGGACCGCCTGAAAAATTACTTTGATTAATATAATCTGTCATTGAAGGAGAATTAAAAAAGTCAAGTCCCATACCGACTCTAAAATCAACTTGAGCAAAAGTGATATAAGAAATAGTAGTAATAATCAAAAATGTATTCTTAATTTTCATTTTAGTTGTCCACAATTGTTTTTGTTAGTTCATTTAACGGCTCTCTGTTTTTGTTTAATAAAAAATAAACAATTAGCGCTGAGGTTATCATTAAGAAATAAGAAATAATATGAGTTAAAAAAGCATAAGCTGCACTTATAGTTTCGTTAAATCCATAAACGAAAACAAGGGTTGATTTTGCCAATGTATGATAAGAGCCTGTGCTTCCCGGAGTAGGGATAACAACACCAATAGCACTAATACTCATAACAACCCAACCCATTTCAAAACTAATCGGTTGAAGTTCATTTAACCCAAGCATTAATAATCCTACATAGGATGTTGTAGCATAAATAATCATAATAATAACTGAAAGCAGAATGGTTACTGACTGGTTTTTTATACCTTTTAAGCTGACAAAACCCTCAATTAGCATTTGAAGAATATAAATAATTCTATCTGCAAACTTACTTGATAATTTACCAACTGTTTTTTTAATCAACGTGGAGAAAATTTCTTTGAAAAATAAAGATAAGGCTGCAAAAAATATCATTATTAGAATGAAAATACTTGCAAAATAGATTGCATTCATTAACCACGGAAATTCCTTATGAATATTTTCAGTTGAAATATAAATTCCTATCAAAACAGAAATTACCAAGAAAAAAATGTCTATAACTCTTTCAAGTATAACTGTGCCAAACATAGAAGACCTTGAAAGCCCTTCCCATCTGGCTAATAATACGGCTCTGGTTACTTCACCAAGTTTTGGGGTTACACAATTAACTCCATATCCAACCAAAAGTGAACTCAAAAGATTATTGAATTTTGTATTTGGTTTTACAGATGATAAAATAAATTTCCAGCGATAAGCTCGTAAAGCGTGACCTAAAAAGTTCAGAATAATAAAGACCACAACCCAAAGCAGCTTTGCTTCAGAAGATATTTCAAGTACCTTCGAGAAATCTACATCGTAAAAGGCAATGTACAAAAAGACTGCTGTCAGAGTTAACGAAAGCAAAAAGTTAAATGCCGATTTAAGACTGAAGTGATATTTTAACTTATCGAAGATCAATAACTTTAACCTCGTCGGTTGGTTTGAAACTAAACAGATCAGATTTCAAATTTTGATTCAACAAATATTTGCCAAATAGTATTTCGTAAGATGTGTTCGTGTTGTCAATAGCTTTAACTTGAGTAATAAGTTTATTTTTATCAATCCATATTTCAATTGTATTGTATGGAAATGAAGCTTCTTTCGATTTCAAAATTAACTTTTCCATTTTGCCATCATTATCTGAAGTAATATTTGATTTATAAGGTACTTCAAAAAGTAAATAGTTAATTGAGAATATGTTATCATTACTTTTTTCAAAATTATCTATTATCAGTTTTTTTTGTTTTTTATTAAAGTTCCAGAAAGTTTTACCATCAGTAACAATTATCTGATTATCTAATTCAAGACGATAGCTTTCTGGTTGTTTAAACATCAATTTACCGTTTCGTGCATTTTCTGCGTTAACGGTTTGAGTTATTTCAACGGATAAATCTTTAATCTGTTTAAATTTTTCCTGAACAGATTTTAATAATTCAACCGGATTAGGTTGAGCATAAAAAACCTTAGCTAAAAAAAATATTGCAAATAATAATCTCATATAAAAATAGTTTTGAAATATTAGACTAATAATTCCGCAAGATTGTTTCTAAAGTTTCCTCATTATCTACAAGCACAATTCTGGCTTTACTGCCGTCATTAGGACCGACAATTCCAGCTTCCTCTAATTGGTCAACAATTCTTGCAGCGCGTGAATAGCCAAGTTTCAGTTTCCTTTGAAGCAAAGACACAGAGCCTTGCTGATATTTAACTATAATCCTTGCAGCTTCTTCAAACATTGGGTCAAGGTCACTGTTTAATCTTCCTCCCGACGAATTCTTTGCTTCATACAATGAAGGCAAATAGTAAGATTTTGAAAAAGCCGGTTGCGAGTAAATATAATTTGTAATTTTTTCAACTTCATCTGTTGAGATAAAAGCATTCTGAATTCGTATTGGTTTAGGAGAACCTGTAGGTAAAAAAAGCATATCTCCGCTGCCTAATAATTGTTCTGCTCCGTTCATATCTAATACAGTTCTTGAATCAATTTTTGTAGCAACCTGATAAGCTATTCTTGATGAAAAGTTAGCTTTAATTACTCCTGTAATCACATTCACCGAGGGTCTTTGAGTTGCGAGGATAAGATGAATTCCAACCGCCCTTGCCATTTGAGCAAGTCTTGTAATTGGCTCTTCAACTTCTCTTCCGGATGTTAGCATCAAATCAGCCAACTCATCAACAACTACAACAATGTAAGGAATTGGGTGATGTTTTATTGTTTCTGTATCGTGTGGCTTTGTTTTAGGATTAGATACTTTTTTATTGTAATCAACTATATTTCTTACACCAGCATTTGAAAGCTTATCATATCTTTTGTTCATTTCGAATTCAACAGCCTTCAGCATAATCACAGCATTTTGAGGATTAGTAATTATTGACTCATCCAAATCGGGAGAGATTGCCAAAAAATGTTTTTTAATTTTTTGATAAAAAGAAAGTTCAATTTTCTTCGGGTCAACCAGACAGAATTTAACTTCAGAAGGATGTTTGGAAAAAAGTAAACTTGAAATTATCATATTTATTCCAACGCTTTTACCAGAGCCAGTTGAACCAGCAATCAGAAGATGAGGCATTTTAGCTAAATCAGTTATGTAAACATCTCCGCTTATTGTTTTACCTAACGCCAAAGGCAATTCACAAGAAGATTCTGTAATTTGTGAAAGCACCGATTTTGCTGTTACTAACGATGCTTTCATATTAGGTATTTCAACTCCAATTGCGCTTTTACCCGGAATTGGTGCGATTATTCTGATTCCTTTTGCAGCAAGAGCAAGTGCGATATCATTTTCTAATCCAACAATTCTACTGATTTTAACACCAGGTGCCGGAACAATTTCATACAAAGTAACAACAGGTCCCGGAGTAACTGAAATATCTTTTATATCAATATCAAAGAGTTTCAGTTTGTCTTTTAGTAGTTGAGCATTCCTTGTAAGTTCTTCTTCAGCAACCTGATAATCTTCCTCAGGAGCTTTATTTAATAAGTCAATTGTTGGAAATTTATATTCAATTTTTTCTTCCCATTGATTAGGGAGTAATTTTTCATCAACTTCTGCATTCTCTTCTTTTACAGACTTATCGCTTCCTTCTTTACCCTCTTTTTTCTTTGGTTTTTCTTCTGTTTCTTTAACTTGTTCTTCTTTTTCAGAAAAATCTTGTTTTTTAATAATTCTGATTCTCGTTTCCTCTTTTTCTTCATCGGTAATTTCCAAAGAGGGCTTTTGATCTTCCTTTAAATCTGACTCCAATTGTTTTTCATTTTTATTAATTTTAATATCTGATGATACTTCTGGTTTAGTTCTGAATATTTTATTGAAGAGAGATAAAACTAAGTTACTTATCAGATTGAAAATCTTTTTAAGATAATGTTCAAATTTGAAATCGAATACAAACACCAAAAACGTAATACCAAGAAATATCATTAAAAGAACTGCACCAATATGACCGAGAGTTTTACTAAGAAAAGTTCCTATAAAATCTCCAATTCGCCCTGAAAGTGAAGAAGTATATTCTGATAAATCAAATTGAGAATTAAGTATTCCGAAAAGGGTGGCAAAAAAAATGGAAATCAGTAAAATCAGGTTTGAATAAGCGAAGATTTTCCGATTCTCCAACTGCCTGAATAAAAGAAGAGAAAGAAGGATCATCACTATTGGTAAAGAGATTGAAAAGTAACCAATTGAATATTTTACTAAGAATGTTGAAATGTGGGCACCAGCAGAGCCCATCCAATTTTCTATTTCATTTCTTTTTTCAGAGTAATCAGTACTTTGGCTTTTTTTTTCTAAAGAGAGCTGAATATCTTTTTTAATATCAGAGAAGATGTTCGTTAAGTTATCTTCATCCTTTGGACTGTAAGATAGAATTGAAATAATAATAAAAAGAGATGCCACAATCAGAAACAAACCAAGAATTTTTTTCTTCTTTTCATTAGAAACTGACAGCTTTTCATTTTTTCTGCTGTCGTTAGAATTTGTTTTTGCTGCTTTTTTTCTTTTCATTAAAATAAAATTATAAAATATTCAATATTTTTATTGAACTATTGTTATAATAAGGAATAATATCTGTGATAGAAACTTGAGCACAATATTCAATATCTTTTTCAAAACCATTTTCAATTAATATTTTTCCGTGATCTGAATCCAATAATGTTTCTATAACATTTTGATTATTCTTCTTCTTCAAAGTAACTGCAGCTTTTGCTGAATCTGTAAGCACAGCATCTTTATTCTTCTGTAAAATCTTATCACAAATGAAACCAGCACAAAGAGCATCTTCAATTGAAAAATGATTATTGCTCCCTGCACATACAATTTCCAAATTATTGTTAAGATTCAATAGGTGATTTGTTAAAGAGTTAAGATTTAAAAAGGAACCAACGAAAAGATTTTCAGAGAATTTCGTTTTCGTTAGTGCTTTCGTTCCATTGGTTGTGTATAAAACTATTGTTTTATTAGAGACAATTTCTTTAGTGAATTCAAATGGTGAGTTTCCTAAAGCAAAACCATCAATTTTCTTCGTATTGCGCTCACCACAAAGAAGTGTATGACCGCCGAACATTCCGCCTGATAATTTTATAGCTGATTCAATTCCTGCTACAGGAATTATTTCTTTCGCGCCATTATTTAGGGCTGTAATAATAGTGGAAGAAGCTCTTAAAACATCTATTACAACAGTAGTTTTATCTTTAAAGTATAAATCATCAACACCAAGCGGGGTAAAGAATACATTTATTTTCATAGATATTATTTTTTAATAAATGGTAATTTGACAACTTTTGCAGGGACTTCCTTGCCTCTGTTTAATATATTTAGTTGAGTATCTATATCCGAAAATTCTTTTTTAACATAAGCAAGAGCAATTGCTTTTTCCAAAATCGGGCTAACAGTTCCACTTGTAACTTTGCCAATAATTTCACCATTGAATGATATATCATAACCGTGACGAGGAAATATTTTTTCATCGGAAGTTATAGCTACAAGTTTTCGAGTTAAGTTTTCTTTTGCAAATATTAAAGCAGACTTACCAATAAACTCCGGCTTATTTAATTTAGTTATCCATCCTAAACCTGCTTCAATTGGATTTGTTGTCTTATCAATATCATTCCCATACAAGCAGTAACCCATTTCTAATCTTAAACTATCACGAGCACCTAAACCAACTGGCTGAATATTGTATTCTTTGCCAGCACTAAAAATCGCATTCCATATTTTTTCTGCCAGTTCAGAATCACCTTGAAAATAGAGTTCATATCCCAACTCTCCTGTGTATCCTGTTCTTGATAGTATAACTTTATTTCCGAGTATGTTTTGAAAATTAAAATAATAATATTCTAAATCTATTTTTTCATTGACAAGTTTTTGTAATACATTCAAAGAATTTGGTCCCTGAATAGCAAGCAGAGAATAAAGATCGCTTTGGTTATCTACAATTACATCAAATTTATTGTTGCTCTTTAACCATTCGAAATCTTTTTCGATATTAGAAGCGTTCACGACAAGCATAAATTCCTGATCGGAAATTTTGTAAACAAGAAGATCATCAACTATTCCGCCATCTTCATAGCACATTGCTGAATACTGAACCCTGCCAGGAAATAATTTTGATGCATCATTAATTGTTACATATTGTATGAATTCTAAAGCTTTCGGACCTTTTACAAAAATCTCACCCATATGAGAGACATCAAAAACTCCTACAGAACTGCGAACTGCTTTATGTTCCTGAATAATAGAAGAATACTGAATAGGCATTTCATAACCAGCAAATTCTACAAGTTTAGCGTTAAGATTTTTGTGAATTTCGTAAAATGTAGTTTTTTTCATTTCATATCCCCGATTTATTTATTTCTTGATTTATTCCAATCAGACAGGAATTTTTCCAATCCTAAATCTGTCAAAGGATGATTAAACAATTTATCAATCACATTAAAAGGAATTGTACAAACGTCTGCTCCCATCAAAGCGGCTTCAACAACGTGAAGAGGATGGCGAATACTCGCTACCAAAACCTGAGTATCGAAATTATAATTTCTATAAATCTGAATTATTTGAGAAATCAATTCCATTCCATTTGTACTTATATCGTCTAATCTTCCGACAAAGGGACTTATGTAAGTTGCCCCTGCTTTAGCTGCGAGTAATGCCTGAGTAGGAGAGAAACATAAAGTTACATTAGTTTTAATTTGCTCAGAAGAAAGAAGTTTTACAGCTTTAAGTCCTTCTTTGATTAGTGGAACTTTCACAACAATATTTTTATGAATAGCAGCATATTCACGGGCTTCTTTGACAATTCCATCTAAATCGGTTGAAATTACTTCTGCACTTACCGGACCATCAACAATGCTGAGAATTTCATTCAATAGAGTTTTAAAATCTTTACCTTCTTTAGCAACCAGAGATGGATTAGTAGTAACGCCATCTAAAATTCCAAAGGACTGAGCTTCTTTAATTTCATTTATGTTTGCAGTATCTATAAAAAACTTCATTCTTATTCTCCTTATTTGTATAAACTGGTTATATCTTCTCCTGTTTTTTTGGAAATAAATCTGACCTGACCAAAAGGAATAGAATCATCTTTTACTAAAATAATTCTCATTAAATATTTCAACTGAAGTTTAGTCAGGTATCCAAATTTACTAAACTTTATTCTCTGATAATCAGACGAATGGCATTTTATTATAATTGAACGTTCTCTTGAGTTTTGTCTGAATTTTTTCAACCATTCTTCTATATCATAATTTAAGTGAGTTCCTTTCGTAACATAGCCGGCTCCACCGCAAACAGGACACACATCTTTTATAGCCTGCATAATGTTGTGTCTGACTCTCTGTCTAGTAATTTCAACCAATCCAAAGTCTGACATAGGAAGGAATGAAATTTTTGCCCGGTCTTTTTTGAATTCTTTTTTTAATTCATCATAGACTTTTTTCTTGTTCTTTTCATCTTCAAGATCTATAAAGTCCACTACGATAATTCCACCTATATCTCGTAATCTTAACTGCCGTGCAATTTCTCTCGCTGCTTCTAAATCTGTTTTTAATGAATTCAACTCTTGTTCAGCATTTTTTGCATATCTACCTGTATTAACATCAATAACAACCATTGCTTCGGTGTGTTCAATAATCAGATATCCGCCGCTTGGAAGAGGAACTTTTCTTCCAAAGAGAATTTTTGTTTGCTCTTCTATTTTAAAGGTGTCGAAAATTGATTTGGGCGATTTGTAAAGCTCAATTTTATCGGAAAGGTCTGGTTGAAAATCCTGGACAAGTTGTTTTATTTGTTTATAAGATTTTTTTGAATCAATAAAAACTTTTGAAACATCAGGAGTCAGCAAATCGCGAATAACACTTTCTGTAGTAGATAAATCCTGATGAATTAATGCAGGTGGTTCTTCTGTTTTTGCTGCAATCTGAATTCGATTCCAGATTTTTAACAACTGGCTCAAATCTTCTTTAAGTAAATCCTCCGGCTGATCTTTAGCAACGGTTCTTATTATTAAGCCGTATTTTGGTGGAATAATGCTTCTGGCAATCTGCTTTAATCTTTTTCGTTCTTTAAAGTCTAATATCTTTCTGGAGATACCGATTTTGTTATCATAAGGAAGAAGCACACAAAATCTTCCGGCTAATGATATGGATGAAGTAACTCTTACACCTTTATTAGCTACGGGTTCTTTTGTGATTTGAACAAGAATATTTTGACCTTTTTTAAGATTTCTTGAAACGGAAGCTTGTTTAAAAATATCTTCTTCATTATTGTTTTCGCCGTTTACTTCATTTTCATCATTTTCTTCATCATCAAAATCATCTTCTTCCAACATTTCCTGAAGTTGTTTTGTTCTATCACCAATATCAGAAAAATGAAGAAATGCATCGTGCTTCATTCCAATGTCAACAAAGGCAGCCCTTATACCTGGTAAAACTCTTGCAATTTTTCCCAGATAAATATCACCGACCATTCTCCTGTTTTCAGGATAGTCAACAAAGAAATCTACAAGTTTGCCATCCTCGGTGATTGCAACTCGAGTTTGATCTGAAGAAGAGTTTATAATTATTTCTTTTATCATAAAAAAACTTTTTAATTACAGGAAAATTATTTTGATTAGAATTCGAAAGGATATCCTGTTCTTTAATGAATAAAATCCATCCTATCAAAAGGATAATAAATGCTTCGATATTAAAATCTGACTTTAATTGAGTTATATGAATCATCTTTTTTGATTCTTTCAGCATAAAATTATTCAGGTCAGAATTTATTTATTTTTTATTCTGACCTGTTTCAAAATTTATTATTTTTCTTTTTTATTCGGTTGCTCTGAACTGTTTTCCAGCAAATCTTTTCTGCTGAGAGAATATTTTCCATCTTCAACCTTTAATAATTTAACAGTAACCTTATCGCCGACTTTGAAATAATCAGTAACTTTCTGAACTCTTTTGTTATCTATCTGTGAAATATGAAGTAATCCTTCTTTACCCGGAAGGATTTCTACGAAAGCACCGAAATCCATAATTTTTGTAATTACTCCATCATAAATTTCACCCACTTCGGGAGTTGCAGTAAGCTTCTTGATATATTCTTTACATTTTTGAGCATTCTCTTTGTTGGAAGCAGCAATATTTACTGTTCCGTCTTCATCAATGTATATTTCAACATCAAATAATCTTTGCATTCCTTGAACAGTTTTCCCTCCAGAGCCAATAATAAGTCCAATCTGTTCTTTATCTACTTTCACTTTGATTAATCTTGGAGCATAGGGTGAAAGATTTGGTCTTGGAGATTGTATTACCTGATTCATTTTTTCAAGAATTATTAATCTTCCTTCTTTGGCTTGTCTTAAAGCTTTTTCCATAATTTCAAACGATATTCCCTGAATTTTAATATCCATCTGAAATCCTGTAATTCCATTAGCAGTTCCTGCAACTTTGAAATCCATATCACCAAGATGGTCTTCATTACCAAGAATATCTGAAAGAATAGAATATTCTTCTCCTTCTTTTACCAAACCCATCGCAATGCCAGATACTGCAGTTTTTAACGGAACTCCAGCATCCATCATTGCTAAAGAACCGGCACACACGGTAGCCATTGAAGATGAACCATTTGATTCGAGAATATCAGAAATTACTCTTACAGTGTAAGGGAAAATATCTTCGCTTGGGAATACTTGTTTTAAGGAGCGCTCTGCAAGATTACCGTGACCAATTTCTCTTCTGCCAACACCAGATATCTTACCAACTTCACCAACAGAGAAAGGCGGGAAATTGTAATGAAGCATAAATTTCTTAGTATATTCCTGATGTAAGCCATCAATCAACTGCTCATCATTCTTTGTTCCCAAAGTAACAGTAGTTAAACTTTGTGTTTCGCCTCTTGTAAATAATGCAGAACCGTGCGTTCTTGGTAATACAGATAATTCTATTGTAATTGGCCGTATTTCGTGAGTTTTTCTTCCATCTAATCTTATCCCTTCTTTCAGAATTCTTGTTCTCATTAACTCTTTTTCCATATCGTGCAGAATATCTCCGATTACCTTTTCCTGCTCAGGATATTTTTCTGCGAGATTTGAAACAACATATTCTTTTAATTCTTTATTCTTTAAAGAACGCTCTTCCTTTGTCAGAATAGAATAAACAATCTGCTTGAATTTCTCATAAGCAAGATTGTAAACATCGTTTTTTAGATTTTCATCAATCTGAGGAATAGGGACAATCCATTTTTGTTTTCCGGCTGCGTCTCTGAACTCTAATTGAACAGCAACTATCTTTTTAATTTCTTCGTGAGCAAATCTTAAAGCATCGAGTATTTCTTCTTCGCTTAATTCTTTAGCTTCACCCTCAACCATCATAATGGAATCGGATGTGCCAGCTACAACAAGTTCAAGATCGCTTACTTGAATTTGAGTGTGAGTAGGATTAATAACGAAAGCTCCATCTATTCTGCCAACTCTGACTTCAGCCATAGGACCATCAAATGGAATATCGGAAATAGTTAATGCAGCAGAAGCTCCACAAGCTGCAAGCACATCAGCATCGTTCTCTCCATCGTATGAGAATACTGTTGCAATTACTTGTGTTTCATTCATAAAATTATCCGGGAACAATGGTCTTATTGGTCTATCGCAAAGACGCGCACTTAAGATTTCTTTTTCGCTTGGTTTACCTTCTCGTTTGAAAAAACCGCCAGGTATTTTACCTGCTGCAGATGTTTTTTCTCTGTATTCAACCTGAAGCGGGAAGAAATCCTGATCAGCTTTTACTTCTTCAGATGCAACTGCGGTAACCAGCACCATTGTATCACCATACCTTACCATAACAGCACCGTTTGCCTGTTTAGCATAACGACCTGTTTCAAATGATAAAATTCTACCGCCTACTTCTACTTCTTTTTTAATAATGTTCATTTTTTACTTTCTGATATTTAATTCTTTAATTATTGCTCGATAACGTTCAATGTCTTTTTCCATTAAATAGTCAAGCAATCTTCTTCTTTTACCAACCATCATCATTAAACCTCTTCTTGAATGATGGTCTTTTTTGTGTTTGTCAAAATGACTTGTCAGTTCATTTATCCTTTCGGTTAGTAAAGCAATTTGTACTTCAGCTTTACCTGAATCTTTTTCATCTTTACCGAATTTTTTTATTAATTCAAGTTTTCTTTCTTTTGTAAGCATTTAACACCTCTCTTTGTTTTAAGATTAAATTCCAGTAGTTACCAGAATTAATTATTTAATTGTTTAATTTATTAAAAATTTTTAAGCCGTTTTCTTTGTCTAAATTCATTTGATTGATTAACTCTTCGGGTGAATTAAATTTTTCTTCGCCTCTTATTCTTTCTAAAATTTCAATTTTAACTTTTTTCCCATAAATATCATCCTGAAAATCGTAGATATAAACTTCCGGGATTATCTTGCCGTCGTTATAAAACGTTGGTCTTTTACCAACTGAGAGCAATCCGTTAAATTTTAATCCATCTATAAAAATAAATACCGCATAAATTCCTAACATTGGAAGAGCCTTATCTTCATCTTCCAATTTAATATTTGCTGTTGGATATCCTAATTTCCTTCCCCTGCCATCACCATTAACAACATTACCGATAAAAAAATAATTTCGACCCAACATTTTATTTACTAAAAGGATATTCCCATTTTGTAATTCTTTTCTAATTACAGAACTACTTACTAAAACAGAATCCATTTCAAAAGGAGTAACCTCAACAACATCGAATCCAAATTCTGTTGAAACCGATTTAAGAAAATCAACGTTTCCTTCTCTTGATTTACCAAAGTGATGGTCATGTCCAATAACTATTTTCTTTACACCAATTCTTTTGACAATATATTCTTTAATAAACTGATAAGAGGTTATTTCAGAAAATTCTTTTGTAAAATTTATTTTCAAAAGATTATCAACACCCAATTGCCTCAGCAAATCAATCTGTTCTTCTTGTGTGGTAAGAAGACTAATATTGGAATTTGGGTTTATCACTTTTCGGGGATGAGGGTAAAAAGTAATTATTAGACTTCTTAAAGAATCTTCCTTAGAAATTTTTACTACTTTTTTAATAATCTCCTGATGTCCTTTATGAACACCATCAAAAGTACCGATTGTCAAAACAGTTTCATCGTTTCGTTCAATTTCTGATATGTCTTTAATCACTTTCATTTAAGGTCAGCAATAGTTTAATTTATTTTTTTCAGTCTGAAATAGTTCTGAAAATTCTTTAAGATCAAAAGCATCTTTTACGTCAAACTCACCAATTCTTTTTCGTCTTAAAGAACTTAAAGTCGCTCGGGTACCGAGAGCTTTTCCAAAATCATCTGCAATTGCTCTGATATAAGTCCCTTTTGAACATTCAATTGTAAAATGAATATCCGGCAATTCAACTTTATCAATAATGAAATCATAAATTAAAACTTTTCTTCTCTCCCTTTCTACTTCCTTACCTTTTCGTGCAGATTGATATAGTCTTTTTCCATTCTTTTTAACAGCCGAATACATTGGAGGAAGCTGTTCAATTTCTCCAATGAATTGTCGGGACACCTGAATTATTTTTTCTTCGTTCAAGTTATCAGGAATTGGGAAAGTATTAGTTTCAGTTTCCAAATCGAAAGATTCTGAATACAATCCTAAAGTAATTATTCCGCAGTAAACTTTTTTCAAGCTCTGATATTTTTCAATTTCCTTTGTCTTTTTGCCTGTGCAAAGTATTAATAATCCGGTAGCTAATGGATCAAGAGTGCCTGCGTGCCCAATTTTTCTAAAATTGATTACCTTTCTTACCTTTTCAATTACTCTAAAGGAAGAAATTCTCAATGGTTTATCTATTAAAATTGTTTCACCATTCTGAAAATCAGGGCAATAATCAGGGCTCATTTTTTTGTTGATCATTTTCGTGAATCTTTTTAATCAATTCTTCTATTTTTTCAACATAGTCTAAGGTATCGTCAAGAAAAAATCTTAATTCCGGAACGAATCTCAAACTTATTTTATGAGCTAATTCGGTTCTAATAAAACCAGTTTTTTGTTTGATCCTTTCAAGCACTATTTCTCTTTTTTCTTTTTCAAAAATGGAGACATAGACTGAAGCAATTCTTAAATCAGGGCTAACTTTAACATTAGTTAATGTAAGTAAACCAAGATCAACATCTTTTACTTTGTGTAAAAGTATCAAACTCAATTCGTGTTTTATCAGATTTTCTACTCTATCAATTCTGTGTAATGACATTTTAATTCAATGTTTTTTTAGTTTCAATTATTTTATAAGATTCTATTATATCACCAATTTTGATATCATTATAATTGGTAAGACTAATTCCGCACTCATATCCGTTTTCAACTTCCCGAACATCATCTTTAAATCTCTTTAGACTTAAAATTTCTCCCTGATGAATAACCACTCCATCACGTATTAGACGAATCTTATTGCTTCGTGAAATTTTTCCATCCTGAACATAACAACCAGCAACTGTTCCTATCTTTGGCACTTTGAAAACTTCTCTTACTTCAACTGTGGCTGTAACTTCTTCTGATATAATCGGAGAAAGCATACCCTCAAGTGCTGACTTCAATTCGTTTATAGCATCATAAATAATGCTGTAAAGTCTTATATCAACTTTCTGAGTTTCGGCTAATTTTCTTGCGTTAGCATTGGGTCTGACATTGAAACCAATTATTATAGCATTAGATGCAGCGGCTAAAAGAACATCATTTTCTGAAATACCGCCAACACCTTTATGAATTACCTTAATAATAACTTCCTGACTTGATATTCTCATAAATGCATCTGAAAGCGCTTCAACAGAACCATCAACATCACCTTTAACTATAAGAGGCAATTCTTTGACGCCACCGATTGAAATCTGTTTTGATAATTCATCAAGAGTAAGATGATGAATTTGTTTTTGATCTTGTTCACGTTTTAGTTGTTGTCTTTTAATACTGATTTCTCTTGCTTCACGTTCAGATTCCACCACAATAAAAGTATCGCCTGCTTGAGGAGCAGCTTCAAATCCTAAAACCTGAACAGGGGTTGATGGCGGAGCTTCTTTCACTTTGTTTCCACGTTCATCAAACATTGCTCTGACACGACCGTGATAGATACCCGCAACAAATGGTTCTCCAATTCTTAAAGTTCCTTTTTGTACAAGAATTGTTGCAACAACTCCTCTTCCTTTATCAAGTTCTGCCTCAACAACAGCACCTCTTGCAAGTCTATCAGGGTTTGCTTTTAAATCTAATATTTCAGCTTCTAAAAGAATTTTTTCCAAAAGAACATCAACGTTCTTTCCGGTTTTTGCAGAGAGTTCTACGCATTGATATTTTCCTCCCCAATCTTCCACGAGAAGATTTCTATCAGCAAGCTGCTGTTTAATTCTATCTACGTTAACTCCTGGCTTATCAATTTTATTTATTGCAACTACGATAGGCACATTTGCAGCCTGAGCGTGATTTATGGCTTCAACTGTCTGAGGCATAACTGCATCATCAGCGGCTACAACAAGGACTACAATATCTGTTAACTGAGCGCCTCTTGCTCTCATTGCGGTAAAAGCTTCGTGACCCGGAGTGTCTAAAAAGGTAATTAACCTTCCATCTCCAAGTTCAACTCTATAAGCACCAATGTGTTGGGTTATACCACCGGCTTCTCCAGCAACCACATTAGTATTTCTAATATAATCAAGTAATGAAGTCTTGCCGTGATCAACGTGTCCCATAATTGTAACAACAGGAGGACGCGGCTTTAATGACTCTTCAGGGTCTGGTTTGTCTTCTAATACATCAGCAGAGTATTCTTTCTGAAATTGGACTTCAAATCCAAATTCATCAGCAACAAGAGTTATTGTTTCAACATCTAATCTTTGGTTGATTGATACCATCAAACCGAGAGAAATACATTTAGAAATTACTTCTCCAACTGGAACATTCATCAGATTAGCTAATTCATTAACAGCAATAAACTCATTAACTTTTATAATTTTTTGTTCAAGTAACTTTTGTTCCTGTAATTTTTCCTGTTCTGCTTCTCTTTCTTTTTTCTTCTTCTTCTTAAAAATATTTCTTGTTGAAACGACACTATCATCCATAGATAACAGAGTTTGTTTTATTGCAGCTTTAACATCCTTCTCGTCTATTTCGAATTTCTTACCTTTCTTTTTCTTTTTATTAGGGTCAGGTTCTTCAGTAACTGTTTCTTCTTTTGCTTTTTTCTTTTTAATCTTAATTTTTTTCTTCTTCTCTTTTTCCTCACCGGCAACTTTTAAAGTATCATCTTTTTTCTCTTCAACCGGTTTTTTTTCTTCAGGCTTTTGTTCAGCTGGTTTTTTGTTTTCTTTAGCTTTTGGTGTTTCTTCGGTTTTTTTCTTTTTTCTTTTTCCTTCATCCAAATCAATTTTGCCAAGAATTTTCAACCCAGCCATTTTATGTTTATCTGTATCTATTGGCTGAACAAATTCTTTTGCCTTTGCTTCTTCCGGTTCTGTTTCTAATTTTTCATCTGTCGAAACAGGGACAGAAATTTCCTCTTCAGTTTCAACTTCTTGAGATACTTGAGTAGATAACTCTTCTTGGATTAATTCCTTTGCGGTTGCTTCTTCTGTTATTACTTCCTGTTTTTCATTCTCTTTTTGCTCAACTTCTTTTGGTAATTCTGAAACAGCAATTTCAACAGGAACTTCTTTTTCGACGGACTCTTCAATTTTCTCAACAACTTCTGTTTTTTCAGGTTTCGCAAAATATTTTTTTCTCAGCTCATCCCATTTTTTTTGATGTTGAAAAGACCTCTCAATATCTTTCTTAAAATGAGTATGTATTTCCTGCAGCATTTCTTCAGTAACAATAGAATTAGCAGTCTTAACAGGATACTGCTTCCCCTTCAGAAAATCCAATAGTGTATCTGCAGACAGATTAATATCTCCGGCAAGATTTGCAATTCTTAATTTTTTAACTTTTTCTTCAGACATAAATTTTCCTTGAAGTTTATCTACTCTTCTTCCTCTATCTGAGCTTTTATTATTTCTAGTATTTGGTCAACTTGTTCTTCATCAAACTCTTCAATCTCCATAAGTTTTTCTTTTCCGGCTGAAAGAACTTCAAGTGCAGTGTCATATCTATTATTTATTAAAATCTGATAAACTTCTTCGCCAAGTTCTTCTTTTAAATCAATTAGTTCAATGTCCTCTTCGTATTCTTCAAATGGTTTTTCTTCTCTGATAATTTCAATATCATATCCTGTCAATTTAATAGCTAATCGGATATTGATACCGTTTCTGCCTACCATCATTGAAACCTGATCACTATCAGCATAAACGACTGCTTTTCTTTCATCTTCATTGACCTCGATTTTTTTAATCTTTGCAGGAGCCAATGCTCTTTGAATAAAGATTTCCGGATCTTCAGAATAATGAATTACATCAATATTCTCATTGCTGAGTTCACGAACTATAGCGTGAATTCTTACTCCTTTCATACCAACGCAAGCACCAACAGCATCAATTCTATTATCCTGAGATTCAACCGCTACTTTTGCTCTCTCTCCCGGTTCTCGAGCAATTGCTTTAAGCTCAACTATTCCATCATAAATTTCCGGAACTTCTATTTCAAACAATCTTTTTAGGAATAAATTATCAGCCCTCGAAATAATAATGATTGGTCCTTTGTTAGTTTTCTTAACTTCTTTAACGATAGCTCGAATAGTTTGTCCTTTTTTATATTTTTCAAAAGGAATTTGTTCCTCTCTTGGGAGCAGCAATTCATTTTTATTATGATTTATAAGAATATCATTTCTTCTTATTTGATAAATTTCGCCTACAACAATTTCACCTAACATCTCTTTGTATTCATTATATACAATTTCTTTTTCAACTTCTCTTAATTTTTGGTTTAGACTTTGTTTTGCAAGCGTAATTAATCTTCTACCCAATGATGACAATTCAATTTTTTCGATGTAATCATCGCCAACTTCCAGTTCATCTTCATTCCCCAAACGGTTTACTTCATCAATACTTATCTGGGTAGCTGGATTTTCTACCACTTCAACTATTTCTTTTTCAAGATAGATTTCTATATCGCCTCTATCCATATTAACAACAAGCTCATAACGAGCGTCTTCACCATATTTCTTTTTAATTAAAAGTCCAAATACATCTTCAAGTATTCCACCAAGAACGTCTTTATCAACTCCTTTGATTTTTACCATTTGTGAAAAAGATTCAACTATTTCAGGGTTCATTTTTTTCTCCTCCGCTAAGAAAAACTAATTAATACTTTAGCTTTAATAATTTGATTAAAATTTATTATGATTTCTTTTTGTTCATAACTGAAAAGAAGCTCTTCTCCATTTACCGAGATGAGCTTAGCTTTTATTTTTTTAGTTTCATTTTCAGATTGATAGCTAACTTCAAAATATCTGTTTATATGTTTTGGGTATTGGGCTAAATATTTTAATGGTCTATCAACTCCGGGTGATGAAACATCCAACCTGTAATTGCCCAATGAAGTTTCTTCAGCAGAAAGCAATGTGTTTATTTCACGACTTAAATCTGCTAATGATTCCGCAGAAATATTCTCTGCAGAGTCAACATAAAGCTCAATTATTCGTTTCCTTTGATCTCCCCGAATAATCAGATCGATCAAAAAGAAATTTCTTGACTCTAATGGGGCTGAAATTAAATCTAATATTTTACTTTTAATATCCATATAATAAAAAACGCCCACACAGGGGCGAATCAACTGTTCAAAAATAGGATTAATTTGATAGATAAACAAGGGAATTAAAGTCCTTGCCGATAATAAGTTAAAACTAAATTCTTTTTACCTCATTAGTAATTAACAAGAAATAAAGAATAACAATCACTGTAATAATAGCTATTAAGGAAAAAGCGAAGCTCGCTCCTAACCAGAACCAAACAAACCCAGTGATCCAACTAGCTAACATTGTGCAAATACTTTGAAATCCTGCAAAAGTTCCAATTGCAGTTGCTGTGTCTTTTTTATCTGCAATATTTGAAATCCAAGCTTTTGAAATGCCTTCGGTTGATGCAGCATAAATTCCATAAAGAAAAAAAAGTATTAAAAAAGTATAGAGATTCGAACTATTAGCCATTCCAAAGTAAACAATTGCAAAAAATGATAAACCAATCAAAAACATTTTTCTCAATCCAATCTTATCAGCCAAAATTCCGATCGGAAATGCAAATAGAGCATAAATCAGGTTATAAAAAATATACACACCAATTACCAATTTATCATCTAAACCAGATTGTTTTACGTAAAGCAAAAGAAAAAAATCTGAACTATTGAAAAGCGTGAAAAAAAGTAATCCGATTACAACTTTTTTATATTCCTTGGGACTCACTACCCAATACTTAAGGAAGGAAAAGAAAGAAGTTTTAAGTTCTGATTTTTGTTTAGAAATTGTTTTATCCTTCAAATTGAGTGAAAGTAAAACAGCAGCTAATCCGGGAAATAAAGCAATTAGGAAAAGATTTTTATAATCGGCTGGGAAAAAATTCAAATAAATCAAAGCGAAAACAGGACCAATAACCGCTCCGATTGTGTCCATTGAACGATGGATACCAAATATTTTGCCTTTGGTTTGAAATGAAGCAGAATCAGATAGAATAGCATCTCTCGCCCCGGTTCTAATGCCTTTTCCCAATCTATCCAAAGTTCTTGATAGGAAAATCCAAATTGGAAAATTAAATACTGCCATCATTGGTTTCGATATTGCACTCAGAGAATATCCAACCTGAACAAAAGGAACCCTCTTACCAACGTCATCAGATAATCTGCCAAAATAACCTTTACTAAGTCCGGCAGTTGCTTCTGCTAAACCTTCTAAAATTCCAATAAGCAAAACTGAAAAGCCAATTGTTTTCAAGTAAATTGGCATTATCGGATAAAGCATTTCGCTTGCAATGTCTGTAAACAGACTTACAAATGATAATATCCAAACGGTTTTAGGAATATTTCGCAACTTGATTAATTCTAACTCAATTTTTTGAATTAAGTTTTCATAGTGAAAAATAGACTAATAGAATTTAAAATCACATACATATACTTCGATTGTAAATTAAAAAATTCAAAAGAAATTAACGAGTGTTCCAAATTGAATTTGAGTTGATTTATTTTAGAGTAATATGAAAAAGTTTTTTAATTACTTCTATCTAATAAGGCCGGTAAATTGTCTAATTACTCTTATGACTGTTTTTGCTGGCGGTATAGTTATCACAGATTCAACCTTTGAACTGAAAACATTGTTATTAGCTTCAATCTCTGCTTCTTTAATTGCTGCGGGGGGGAATGTTATCAACGATATTTACGATATTGAACTCGATAAAATTGTTCATCCTGAAAGACCTTTACCAGCGGGTTCTATTTCGGTTACTTTTGCAAAATATTTCTATTTTGGATTGAACATAGTTGCTTTGTTTTTTATTTCGCAGACAAATTATTTATTATTTTTAATCTCTTTGATTGTAGTTGCTGTTTTATTTTTTTATGCAAGTTTATTAAAAAAGAAATTCTTATTAAGTAATTTGACTATTGCATTTTTAACCGGACTAACATTTTTATTTGCTGGTGTTGCTGTGAATAATTTTGAAATGTCTTTGATACCTGCCTCCTTTGCTTTTTTGATTAACTTATTAAGAGAAATTGTAAAGGATACTGAAGACCTTCAAGGAGATGTAAAGTTTGAAATTAATTCTATCCCAAGAATTTTGGGATTACATAAAACAAAATTAGTTATCCGGGTCTTGATTTTGGTTTTAATCATTATAACAGTACTGCCTTTTATTTTCAATATGTATAAAATTGAATATTTCGTTGTGATAATGATAATAGTAAATCCATTGCTGATTTACTCTGGTAAATTATTCTGTCATCATAAAAATAATTATGAGATAAAAAAAGTTAGCCGCCTATTAAAGCTAAATATGATTATAGGTTTACTTGCAATTTATTTGGGAAAATGAGAAATATTGATTTATTATATTTTCAAAAAGGCTATGACTTAATTGCCGGGATTGATGAAGCTGGTAGAGGACCTTTGGCTGGACCTTTAGTGGCTGCAGCAGTAATACTTCCAGCAAATTATAGTAACGAATTGATTAACGATTCAAAAAAAATTAAAGCAGGACTAAGAGAAAAACTCTTTGAAATTATTAAAAATGATTCTGTGTGTTGGACGTTTTCGGTAATTTCAAATCAAACTATTGATAGAATAAATATTCTCAATGCAACGCTTTTAGCAATGAAAAAAGCTGCTCTTAAATTATTTCCAAAGCCAAAACTGATTTTAATTGATGGCAACAAAAAATTTAACTCTAAGATTGAAACTATAACATTAGTGAAAGGTGATACTTTATCTCAATCAGTTGCCGCTGCTTCAATAATTGCTAAAGTAATTCGGGATAAAATTATGGATAGATTGGATAACTATCATCCGCAATATAACTGGAAAAGAAATAAAGGATATCCTACTAAATTGCATTATGAAGCCATCGAAAAATTTGGAATAACTCCCTGCCATAGAAAAAGTTTTTTGAAAGGAGTTGATTTTGACGAAAAGCAGTAAATCCGAATTGGGCAAACGAGGTGAAGAATTTGCTTTGGAATATCTTACTGATAAAGGATATGAATTAGTAAAGAAAAATTACAGATACGGTCACGGCGAAATTGATTTGATTGTTAAAGATTTATCCAAAAATGTTTTAGTCTTTGTTGAAGTTAAAGCAAGATATAATCTTGAACTCGGAGATCCGGCTTATGCAATAAACAAAAAAAAGATTTCACAATTGAAAAAGATAGCTGAGTTATATTTGTATGAAAATCAAATTAAAGAGGTTGATTGCAGATTTGACGTTATAACTATTTTATTTGACGAACCGGAAAATCCTAAAATTGAACACTATGAAAATGCTTTTCTTTGAACAAATAAATAAAAAAGGTTGTCCCAAAACTCTCTCCTTCGAAAATTAAAAAAACAAGTAATGAGACAACCTATAAAAATTTTTAGTTAACTATCTTTCCGTTTTTCAATTCTTCGCTCAGTCTCTTCAGCTTGTAAACTTTATCAATTGCTTCATACATACCTTTTGAATGAACAGAAACAGTTCTGTTTTCTTCGGTTCTGAAAATAAAATTACCTGGTAAACTTTGAATATTTCCATCGAAAGCTAATCCAACTATTTCTGCATTAGTATTGATAACTGGACTTCCTGAATTTCCACCAATTATGTCATTTGTAGATACAAAATTAAATGGTGTTGAAAGATCAAAATCTGCTGGTGGATTTTTCCATCTTTCAGGTAAACTCCAAGGATATTCCTTGTTGAAAGAATAATATCTGTCGTACATACCATAAAAAGTTGTGATTGCCGGAGCGACTGTTCCGTTGTAAGGAAATCCCTCGACAACTCCGTCAGAAATTCTTAATGTAAATGTTGCATCTGGCGGGATTGATGTGCCATAAACTTCATATAAAGCCAATCCCAATTGTTGATTGTAACTTTCTTCTTTATCAACTAACTCTTTTACTTCTTTTTGATATTTCTTTGCTAAATCTTCAGTCTCCAATTCAAATCTTATAAACGGATCATCTGAATTAAGAACTGCATCACCACCTTTTTCAACTAAGCTTTTAATTTTTTTCATATCCAATAAAATAGTTTTGCCAAGGATATGTTCTACTGCTTCGCTTCCTGTTTTGCCGCCAGTGAAATTTTTAATTATTGGATCGTCATTACCGATATATTTAACAAGAATATTGATTTTTTCTTCCAACAATTTATCCTGAAGATTAGCATCAAAGTTTTCTGGAATTAGAGCATTTAATGAATTTTCTAATTCTTCACCCTTGTAAAGCTCATCTCTTTCGTCTTCAGGTTTATTAAGTTCTTTTGCAATTTTTAATAATTCACTTGCAATGTTGAAATATTGAGGTGTTAGTAATCTGTTTTTGCTTAAAGCAAAATTTTTATTGGCAATTTTCTTTAAATCATTTCTTATCTCAGCAATTTTATCCCAGAGATTTCCATATTTTTCATTCAATTTAGGATTAGATTTAACTGCTGATTTAAAAGTGTTTTCAAAATCAATTTTTCTTTTCATCAAAATAGGATCACGCAAACCTTTTAGAATCCCACCAAAAGCTTTTTGAGAATTTTCTAAACTGAAAATCATATCCTGCATTTGTAATTTTCTTTCAGGATTTTCTTTAACCATATTTTTATAAATTTCAATCATCGCTGTAAGAAATTCGAGGGTGCGAGGATATTGAACATCTCTCATAAATTCAAGTTGAGCAACTGTATTTAATCTATCGGTGTTTCCCGGATTACCAACAACGAACACCGGCTCACCGACTTTTGCTCCTTCTTTACTCCATTTGAAGTAATGTTGAGTTTTCAAAGGTTTTCCATTTTCATCATAAACTCTGAAGAAAGTGGCGTCGAGGTTATATCGCGGATAAGTGAAATTATCCGGATCACCGCCAAAAAATCCAAGTTGTTCTTCCGGAGCAAATACTAATCTAACATCATTGTATCTTTTGTAACCATATAAAGAATATCTTCCGCCATTAAACAATGCTGTAACTGCACATCTTAATCCAGATGCTTCACTTTCTCTTTTTTCAATTTTGCTTATTATGTCTTTTTCAAACTTAACTCTTTCTTGTTCATTAGTGCCTTTTTCTATTTCGCTAATTACTTCCGAAGTTACATCTTTAATAAGTACAAGCTGTTCAACAAACAATCCAGGCACAGGTCTTTCATCTTCCAATTTTTCAGCAATAAATCCATTTGCGTGCAAATCTTCGCCTTCATCTTCTTTTGTAACTTGAGTAATACTCTGTCTTCCACAGTGATGATTTGTCATAACAAGCCCATCTTCAGAAACAAAAGAAGCCGAACAATAATTTGCAAATCTTAATGCAGCCATTCTTACATCATCAAACCATTTTTGAGAAGGCTGAAAACCATATTCAGATTTGAAATATTCCATTGGCGGGAATTCGAAAGTCCACATTTTGCCAGTATCAAATTTACCAGCTTTGATAGTATCAAGTCCCAGCCAGTCATTAGATTGTGCAGAAATATTTAAGCTAAAAAAAGAAAAGAAAATAAGAAGGGTTAGAAATGATTTTTTAACATTTACCCTGAGATTTGTAGTCATAACTTCATTCCTTATTTTTTTAGATGAAAATAAATTGTACTGTTAAAATACTAATTTTTTATGAAGGATTTATAAATAAATATGATGAATGGCTTGTCGTTGAAAGATTAAGAAGGAAGATTTACTTTTAATAAAAGAAATCTATAAAATTAATTCTATTAGATATATGAGTCCGGTTGATATAACGGCTCAATTTCCCATTCATCTTCGATTGTACCATAGCAATGTGAACACTTTGGTACAGTAAAAATAACTTTCTCCTCCTGTGGAGAAATGCGAATTAAATTCAATATGGTTTTACAACTTGAGCATTGCACAATATGTGAACTCAAAGATTTACGGCTGCATTCCGGACAGATATATCCAAGCTCTCCAGGATTCTCTTCCGGATGAACCAGGAATATCGAGTTACATTTTGAATTATTACATTTTGCGAAATGCCATTTAACAGTATCAATAGAAGCGATAATTACTCCAAAATTTTTGTTACTAATCTATATTATGTTAAATCAAAATTCCAAGCAAAAACTAATCACTGAAAAAATATTTCAGTAAATTTGTGGCAAATCTTAAAATCTTTTTTGAAAGAAGCAAAACCAAAATTCTATCACAGATGAAATAAAGGAGACAATATGCTAAAATTAGAATCATTCAAAGCTTATGATATTCGAGGGAAAGTGCCGGCTGAATTAAATTCAGAGTTGGCTTATAAAATAGGCAGAGCTTATGCAAAATTAATCAAAGCAAAAAAAATTGTAGTCGGACACGATGTAAGGGAATCTTCTGAAGAAATCAGCAGTGCATTATCAAATGGTTTGATGGATAGTGGAGTTGATGTGGTTGATATTGGTTTATGTGGTACAGAAATGGTCTATTTTGCTACTCCTTTTCTAAATGCGGATGGAGGAATAATGATTACTGCAAGTCATAATCCTCCTGAATATAATGGAATGAAATTCGTTAAAAAAGATTCCGTGCCAGTTGGTTATTCCTCAGGACTAAATGAAGTTGAAAAGATGATTTTGAATAATGAGTTTGATAATCTTTCTGAATCAAAAGGCAGTTATGATAAAATTGATGTGATGAATGATTTTATAAATAATCTCAAAAAATTTTACGACCCGAATAAAATAAAACCTCTTAAAGTTGTTGTTAATGCCGGCAATGGTTGTGCCGGGCTTGCATTGAATGCCTTGGAACCATTTCTGCCAATTCAAATGATAAAAATTTTCAATGAGCCAGATTCAAAATTCCCTAATGGAGTTCCCAACCCATTACTTCCTGAAAATCGTCAGGCAACCATAGAAGCAGTTAAAAATAACAAAGCTGACTTAGGTGTTGCATGGGATGGAGATTATGACAGATGTTTTTTCTTTGATGAAGAAGGAAATTTTATTGAAGGTTATTACATCGTTGGATTATTAGCAAAATCTATTCTATTAAATCATCCTGGTGAAAAAATTGTCCACGATCCACGATTAGTCTGGAATACTTTGGAGATAGTCAATAAATACAACGGAGTGGCTGTTCAGTCAGTTAGTGGACACGCTTTTATTAAAGAAAAAATGAGAGAAGTTAATGCAATCTATGGCGGAGAAATGTCTGCTCATCACTATTTCAGAGATAATGCTTACTCAGACAGTGGAATGATTCCTTTTCTTTTAGTTATGCAGCTTATGTCTGAAGAGAATAAAAAACTTAGTGAATTAGTCGGAGAAATGATTGCAGCATTTCCGTGTTCAGGAGAAATAAATTCTACAATTGAAAATCCAAAAGCTAAACTCGAAGAAATTGAAAAGATTTTTGCTGATGGAAAAATTGACCGAACTGATGGATTGAGCGTTGAATACAGTGATTGGAGATTTAATCTGCGAATGTCGAACACAGAACCAATTATCAGGCTTAATGTTGAATCTCGCAATGATTATAAGCTGATGAAAAACAAAACCGATGAGTTACTAAAGTTAATAAGAGGATAAACTTAATTAGCCATCTTACCAAGGCAAAAAAAACAATACAGAGTTTGTGGAGATGACATCTTTGTTTCTATTTAATTTTGGGCAAAAGAATAATTCGTTTTCAATCAGGATTGATTTATTTATTTTCTAAAAGATGTCCTCTCTGCACTTTGCGTAACGCGAGATAATAATTTAGTTTGATAGACTTAATTAAAGAATAATTAAAACCTTTATGCACTAATCTTTAGGTGGGCAATTACAATCTGATTCTTTAAGTATTTCTTTTAGTTATTAAGAGAAGAACCAATAAATAGAATAAATATTATTTTTTCTATAATGACTATATTCTCAAGTAAATCTTAGAAAACCAAAGTTTAAATAGCGGATCGATAAACTCAATATTATTTTTAGTAATATCAATTATCTCTTTTTTCAAAAGAGCTTCTTTAATGCGATTGACATTTCCGGAAGTACCCAATTGATAATCCATCAAAGCAGCAGATGAACTAAATTGTTTTACATTATTTATAAGAGCCTTTAAAAAATTAATTTGTGAATTAGTTAGGTTATCTACTTCCCTTTGGAACAATATTGTGTGTTGAATAAGCAACTCATCTATTGCCAAATTAACTTCTTTTTCTGTACATACTTTGTTAGTTAAGTTCCACGCCGTGTGTGCTAATTGTTGAACAAAGTACGGGTGGTTTTCCATTTTCTGAGCTATTTTTTGTGCCACTTCTTTCTTGATATGCTTTTTAGTCCTTTCAAAACTATGAGATATAAATTCGATCCAATATGTTTCGGGAATTTTTTCAAGAAAAACGACATCACCGAATTTATAAAACGGCATTGATTTGTTTTCAAACAAATCTGTTAACATATGTCTTTTACTTCCATAAAGACAATAAGATGCGATTTTATGGTGTTGCCAATTTGCCCGAAGTTTTTTTTGAAAAGCAAGTGCATCTTCAAAGAATGCAATGTTCTGAAATTCATCAAGACAAACAATTATTTTTATTTTTTTCTTTTTACAAATTATTTCTGGCAAGTTAAGAATTTCCTCTGGAGATTTTTTTATTTCGTTCCAATCCAGAGAGATAGAGAAATCATTATTGGGATCTATTCCAACATTAAATTTCGGAGTGATTTGTTTGAAGAATATTTTAGCCGAATTTATTATCTCTTCCCATCTTGTAAAAGTTATTTTAAGAATTTCCTTGGTGAAATATGAATAAAACTCTTGTTCGCTGCGTACATTAAAAAGATCAAGAAAACAAAAACGTGTATTTTTATTTTTCTTTTGAAATGACTCTGCAGCAACAGCAACAAGAGAGGATTTTCCCCAGCGACGAGGAGAAATAATAACTGTATTAATCCCAGAATAAAAATTTAGAATTAGCCGCTTTTGTTCTTCCTCTCTATCTGTAAATGATTCGCCTGTTGCTATTTTTCCAAAAATGAATGGATTTTTCATAATATCTTAAAAATTTTTACACAAATGTAAGTTACAACATTATAAGTTGCAATATTGTAAGATTATATTTTAGAATAGATTTACTTGAGTCAATTTATTTATGCTATAATTCATTTTATCTGATGAAAATTATAAAATAAAAGTCTGTTTTCTGATTTTAAATAGTTAACAGAATTTAAAAACCAGAAGAAACAAACCCTAAACTGTCTCCAGATAATTCTCTGCAGCATTAAGTAAAGACTTTTTCTTTTCCTCAGACATTTTATCAAAAGTTTTTATAAGCATTCCAAGTCTTGGATTAGAGAGGAAAAATTTTCTGTGCTTATCCATAAATCGCCAGAAGAGACCATCCCAGATTAACTGCCAATTACCCTTTTTGAAATCACTCATCTTAATCAGATAATTACTTCCGCTAATGTAAGGTTTTGTTGCCATCAATCCGCCGTCTGCGAATTGACTCATTCCATAAATATTCGGCACCATCACCCAATCATAAGCATCAACAAATAATTCCATAAACCAACGGTAAACCTCATCGGGATCGAACTCACAGAGCAGCATAAAATTTCCTAACACCATCAATCTTTCAATGTGATGACAGTAACCGGTTTGTAAAACTTTTTTGATTGTGATATCGAGTGGTTCAATGCCCGTTGTTCCGTTCCAGAAACTCTCAGGAATTTTTCTCTTGAATCTCCAATAATTTTTTGTGCGTTGAGTTGTTCCAGAAAATTCATACACTCCACGAATAAATTCTCTCCAACCGATTATTTGCCTTATAAATCCTTCAACTGAGTTTAATGGAATTTTGTGCTTCTCAGAATAATTAAGAGTTTCTTCAACTATGTATTTAGGAATGATTAATCCAACGTTCAACATTGGCGTTAATACGCTGTGATGAAGAATGTTTTCTTCAGCAACTATGGCATCTTCATAAATTCCGAATTCAGAAAATCTTTTTTCTAAGAATTCATTAAACCACTTTTTAC
>Ga0073932_1001779_pt1 | contig 37926 bp, 23 predicted proteins | sample DewCreD2012metaG_FD_76967 | JGI IMG/M metagenome (GOLD analysis project Ga0073932, IMG submission 76967) | Hot spring sediment bacterial and archeal communities from British Columbia, Canada, to study Microbial Dark Matter (Phase II) - Dewar... ...
CGCGATTCGGCTACGACAGTCCCGAAGTCGACTACGCCATCGTGACCCGCATCTTCGACGCCTCCACCCGCCGGCCCCTGATCTCGGCCGCCGGAATCACGCAGCGAGGCACTCGCGCGGCAGTGGAATTCGTTACTAACCCGGTGTATTGGCAGGAACTCGCCAGGACAGCCCCCCGAGACTGGAAACGCCGGAACTTGCAGGTAGTCCTGCAAACGAACGTCGTCGGCCGCACCCCCAAACCCCCGCGCGTGCTGGCCAGTCACTTCTGGTAACCGCCAACCCCGGTGCTGTCCGGGAATCGCTCAAGCTTTTCACATCCACCCGGGAGCGTTCGTAGAAAGCGTGGCCCAAAAGGATCTGGCCCTCCTCGGACACCATCAAGGCCAAGCCGAGCTGCCGCAGATCGTGCCTCCGCTGTTGGCAGTGTCCTCGCTGCGCCAACTGGCTGCGGGCGTTGGTGGTCTCCAGATGGGTGAATAAGTGGGTCGTATCATAGGCAATCGCCCGCAAAGGAATCTGTTCGGCGGCGATCACCTCCGCCACGATGCGCTGTTCGATCGATGGGATGACCGCCAGCGGCGGCCACCGCGCTATCGATGATCTCGGCGCAATGCAGTTGGTTGGCCAGCGCCCGGGCGGCATCGGCGGAGCCGGAGGCCACGGAGCGCAGCCGGAGAGCGGCCCGCTTCTGTTGGAGCCGGGAGAGCAACTCCTCGGCTTTGCCCAGGTGCATGAGCACGCGCACCGTAGGCTTGCCGCCGGGACGGCGGAAGGACTCGACGAGGCGCCAATAGGTCTGGCCATGAGAGGCATAGCGCTGGAGAAATGCCATATTCCGTCTATACAAACGACTGGCAGTAAACCTCAGCGCTACTGAGAGTTGCCCTGGATTGGCTCACGAAGGTCGGAAAGTCGGGCTAGTTCGGCCCCTCCCACGTGGAACGGTTCGCCGCCGACACTCGATCAAGGTTCAGTTTGGCTCGCTTCCGGTCGTACGTATAGATTCCATTCATTTCGTTCTCCACGTCAGTCCACTGAGTGTAAACAGCTCCACTCAAGTGATCTTCGTTGCGGAAACGAAGCAGCATCGATATGAACTTTTCGTACTCTGCTGTGGCGTCCTCTAAACCTTTGTAGGTGTCGTGAACCCAAGGTCCATCCGCATCCCAGATGTGTCCCGGCGCCTTGTAGCCAATAGCCCCATACTCGCCATTCACCGCGGCTCTCCGATTCGTCGGAGTGGGGTTCGTGGGAGGGCGGTAATGGTGGTTATCCTTAATGTGGCCGACTTCATAATCGATATCCGGCTGACCGGCGTCGATGCCGCTGTTGCCGGTGACCAGCCGTGAAGGGTCCAGCGCCATGACCAGTGACGTCAGGCGCTCTACGTCGTACGCGCCCCAGTGTTCATTGAACACGATCCAGTTGACGATCGAAGGGTGATTCCATCGGCTCTTGACCATCCGCTGTAATTCCGCCTCGAACTGGATCTTGTCCGAATCGTTCCGCTTTTTAAATGTCGATGGCATGTCCTGCCAGACCAGAAGGCCGAGTCTGTCGCACCAGTAATACCATCGCTCCGGCTCCACTTTGATGTGCTTGCGAACCATGTTGTAACCGGCCCGCTTCACCTGCTCGATCTCCCAGCGCACAGCATCATCGGAGGGCGCCGTGTAAATGCCGTCCGGCCAATAACCCTGATCCAGGACTCCCATCTGGAACAGAAAACGGTTGTTAAGCTCGATCTTCATCAGTCCGTCGCGGCCGTTGACGACGTAGCGGCGAATCGCGATCTTTCTCATGCCGAAGTAACTGCGGATCGCATCAACAATCTTGCCGTGACGAGTCAGGGCTACTTCGAGCGTATACAGGTGCGGGCTTTCCGGACTCCATGGTTTCGGGCTTGGAATGGAAACCGTGAGGGGAGTCCCCGGACTGCCGGCGGCTTCTCCGGCGATCTGCCTCCCGTCGCGCACCCGCACTTCCACAGTCGTCCCCACGCCGGGTGATTCTACATCCACTTCCACCTTTACGGTGCGAGTGTCGAGGTCCGGCACCGTCCGCAAGCTGCGGATGTAAATATCGGGCACAGGTTCGAGCCAAACGGTCTGCCAGATTCCGGAGGCGGGGCAGTAGGAAAACCCTCGAGGTGATGAGAAGCGGTCGTTGGCTTGCTTGCCGCAAGCGATCGGCTTACTGTTGCCGGGATCGTACACCTTCACGATCAGCTCGTTGTAACCCTGCGCTTGCAACAGTGCGGTAATGTCAAAACTGAACGGGTCGTACCCTCCTTGGTGGACGCCGGCCAAACGTCCGTTGACAAATACGGAGGCTTCCCAATCCACCGCTCCGAAATGCAACAAAATCCTCTTGCCGCTCCAGTTCCGTGGCACCCGGAACTCTCGCCGGTACCACGCCGTATAGGTGGGCAACTGTCGACGAATGCCGGAAAGCGAGGATTCCCAAGGGAACGGAACAAGAATGACCTCCCTCAGGTTACGTCCCGTTGGGAGGGCGTCGCCCGGCCGCGCTTCTTCGAATTGCCAAATGCCGTTGAGGCTCATCCAGTCGGCACGCTGCATGGTTGGGCGCGGGTACTCAGGAAGCACGGATCGCGGATCCACTTTGTCCGCCCACGGTGTCTTCAGCGGTGCTTGGGCCATGCGCCACTCGGCTAAACAACAGGATGCCGCCAGTGTAAGGAGAGCTATCAGAAGATGGAAAACCATTCCACAATTCACCTGTTCAAAAGGATTTTGGCGCTCTGTGGCGCCAGAGTGAGTGAACGCACGCTCGCGCCAGAATGCGGATCGCGCAGCGGCGCGGCCAAGTCCACGCGCGCAGGCTTGTCTGTGGGGTTCACGAATACTTGCCCTCCCGTAAAGCGGCGCCGGAAGACTTCGGTCCCCTCAATCTTGTAACGCAGGAGGTCTTCGGGCCTCACACTCTCAATCGGTTCGCCAATCGGCCAGTAATACATCGGATCGAGTGCCACAAACCGCCTGCCCCCTTCCCGGTAAAACATCGGAACTCCCAGCCGTGTCGGGCACACGCCGCCTTTCTTTTCTACGCCTAGCAGGTAACTGGCGTAAGCCCAAAGTTCCCACTCGTGACGGCGTGCCCGGTCGATGGCCTCAAAGATGGCGGTCTTCATGCCTGCATTGATGATCAGCGGCATGGCGGGCATCCCTGCTTGCGAAGCCCGCATCAGCAGCTTGATGTTTTCGGCCCAGTTCTTATACCCAGCGTCGCACGGGTAGCACGCCTTTCCGGGAACGGACACCTCGCGGGTTCGACTCCACAGTGTCCATTCCGCTGCGTTGTACCCACCCATAAAGTCCTCGATGCACATGCCCTCCAGGGGGCGCGGCTTTTCGGGCGTCGAAAGCAAATAGAACTTATGCCCGCCCTGACCGCGCTCAAACCGCGAAGCCATCATGTTGTTCGCGTAGATAACGGGATATCGTCCGAACTGGCGGTGAAACCGTTCCTGGATCTCACGCACCCCCCGTTCGTTGCGCCTGCGGAATTCATCGCGTTCGTAAAAGTCGCCTGTGGCAAAATCCCAAGTGCCTGAGCGCCCCGGGCGTGGTCCGCGCAATTCGTTGCCCTCAATGTCACTTTCACGCAGGCTGCGGTCCATCAGAATGTCGATCCAGATGCCGTCGCCTCCGTCCTTAACAAATTGCTCCAGGATACCCCAGATGTGTTCCCATCGCGCCTTATAGTAAGGGTCATAGTGGTAGGAAATACTTGTCTTGGCCTCCCATTCATTGGGCTTGCCGGGCGCCACGCCGTAAGCCGGAAGAAACACCCGTGCACCTTGTGAATGGGCGGAGGCTTTCGATCCGTCGAACCCCCGCTCCACTGTGACGCGCCTGGTTGACGGGTCGAAAGCCTCAACGCGCATCAGTTCGTCGCCTACACGGATCCAAGTGACATACTCGGTGAGGCTCTTGGAGTACAGGCCTGCTACCGTCGAAGCTTTTATGGCGCAGGGTTTCGCAAGCCGGAACTGAGTGGCACTGGCGGATACCGGTTGGGCGAGTGTGGCGCACGGATAGTACAGAATCTGAAACCGGAGGTTCCGTTCCGCCTCCGCCGCGCGCACCGTCCATGCCCCGACATACTTGATGAACTGAACCTTCGGATTCGTCCGCCGCGCGAGCGCCATCTCATCACCCGACAGCGCCTGACCGTAAACGAAGTCGAAATTGGCCGCAAGCGTCCGCAGATCAGCGTCTGTAAATTGGTGACGCTCCCCGAAGTACGGCGAGTATAGAGGATAGACCGGTTTTTCAGCGGGCACCAGCGCACCCGCTGCTAGCAGTAGCAACCCAAGATGTTTCACGTTCATCTCTCCTGGAACGGGGGACGCGGTCCCGCCGAAGGCCAAACCGCCGATTCGATTCTCGCCTCACGAAGCAAGGCCTGCATTCGGGTCACCACTCCCGGGTTAGCGGCCGCCACATCCCGCGTTTCTCCGACGTCGGCATTGAGGTCAAATAGCTCAAACTCCATCCGCGGCAACTGCCGCACCAGCTTCCACTGTCCTTGGCGGAGAGCTTGCTGGAAGCCCCGCTCGTGGAACTCCCAGTAAAAAAAATCGTGAGGACGTTGCGTCCGGCCTAGCAAAGTGGGGAGTATGGATACACCGTCCAACCCGCGTGGGGCCGGAGTGCCTGCCACTTCTGCAAACGTCGGGAGCAGATCCCAGAACGCCCAGGGGAAATCGTTCACCGCGCCAGGCTTGATCTTGCCCGGCCAGCGCGCAATGGCCGGCACGCGGATGCCGCCCTCATAAAGGTCCCGTTTCTTCCCACGCAGGGGCCCGCTGCTCTGGAAAAACTTTGCGTCATGCCCACCCTCCCCGTGCGGGCCATTGTCACTGGTGAAAAGCACGAGAGTGTCCTGATCGAGACCCTTTTGTTTCAGCAGCTCGAGAATCCTCCCCACGCCGCTATCCAAGAGCGTGACGGCAGCCGCGAAATTCTTCTCCACTTCGGGCCATTTCTCGCCGGCGTACATGCCTTGCCCGGGAACTTCCATGGCCTTCAATTCGTTGTTGGCGTGGGGAATGGTGGTGGCCAAATAAATGAAAAAAGGTTGTGATGCGTTGCCCTCAATGAACTTGAGCGCCCGGTCGATGAAATGGCCCGGCACAAAACTCTTGCACTGATGGAACCAATTGTCGAAAAGCAGGACTTCGTTGCGGTTGTGCCAGATGTGCTCCGGATAGGCCAGATGGGCGTGCCAGTGGTTCAGGTAACCGTAAAACTCGTCGAAGCCCTTCTGGTCGGGCAGGCTATCGGTTTGAGGTCCGCCCAGCCCCCACTTGCCAAAGATCGCCGTGCGGTATCCGGCTGCTTTCAGGACTGTCGCAATGGTCGCCTCACCCGGTTCGAGCGGCAGCTCCGGATTCCGGTTGCCCCGCACGGTGCTGTGACCGGTGTGCTTGCCCGTCATCAAGACACATCGAGAAGGTGCACAGACGGTGCTCCCTGCGTACGCCTGCCTGAAGCGCATTCCTTCGGCGGCAAGGCGGTCGATATGTGGAGTCTTAATGCGCTGTTGCCCATAGCAACCCAGATCTCCGTAGCCCAGGTCGTCCGCCAGGATTAAGATGATGTTGGGCTTCCGCGGGATGATGGGAGCCGCCCAGGCGGCGCCGGCGGTTGCTCCCAGAAAATCTCTTCGCTTCATAGTGCCTACGCTACCACTGGAGCCGGGCTGTGAATTGTAGCTGCCGTGGGGTATTGTCGGAGTTCCGAAGACTGACAATGCCCGTGGAGGCGTCCGGTAATGGCAACCCTTGAACGTTGAACACGTTGAAAGCGTCGAAATTCAGCCGCAAGGTGATGCCCTCCCGCACCAGAATCCGTTTGAATAGCGAGGCGTTCATCCCGAATTTCCACGGACCTGGGCCGATTTGCGTCCGCCACGGGTGCAGAAACGTGTCCAGGTTTGTCCTGACCGTGGAACCGTTCCTCAACGTCAATGTCACTTGGTTGGTATCCCAGAGCGTCTGAGGGGTCGCAGAAGATTGACCGGGTGCGGGCGCCGGGTTTACGGGCTGATGCGAGGGGCGATATTCCGCAGGTACGCCCACGATTCCACCAGGCTGGTTCAGCACTCGCGCCGAAATGTAACCGTTGTAATACAGATAACCGTCGAAACACTGTCCGCTCCGGCAGTCCTGGATCTTATACTTGGTGCCGTAATACTCTGGCTTGCCGATAGTTCCCCAATTCGTGTCCGGGAGTTCAAACCAACGGGACCGCCACGATCCCAGCCCCGCCACTTGCCAGCCGCCGACCACGGAATCCAGCCACCGGCTCCTGGTGTTCAGCCATCGTTTCCCCCGCCCGATGGGAAGGTCCATGAGAAAATTCCAGTTGTATCGGTGGTGCGGAATGTTTCTATCGCGCTTATATGTAAGAAAGCGCGCGCGTTGTTTGTAGTCCGAAGGCACGGCTCCCGGCAGGAACGCAGCAGCTTCGGTTACAACCTCATCCGGAGCCGAATAGCCCGCGTTGGAGGGCGCCCACCCCGTACCCATAGCGTGGCTGAACATGTAATAGAACTGGAATGCCACACCACGAGAGAAGCGGCGTTCCAACTCAGCCCTAAGCCCGTTGAAATTGTTGTACGCCTCCGGGCGGTAAACGCGCATCTCGCCATAAAGAAGTTTGTCGATGGAACGCCGCGCCGTGTTTGCGTAAGTGCCCGTGGGCAACGCCTCGCCCGTGGTCACATACCAAACATAGGGTGTGACTTGGACGTTCAAAGCCTCCCACTGCTCCTGGTTCCTGCCGGCTGTTCCTGTATACCCAAGCCGGAACACTGTGCGAGGAATGAACTCATGTTCTGCGGTAAAATTCCACTCCCAGGCCATAGCTGTCGGCATCTCAGCCTGCATGTGGTGCACCATAAAGCCACGTCCCAGTGGGATGGGCCCGTCCAGCGAGACGGCGTTCTGTGAATTCATGCCTGCGACTATGGAAGGCACAGAACGCATGCCCCAGTTTGGCAAGCCATCCGGCGATTGATCGGCGCGGTTAATGGATCTTGTCACGGTCGCGTCGAATGGAGCGTTACCGCGAAGCGGTTGGTGATAGGTGCGTGTCGGAAGGGCAAAGTGATAGCCGCCAAATCCGCCGCGCAACACCAGCGGTCTCCCAAGAAACTTAGTCCGGAAGGCTGGACCGATGCGGGGGTTGAAATCTGCCCATTTCCGGTACAAGAAACGGCTGGGCAGCCCCACTTTGTCCGGAGTTGTGAACTTCGTCCCCAGCGCTTCGTATGCCTGAACCAGACTGGAAGTGGTTTGCCCTTGCCGGATCAGAACCGGCGGCGGGTTGCCGACGACGATCGCCAGCGACGGGATGTCAAAACCTACCATGTTGTTGTCCTTCTCCGAAAACGGCGCGAAGGACTCCCACCGGACTCCCAGATTGACGGTCAGGTTCCGGCTGACGCGCCATTGATCGTTGAAATACGCTGCCACCTCCCCTGTTCGGACCGTATAGTGCGGGCGCCGGATCCCCACGTTGTAAGCTCCGGCGACTCCCAGAAAGAAATTAGCCGCATTGTGGCCGGTGAGTTGACGCGCCCCGATCGAATTTCCCGTAGCCGGGTCATAACCTGAGGTGGCGTGGCTGTTGAAATCGACTTCCACTTGGTTCGGGTACTGCCGCGGGATGACAAACACCGAGTCTTCCCGCCAGTGCCATCCAAACTCGAACTGGTGCTTGCCGGAAAGCTTGGAATAGTTCTGGTCCAAAGTGAAGATCGTGTTTTGGTTGTCGTCAGCGAAGGGACCCCGGACCGTCATGTCAAAGCCCATATTGAGAAGATCTGGTGCGCCGAGGCGTCCCTTCGGGTTGGGTAGCCCCCATCGTTTCGCCAAATCTGCGCCGGCGCTGGGGTGCGCCCGGTCGGCGCGGTAGGCCATTCTCGAAAAGTTCCCCGTAGTTTCCACAAAAAACGACGGTGCTACCACCCAGCCCCAGTTGCCGGCCAGGCTGTAATTCACCTTGTCCTGCGTGCGGACATTCCCGCTCTCATCCAGCAGCACGGGAGCAGGACGCGCTTCAAATGCCGGTTCGTACTGCTCGCTGGTTCCGCGGGAAATGCGGCTGAAAAACGTATGCGCTGCGCTGATGCGGTGGTCGGCACGCAGGCTGAATGTGCGCTGGTCGTTTATCGAGGGGTAAGACCTAAAAAAATTGGCCGCCACTCCCGGGTTGATCTCCACAAAGGTGGGCTCCGGAATTAATGGGTACAGCTGTCTGGCGAGCGGACTTTGCTGCACCGCCGGGATCCGGTTGCCAGGATAGGGCGTCCGCGCCCAGCGCTGGTCCGCGCCCGCCGTGGTGTAGGGGTCATAGATCGTAATGAACCGGCCCAGGTTGTCGCGAAGCTCGCTGAAATCCCCCTGGCGCATGGGCATCGTGGGGATGGCGGCTTGCCGGTCGGCGCTTTGACGTGCCCTGTAGTCCTCCCAGGAGGCAAAAAAGAACGTGCGATTGCGTCCATCGTAAAGTCGGCCCAAACGCACCGGACCGCCCAGCGACGCCCCAAACTCATTGCGGATCAGCTTCGGCGCCGCTGTATACTGTTCTCGCCGCCGCGCCACCCCTATCGCGTTGTTTCGGGCGGTGTAAAACGCTGCCCCGTGAAACTCGTTCGTCCCGCTCTTGGTCGAGATAATTGCGGTGGCCGGCCGGTTCAGCTTGGCTGACGGTACGCTCGTCTCGACTCGCACTTCGCTCACCGAATCCAGGCCCGGCGCCCGGAACTCCATAGCGGTATTGAACCGGCTGCTCAATACGGCTCCGTCTAGGGTGAATTCGAAGGCGCCTTCCCTCATCCCAAAAACCTGGGGCGTGTTCGAGTTGCCTTCCAGCCCGGGCACCGTGTTCATCAGAAGATTCTGAAGAAACCTGCCGTCCAGGGGAAGCTGTTCCAGCCGTTGATTCTCCAAGTTTGTGGAGACCGTTGGGGAATCCGAAGTGAGAAGCTGTGTAGCCTCAGCTGCCACGGTCACCGAGGTTTGCGTGGTCGCTACCTCCAGCATGATCTCTAGGTCTGCGGTCTGCCCCACCGCAAGCTCCAGGTTGGCGGAATATCGCGCCATTCCCTCGGCTAGGACACTGATGTGGTACACGCCCGGCGCAAGCGAAGGGATGACGAAGCTCCCTGTCTCGTTGGACTTTGTTTGGTACTTTGCTTGGGTTGCCGAATGGACCGCCGCCACCGACGCCGCAGGCACCGCCGCTCCGGATCGATCTCGCACGACTCCCTGGATTCGTCCCACGCCCGTTTGGGCGATGAGCGCCGTTCCGCTGGCGGCGAAAAGGCAAAACACCATGGTTCGGGAAATGACGGACATGATCCGACTCCTCCGCTCCATTCTCGACCGATTCTCGTGCGCTGGAAAGTCGAATCATGTGTTACGGAAAGTTAAATCATTGTTGTAACTTCGCGGGGGCCGATTCCCGGCCCCTTTGTCGCCGTCTCACCCTGCGAGGAAGTACCGTATAATTGAAGATCACCGAGCGAATGAGCCCGCTGGCTCCTTGGGGCCCCGAGAAGTATGTCTATGTCAATGGATCCCACCCACCCCGTACAGGGAGGCGCTGACGATATCCGGGGGCAAATGGCCAGAATCTTGCATAGTGCGGCGTTCAGCGGCTCTGAGGCGCTTCGCAGCCTTCTCAGTTTCCTCGCGGAACACACAATTCAGTGCCCGGACCGTCCCTTGAAAGAAAAAGAGATCGCTATTGGGGTTTTCGGGCGGTCTGCCGACTTTGATCCACAAGTCGATTCGATCGTGCGGGTCCAGATTGGTAGGTTGCGTTCGAAGCTGGCTGAATACTATCTGCGGGAAGGCGCCTCCGATCCGGTTGTCTTGGAGATCCCGCGCGGATCTTATCATCTGGCCGTCCTTCCGCGAAGAGGAGATGAGGTGGAATCCGCCTCTGCCCCCGCGCTCCCCCAAGCCGGAAAGCGGGTCTTCAGGCAGCCTATCCGTGGGTTCCTTGGCGGTTTGCTGTGTGGAACCCTGGTGGCTGGAGCTGTCGGCTTCTGGGTCCGCTGGGCCACGCGAACGCACGAAGCGCCTGGCCTTAGTCCGGAAGTTCGAGGGTTCTGGGAGGCGGTGGTTCCTAGACCCAACGGACCGCTTATTGTTTTTGGCAACCCCCGGTTCGTGGGTTCTGACTATTCAGGGATGCGTTACTGGCGCGACACCGACGACCCCCGGGACGCAGTGGTGGATACTTTCACCACCATTGGGGACTTGGCCGGGGTCCACGAAGTGACGCGTGTGCTGGCCCAGTTGGGGCGCACGCCAGTGTTAAAGCGAGCCCAGCTTCTTACTTGGGACGAAGCCATCAACCGGGAGTTGATCATTGTGGGCAGCCCGATCTCGATCCGCACCCTTCGAGAGCATCCATTTCTCCAGGAGTTTCTGTTCAAAGATCGCAACGACGAACCCCGGGTTGGCGTGGGCGCCATAATGAACCGCCATCCCGCTCCCGGCGAAGAAGCTATCTTCTTTGGTCCGAGTTCCCGTCCGTACCAGTTCGATTACGCAGTGGTGGGCTTGACCCCTGGAGTGAGCGCTTCCCGGCGGGCGCTGATCCTGGCTGGAATCACCTCTCATGGTACTCAGGCGGCTGCGGAACTTGTTTGCCGTGAACAGCAGATCCGAAAACTGTTAGACCGCCTACGCGCGTTAAACACCCGGTTTCCCGTCTTCTTCGAGTGCCTCTTGCGGGTAAGGGTGAGTGGCGGAGTTCCTGTGCACTCCGAAATCTTGTCCCTGCGGGTGCGGCAGTGAGTGGCGGCGAGGCAAATCCGGCATTCCTAAGCCGCAACAGTCCGTGTTGTAAGTCACCCGCATGGTGGCGAACTGCATGACCCCCGTCCGGAAATCGTAGATCGAGTTGAAGCCCCCAGTCCACCCCGCTTGTTCCCTTGCCCGTAAGCTAGCGCGACTTTCCTACTTTTTCTCGGCTAGGCTGTCGTAAGTGGCTGAGCATTGGACGTTTACGAGGAGGATCGTCGTATATACGGACGCCTCAGTGGGGAACGGCGTGGAGCGCCTGGCCGAGGCGGCGCAGAGCCGGATCGCAGTCCTCGGTCTGCTGGTAAACTTGCGGCCGGCCACGGCCTGGAGGCTCTTCAGCGACGGTAGCCGTGCGGATTCGGCTGAGCTGCTGAACGAGGTTGCGGAAACTGCCGCGATAGCCCGCGCGCTGTGCCCGCCGCTGCAACACGCGTCGCAGCAGCAGACTCAGCACCGCAATGAGCGCATGCACGACCAGCTTCTGGTCCGTCCAGGGATCCTGCGGACGGAAGGCGCCAACCCGAGTTGGAGCCGGTAGAACAACTCCTCGGCTTTGCCCAGGTGCATGAGCACGCGCACCGTAGGCTTGCCGCCGGGACGGCGGAAGGACTCGACGAGGCGCCAATAGGTCTGGCTATGAGAGGAATAGCGCTGGAGGGACGCCATATTCCGTATAGACCACATTGCAGCACCAAGAGCGAAGGATTTTTTCCATGGGGCTTTGGTGCATCCGTTTTCCTTCTATACAGCCGCCCGGCAGTCAACCTCAGAGCGACTGAGAGTTGCCCTGGATTGGCTCACGAAGGTAGGAAAGTCGCACTAGATCCGAAAAGTGCGGAGGGGCGGGTCAGGCTGCTTGCAATAAGCAGTTGCACACCGGGAAGGGTGAAACTCCGTCGGTGCGGCTGCGCGTTGACGTCTCACCGCGCCTACCTGGGAATCAGTGTGTTAGAGAGGGATTTTCGAAAGTGGACTGTTGCGTCAAAATAGCTGAAAAGAAAGGTTTTAGTACGACCAGAACCATCAGATTGGGACTTGACGAGATACGTGTTTCGGGGCGTACTCCATGCGCAGGGGATGGATATCCCCTTCCAACCAGAGTTTGCGAGAAAGGGCCCAAGGGAAGATGAGATCCGTAAGGCGCCGCAAGGGAAGGACGAGTTTATGGAAAAGCAATTTGTCTTGATGATCACGCTGGGAGCGTTGGCGCTCTCGGCAACCATGGGCGCGTTCGGGCAGACAACACAGCAAGGTATCGCTCCCAAAAGCTTCGAAGGCAACCTGCCCGGTGGTGACCTCCAGGTTTGCTATGACTTGATGAACCTCGGGCTGATCAAGGAGGTTACCGGCGATATGATCGGAGTCAAGGTCGATCCCCCTATAAACTTTAGCAATGGTGTCAGCACCACTCTTTCCGCCGACGGCAAGTACCTCGACTGGACTTCTGCCGCCGGCATCATGGTTCTGGGCTTTGTTATCAAGGGCGGGCCGGCCTACAACGTTTACGACTATGTTGGCAAGAACTTTAACTGGGACAAGGGACTCGCCTCACCTCCGCTGGTGAAGACCAAGAGCATCCCCCAGATCAGCCACTACAACTTCTGCTACCTCAAGGTGGGTACTCAGGGCTGCACTCCGGGATATTGGCGCAACCACTACGACCGCTGGTCCGGCTACTCGGCTGTACAAACATTTGATCAGGTCTTTGGCGTCCAATTCTTCGGGACCCAGGTGACCCTCGGACAGGCGATCTCCAGCCCGCAAACCTACGGGACGTTCGCCTTCCACGCCGTTGCCGCGCTCCTGAACGCCGCCGGGGGCGTTCCGAACTTAGACCTAACAAAGGTGAACTACAAATACACCGAGGCGGAGGTGATCGGGATCGTGCAGGACGCTGTTACGAGCGGGGGCACCGAAGCCGCTAAGAGCCTCCTCGCCACTGCAAACGAAGCAGGCTGCCCGCTAAGCGGCACCCCCGCGTGTAGCTCTAAAAATCCGACAGCCTGCGTGCCCCAGTAGGGCAAGTGGGGACAGCCTGAAGCGTGGACTGAACCCCGTTAGTGAGACAAACTGGGAGGGGACAGATCATGTGTGAATTGGACCGGACAAATCACATACTAGCGACAGGAGTCCGGCGTTCGTGGCACGCTGATCGAGACCCCGGAGTTGATCCATTGCCAGAGCCGGCTGTTGTCGTCTGAGTCGGTAACCGTAGTGCGGTCGCAATCCGGCCGCGAGCCGCTTAGAGAGCGGCGGAAGGAGCATGTGAACATGACGCGGTTTGCGAAAGCCGGATGCGGCGCGCTGGCGGCGCTCGCGGTTTGCGTAGGATTGGCCGCGGCGGAACCGCCGCGGCGGATTTACATCGCGCCGGACGATCATACCGATTACCTCTGGACCGCGGACGAAGACACCTACCGCCGGGTTTTCATCGAGATGATTGACTACTATCTCGACCAGGCCGACCGGACGGCGAAGGACCGCCCCGAACATCAGAGCCGCTGGAACTGTGACGGCAGTTTCTGGATGTGGACTTACGAGCGCAGCAAGACGCCGGAGCAGTTCGAGCGTTTCCTCGGCCGGGTTCGCGACGGCCACATCAGCGTTCCTCTGAACGCCCTGGCATCCTGCTACGGCGGCATGCCACTTGAGGCGGTGCTGCGCGGGATGTACTACTCCGGGCGGATCGAGAGGAGGCACAACCTGCGCTTTCCGCTGGTGGTGGCGATGGAGAACCAGACCCTGCCGCACGGGCTGGGCGCGCTGTGGGCAGGTTCGGGCGCGAAGTATAGCTGGCGCGGCATCTGCGGCTGCGCCAGCCGGCTGCTGCCGGTAAGGAACACGCGCCGCCCGCATGAGATTTACTGGTGGGAAGGTTTGGACGGCAGCCGCATCCTGATGAAGTGGAACAGCCTGTTCACCAACAACAAGAGCCTTGGCGGCTACGCTGAGGCGTTCGATCCGGCGGCGTCGCTCCACTTCGTTGAAACTAGCCCTGGTTTTCGGGAAGCGTGGCCATACCGCATCGTGGGCATCTTCGGCCAAGGGTGGGACGACCTAGCGACGGTGGACGAAAAAGTGGTGAGGCTGGCGCGCGAAGCCACCAACAGCGCGCGCACGATCATCGTCTCCAACCAAGAGGATTTCTTCCGGGACTTCGAACGCACCTATGGCAAGGATCTGCCGGTGTTCTCCGCGGCGTTCGGAAACGAGTGGGATCTGTATTCCGCCTCGGTATCCGAAACCGCCGCGCGGGTGCGCCGCTCGGTCGAGAAACTCCGCACTGCGGAAGCGCTTGCGACGCTGGCCGGCATCGAGCAACCCGCGTTCCTCGCCGGGCGCGAGGCCGAACGCGACCAAGCTTTCATGAACTTGGGCCTGTTTTGGGAACATAACTGGACCGCCGACGGGCCGATCGCCCGCGGAGCACGGGCCGGTTGGGGGCGGCGGATCGCCTCGCAGATCGAGGGTTACGTGAACTCGCTTGACGCCGACGCGGCGTACCTGCTCGGCGCCATGATCCGCAAGCAGGGACCGCACCCGCGATTCTACGTTTTCAACTCCCTCGGCTGGAGCCGTACCGACGTCGCCGACCTGCCGTGGGACGGCCCTTCGGAAGTGCGGGTGATCGACCTGGAGACCGGCGCGGAGGCGCCGTCCCAGATGGTCCGGCTCGACTGGAACACCTACCCGAAGGGCCGCAAGCACTTGCGCGTGCTGGCGCGGGATGTCCCGCCGGTCGGCTACCGCGTGTTTGAGATACGCCCTGCGCCGCCGGGCAAGTGGACCAGCGGGCCCACGGCCAAGAACACGGTCATCGAGAATGAGCGCTACCGCCTGAGCGTAATCGGCTCCGGTGCGATTACCAGCCTGCTCGATAGGACCCGCGGGAACCGAGAGTTCGTGCGCATCGCCGACGGGCGCGCCCTCAACGACCTCGGCGGAGGCGAAGGCAAGCTCACGGTGGAGAACGAGGGACCGGTCTCAGTGACGCTGCGGGCCGACGTGGCTGCACCGCTGGTGCGCACCACCCGGATCACGCTTTTCCGCGACGTGGACCGGATCGAGATTGCTAACGAGATCCGGCAGAATTTCTCCGACGTCCTTACGTGGAGCTTCGGTTTCAACCTGGATTCGCCCGAGGTATGGCACGAGGAAGTCGGCGCGATCCTGCGCGCGCGTCTCACGACGGAGGGAGGCCATTATTCGCCCGTGCACTCGCGTCTGGACTGGCTGACGCTCAATCATTTCGCCAGCATGATCGGAAAAGGCGGCGAGGGCGTGACGCTGTCGAACGCCGACCTGGCCTTCATGCGGCTGGGGGCGAGCGACGTGGTTGACGGCGTCACTCGGCTGGATACATCCACGCCACGCATTTCGGTGCTGGCGGGCGGACAGGTGGACGGCCCACGACTGGGGGTCCCGTCGCAGGGCGGCGACACGCATTTTTTGCAACGCTTCGCGCTGCGAACGTATGCGCGCTATTCGGCTACGGAGTCGATGAAGTTCGCGCTCGAGCACCAGAACCCTTTACGGGCGGCGATGGTCAGCGGAGGCAACCGCTACCCGGAGAAGTCGTACTCGCTGTTCAGGCTGGATGGTGCGGACGTGTTGTTGTGGAGCTTGAAACCGGCCGAAGAGGGCATGGACGCGGGCGTGATCGCGCGCGTGTGGAACCTAGCATCGGAGATGCGTGAGTTCACGCTGGCGCTGGCGCCGGGAATCGCCGGAGCGCGGCGTGCGACGCACCTCGAGACCGACCTGGAGGCCGTCGCGCTCAAGAACGGGAAGCTGTCGGCGGCGCTGGCGCCCATGCAAGTAGCAACCTACCGGCTTCGCGTCGCGCCTGGCGGGCGGTGAGCTGACGGCTTCAGCACGCGCGCCTCAGGACAGGCTTGTGGAATGGTGGAATACCGACGCGGTGCGCATACGGTATTCGACATCCACTTGCAGTTGGTGTGGATGAGCAAGTATCACCGGCCTGTCCATCCCGCCGCAGGTAACGACCAGCCGGCTGCTGTTGGAGCTTTTCCAAGCGCAGGACCTTTTTGTAGACCTCCTCGGTCCTGGCCTGCGTGCGAGCAGCGACCGATCTAAAATTGCAGTCGAATTCCGAGCTGCACACGCCTGGGAGGCTGCGCCGCCACCGGCTTCCCAAAGAAGGGCGAAGTGAGTGCTCCCAAGAAGTTTTGGTAATTACTAACCGCTCCACAAGTAAGTAGATTTACGCCGCCAACGCGTATGCGGTTTCGGGAGTGCGGAAGAAAGCCCGGATTTTGTGTGGCGCACGCTGCAACTGGCGCAAGGCCCGCAGCAGGTGCTGCTTCAGTTCCTGCTTGCTGGCCACGGCCTTTCTGCCGCCTCCGTGTGACTTGACCTCCCGCCAGACCTGCTCGTCCGGGTTCGATTCCGGTGAGTATGGCGGCAGATAGAACAGCCGGATGCGCCCTTCATTGCGGCGAAGGAATTGCCGCACGATCGATGACCGGTGGCTCGGGCGCCCGTCCACAATCAAGTACACCGGCCGCTTGGCCCCCGTGATCAGCCTGCGCAGGAACTCCACGAACACTTTGGCCGTGACCGATTTCGCCGTCAGCATGAAGCGCATGTCGCCACGCCCGCTCACCGCCGAGATCATGTTCCAGCCATACCGGGCCCCGGTGGTTCGCACCACCGGCGTCTGCCCCACCGGCGCCCAAGTCGTGCCGCGATGATAGTCCGACCTGACTCCCGCCTCGTCGGCAAACCAGATGCTGGCCTTCTCGGCCTTCGCCAGCGCCTGAATCCTGGGATACTGCTCGCGCTTCCACCGCTCCACCGCCTCGGCGTCCTGCTCCAGCGCCCTCCTTAGCGGCCACTGCGCGCTCAACCCCATCTGCTTCATCAGGCGCCACGTGCTGGTCTTGCTCAGCCGGATCCCAAAACGCTCCCCGATCAGCCACCGCACCAGATCCAGCGTCCACAGCGCGAATTCGAAGCGGTATTGCTGCGGCGTCTTGCCCGCGATCGTGCGGTAAATCCACTCCATCTGCGATGCCGTAATCTTGGCCGGCCGCCCCGGCACGGGCTTGGCCTTCAGCGCGTCCCAACCGCCGGCCCGATAGCGCGCCATCCAGCCGAACACCGTCGAGCGGCTCAGCCCCATCGCCTCGGCAACCACCTCCACGCGCTGTCCGCTCTGCACGGCTTCGACGGCGCGAATGCGCATTTTTTCCAGCGTCTTGTGATCCGAAGCACGGGCGTCACGGCGAGCCATGCCCAAGCATGGCACAAATCTTCAAAAAGTACAACTACTTTCGGAACAGTTAGTAACAACCTGGAGACGTGGGCAAACTCTGAAGGGCACAGATGTCTCCCTGGCGCTAACCGAGAGAAACGCGTCCTTAAAGACGCCTCACCGCTTCCGCGCAGTTACCATCTGAATTCCGTCGGCGGTGATGATGCTGATGTGGCCGGCCCACGTGGTGTCGGCTTTGTCAAACGCACGCACAAGCGGCGCGAGATTCTCCGGAGTCGCAGGGCGGATTCGGAACAGGACGACCCCGGATTGTGCCAGTTGGCTTCGGCGCTGAACGGCAATCTGCCAGAAGTCCTTGTCTAGCGTCAGCGTGATGCGTGCTTCGGACTCCGCGAGATCCAACAGGGCGACGTCGCTTGCTCTGGCAAGATCCGTGCGGGCCCACAGAACGTCGTGGCCGCCGGCTCGAAGCGCCTCTACGAACGGCTTCGGAAAGTTCTCATCAGCGAGGAGGCGCATTTACGCGGGAATCGGGAACGCCTTATATTCGTGGGCCAAGTAGCTTGCATAGGCCAAGCAGGCGAGGATGTCTTCTCGCGCCAGTCCGGGGTAGTTGGCGAGGATCTCGCTTTCCGATTGGCCAGCCGCCAGGAGTTCCAGGACAAATTCGACGGCGATGCGCGTCCCGCGGATCACCGGCTTGCCGGCCAGGATCTCGGGGTCGACGACAATGCGCTCCGACAGCGGCATACCCACAGTCTACCGTGTCCCTGGCCGGTCCGGTAGATGCAGTCCTGCGCTGCGGGGACAAGGCTGGTGGCGATTGGGCAGCCAAACCCGGCCAGCGAAACCAGTACGGCGGAGGCGGTCCGCCTCCGGCCGGTAAATCAGTTGGCGGTAGCGCCGCCAGGACCGCTGCCGACCCTGCCGCCAGATACTTCGCCGTCAAACCGGCTTAGGATGGACAACCCGGTGAGGGCTGCGAACCTTAACCAGCCAGCTTCGCTATCGGGAGAACGCCTGATGGGAATGCAATCGGGGCGTGATGGCGATCGTTGAGTCTGCGGATGTCTCGACGACTACCTGATAGGCGGACGGGACTTGCTTCAGTTTGGCCAGGAGATCGCGAAGGTGGTGGGAGGAGGTGAAGTACTCGACGGCGGCCTGTGTTCCTGCGGAATTGGTGCCAGAGAACACGACGGTCCGGTGTCCGCCGTTTGTGCCCTCGCTGGGGAGAACGGTAACCAGACCATAAGCCGAGACGGCTTCCCCACGCCGGCGGGCAGGACTGGCATAGGTGACCCCGGCAGGAGCCTCTAAGGGACGCCGGGAGACGACTTCTTCGCGCAGCTCGGTGTCATAGTGGATGGTGAGAGGCGCCTTTTCAAGGATTCTCTCTACCGCCGGACTGTATTCCGGCCTTCCGAACAACACCAGGTTTTTGTTGCGGATAGCCGGAAGCGATAAGATACGCTCGGGCATCAGCTCAGCCCGGGCGCCTGCCCGGCCAAGCAGTTCCATGACCCTCCCCGCACCCACGGCGTCGCCCCATAGGGGTGAGTTGTGCGTTGCCATCAAGAAAAGGTCATAGCCGGAGTGGCTGGGGTGACGCTGCCGATACCACGGCAAGAACTGTTCCGGCATAGCGACCAAGGGTGGCGTGAATTGCCGGAGTGCTTCGGCAGGATACTCGCGTACCAAAAGATGGGCCGGTGTGCCGACACAGATGAGCACCTCGGCGTCGCGGTGGAGGATCGGGCCCCAGATGGCCTCCATAGGTCCTGCGACTGGCGAGGGGGAGCGGGCGCGGCCGGTGAACCAGCCGGCGATGAAAAGCGCCAAAGCGGCGGCTGACGCAACCACGATGAAGCGAGTGCGCGCAGTCCTTGCCAGGGCAGGCAACTGCGCGGGGGACGTTTCGGCGCGAGTGAATCTGGGCTTGTAGGAGCCTTTCGGCACCTGGATTCGGAATTCGTCCCGTTGTCCTTCCGAAGTGTAGTACTCGTCGAGCTTTTGCCGGAGCGCGTGGGCGCGGTTCCGCACGACGGTGTCCTCCACGGGAGAGAAGTCCGGCGAGCGGCCGAGGGCGTCGATTCCGATGATGTACTCCGTCAGGCGGTGCCCCTCATTCCGGATTTCCGCCTCGCAAAGGAAGGCCAGCAGCTTCCGGAGTTGTTCCGACCGGGAGAATGTTCCGCTCTCGATCACCCGTCGCAGGGCGTGACGTTTTTGCTCTTCGGTGGGGGCGTTTGAGAACGGATCCATTTCACGAAGTCCGCTAATTAGTTGATTCTATAGTGGTCCGCGGACGTCCGCAAACAAGTTTTCGGACCGTTTCGGACTGGGCGGGAGGGGACGCCGGCCGTAGACTTCTCGCAGGTACGCAGCGTGAAGGTACTTATCCTTGCTTTTTTCATGGTGGGATCAGGCATGGCGACAACCCCGGAAGTTGTTGTCTACGGGGGCACGATGTCCGGGATCGCAGCAGCACTGAATGCGGCGTCATTGGGCCGGTCGGTCGTCCTGATCGAGCCGTCGGACCGCCTCGGGGGAATCGTTACAAGCGGTCTTTCCTTTTCGGATTTCCGATCTCTGGAATCGCTCGGCGGCGCCTATCTTGAGTACGCGCGAAGGGTCGAGCAGCACTACCGGGATCGATATGGACCGGAGTCACCGCAAGTCAGGGAGTGCTACTTCGGCACGATTGCCGAACCGAAAGTGTCGCTGCTGGTTCTGGAGCGGATGCTTGCCGAGCAATCGCTAGTCCGGGTGCTGCGGGGACACTCGCTGAGCGGCGTCATCCTTGGCGCGCCGAGAGAAGGGCTTGCGGTGATTCATGCCGTGCGTGTGGGGGCGCCTCAGTTGGCGCCGGTTGAGATTTCAGCGCCCTTCTTCATTGATGCCAGCTACGAAGGCGATCTTGCGGCGGCTGCCGGCGCTCCGTACCGGGTCGGGCGAGAGTCGACGCGGGAGTACGGGGAGCGCATGGCGGGGGTCCTGTACATGCACAATGGCAAGATCCTGCCGGGCAGCACGGGTGAGGCTGACCACCGCGTGCAATGCGCCAACTTCCGCATCACGATGACGCGCGACCCAGTCAACCGGGTTGAGATCGCGAAGCCTTCGAACTACGACCGGAGCGAGTACGCGCACGTGCTGGAACATTACCGCAGCGGCCGGCTGAAGAAAGCGTTCACCGATGGGTTCGACGGCGTCCTACGAGCGCGCATCCTGCCGAATAACAAGGCCGACGTAAATGACATCAAGGGAAGCCCTCTGCGACTGAGCCTTCCCGGAGAAATGGATGCCTGGCCGGACGGCTCCCCGTCGACAAGGTGGAAGATCGCCGCGCGGCACCGGGACTATGCCTTGGGCCTGCTCTACTTCCTGCAAGCGGACCCGGAGTTGCCGGAGGCGGTGCGAGCCGATGCCCGGCAATGGGGGCTGCCGCGGGACGAGTTCGAGGATTCCAGCCACTTTCCTCCGTTACTCTATGTTCGCGAAGCGCGGCGGATTCTTGGCGAATACGTATTCACGGAACAGGACGCGATCGCCGCCCCCGGCTCGATTCGCGCCAAAGTCCAACCGGACGCGATCGCCATGGGCGATTACGTCTTGAACTGCCATGGCGAGCAGAAGCCGGGAGCCTTCCACCCGGGAGTGACGGAAGGCGATTTTGTCCACGACACCGCACCGTTTGGCATACCCTACGGCGTTTTGGTGCCACGACGGATTGCGAACCTGCTTGTCTCAGTTGCCGTGTCCGCATCGCATGTCGGCTATTCCGCGCTGCGCATGGAACCCACGTTCACGGCCATGGGGCAAGCGGCCGGCATTGCGGCCCACCTGGCGCTTGAAGCCGGCGGGCGCGCGCGCGACGTTCGCGTGCCCCAACTTCAGCGCATTTTGCACCGGCGCGGGGCCAAGACCGTTTATGTTTCGGACGTCGATACCGACTCACCGCTGTTCGAAGCGGTACAGCACTTTGGAACTCGGGGATTCTTCCACCAGTTGGCCGACTTGAGAGAAATCACCTGGCAGCCGCTGAAGCCCCGAGTGGACACTCAGCACACGTGGGCGGTTCCTTACCACGATTTGAAGCCAGATCAGCCGCTTGAAGCAGAACTCGCGCGGTCTTGGCTGAAGTTGGCGGGCTGTCCTTCTGCGGAGGCTGCACCTGCGGCACTCCGTGTGGCCGGCCTCACTAGGGGCCAGTTTCTTCAAATTCTCTACTCTTTGGGAGGGAGCTGCAAATGATTCGAAGTCTTCTAGTGTTCACCCTGCTGGGGTGCGTCGCGGTGACGCAGTTGGTTGCACAAGAGTCGCGCGGCGCAATCTCCGGCCGCCTGCTGGATCCGACAGGCGCTAGTATTCCCGGGGCGACCGTCATCATCCGGAACACAGAGACAAACAGCGTCTCCCGTTCCGCCACGAACGCCACGGGCTACTTCGAAGTGATTCTGCTCAACCCGGGGTTGTATTCGGTGGAAGCAGAAGCCAAGGGGTTTAAGCGCCTGGTACGTACGGGTATACAGTTGAGCGTGGCAGGACGCATCGACCTCGATCTGCAACTCGAAGTGGGAGACACGAGCCAGACCATGGAGGTGACGGCGGCGGCTCCACTCATCGAGACCACATCGGCATCGGGCGGGCGGGTGATCGACAACAAGCAACTCGTGGAACTGCCCTTTGGCGAGCAAAATCCGTTCATCCTGCAAGCCTTGGCGCCTGGCATGCAGCAGACCGGCGCATCCACCGCGACGGAGCCATGGTCCACCTACGGGACGTCGAGTTACAACACGATGGGCGCGGTGGGCCAAAACGAATACTCTATCGACGGGGCGCCGGCCAACGGCACGTATCGGCGCAATGCCTTTGTCCCGCCCGCGGATGCGGTCGAGGAGTTCAAACTGGAGACGACGCCGTTCGACGCCTCCTACGGCCGCACTTCGGGCGCGGTGGTGAATGTTCAGACCAAAGCGGGCACGAATCAGTACCGGGGATCGCTCTACTACCAGCACTGGCAGCAACGCTGGAATGCCACTCCGCATTTCACCAGGCTGGCTTATGAGGCGCAAGAGAAGGCGGGCAAGCTGACGCCTGGGGCGCAGAAGCAGGCGCCCGGACGGCAGAACACGCCCACGGTCACGCTCAGCGGCCCGGTGCAAATCCCGAAAGTATTCAACGGCCGGGACAAATTATTCTTTATGATTTCCTGGAACGGCGCCTACCGCACGCGTTCCGAGTCCGCCGTGGACATCGTGAATAACACCGTACCGGCGGAGGCATGGCGCAGGGGAGATTTCTCGAATCTACTCGGCATCGACCCGGTGCGCTACACAGTATACGACCCGCGGAGCGCTCGGCTGGAAGGAAGCCGCGTCGTTCGCACTCCGTTCCCGTCGAACCAGGTTCCGATCTGGAACCCCGTTTATCAGTTCTATGAAAGGCTCTACCCCCTGCCGAATAATGTTCCCGGGCTGGTGTCTCCCGAGGGGATCAACAACTACTATGCCGCCGGTGTGCCGAATATCTCCACTTACAACGCGTTGATCAACCGGTACGACTACGCGATCTCAGAGAATCACCGCCTGTCGGGACGATGGTATTGGAGCAATCGCCATGCGGATACGCGTGACTGGACCTATTCAACCCGGCGTGGCCTCGAAACGATTAATCTGACGCGGATCGCGAAAGGATTCGCCGTTGATCACGTCTGGATGATCTCTCCGGCAAGCATTCTGAACGTTGGCGTGAACGCCAGCCGCTACGACGAGGGCAACCTGACGCCCGGGATGGTCCAGGTCACGCCCAACGAGGTCGGCTTTCCGAGTTACATCCAGGATCGCGCGGGCAGCTACACAATACTGCCAGCCTTGAACTTCCCCGTGAACAAGAGCATCGGCCGTCCTTACGGAATGCTTGGAGCCCAGGGAGCGAACGGAGAAGTGAAGGCCACGCTGACGAACGTGATCGGCCGGCAGACGATAAAGTACGGATGGCAAGAGCGCCGAACGTGGTTCTCCAACGCCGGGCCCGGCTATTCCTCGGGACAGTACCGCTTCGACAACACGTTCCTTCGCCGGACTGACGACACCAATACCGCCGCCAATCACGCTTTAGACTGGGCTGCCTTCATGCTCGGCCTGCCCTCGTCGCTGAGCCTGGACACGAATGACTCCGGAGCCTGGACTACACCGTTTCGCGGTATTTTCGTCCAGGACGATATTCGCCTTACTTCCCGGATCAATCTCAACTTGGGATTGCGCTACGAGTGGGAAGGCGGCAGCACTGAGAGGTACGGGCGGGGCGTCGCCGGATTCGATTACAATGCGAATCTGCCCTTCGGCGACCTGGCGGCGGCTGCCTATGCCCTCTCCCCGATCCCTGAACTGCCGGCTGCGCAGTTCCGCGTGCTCGGCGGGTCCCGTTATCTTACGGAAGCGGGGAAGGTGTCGCGCGGGACTCATCACCTGTTGCCTCGCGTGGGCCTTGCGTGGCAGTTTCGTCCAGGCTCGGTGGTCCGAGCAGGGTATGGCCTCTACTACGACACCTTCAACGTGGCGAACACGATTCCCAGCCAGTTCGGCTACACCCAACCAACTGCCACCGTCATTTCTCCAGACAATGGGCTGAGTTTCTGCTGTGGAGTCGGCGCGGCCTCGAACCTGGGCCCGGGGCGGACGATTCTAAACAACCCGTTCCCTGTTCGCGCCGACGGAACCCGCTTCGATGAACCTTATCGCGACACGCTCGGAAACAGCGCCTTTGCTGGGCGGTCATTTACGTTCACGCCGTGGGAGTTCCGCCCGGCCTCGCAACATCGCTGGCGGATTGGAGTGCAGCACCAGGTCGGCAGCGGCATGATGTTCGAGATCTCCCACAACGGCTCCTGGTCTCGCATCCCGGTCACGCAGCGGTTGGATTTTCTTCCCGGTCAGTACTGGGCGTCGGGCAACAAGAGGGATCAGGCTACTGATAACTACTTAAATCAGAATGTGCCGAATCCGTTCTACTTGCGGAACCTCGCCGGGCTACAGCAGGCCAACCCAGTGGTCTACCGGCAGTTGAGCACGCTTGGATTCTTTACGAACCCCAATATTCGGCGGCACCAACTTCTGCGCGCTTTTCCGCACATGGCCGGGTTATACGGCCTGAGGCCCGGAGAAACGTTTGACTCTAGCCGTGGTGCAACGCGGTATGCGGACTTGCAGGTGCTGTTTGAACGCCGGTTCTCCCGTGGATTTCACACGTCGGCGTTCTACACCTACGCCCGCAGCGACGACCGCGACGTGTACCTCAATGAGTTCGACATCCAGCCATCGTGGCAACCAAATCAGGAAGTCCGTCCCCACCGCTTTGTGTGGACGGCTATTTACGAGATCCCGTACGGACAGCGGCAGGCGCTCATGTCGGGTGGACTGCTGCGCGGCCTATTCGGTGGCTGGCAGGTAAGTTGGGTGTACCAACGGCAGAGCGGACCGGCCTTGGACTTCCCGAACGTCTTTTTCTACGGGGACGTGGAGCGTTTAAGCGATGTATTTCGCCACAAGGAGATCCACGGCAACAACATTCATTTGTGGTTTGATCCTTCCATAGCTTATCGCGGCTCAGGTGAGATTCCTGCAGGTTTTGTAGGGTTTGAAGGACGGTCGGCGCTACAGCCCGGGCAGTTTCACAGGCGTGTATTTCCCACCAGAATCACTGCTCTGCGGGCCGATGGGCTTCAAATCTGGGATGCCAAGATACTCAAGAACATAAGCTTCACTGAGCGGGTCCGGTCGGCGCTCTCCGTCGATCTGCTGAACGTGACGAATCACACGAACTTCCAGCCGCCAGTGACTAACCCTGTCAGTAACAACTTCGGCCAAGTGACCGCGCAAAACGGCAGCGGCCGGATCATCCAGTTGAATCTCAGGGTTCAGTTCTGACGACGCGCGGCGTGAATCTGGCGGCGAGGAAGCCATGGCATCCCGGTGCAGAATCGCTTGGAACTGCGCGCGGGGATGCGGCAGGGGAGGCGTTTGGCGGTCCTCGGGCCGGCAATGCATGGACTGGGGATGATTCAGCCTATATTCGGGAGCTTCAGCAATCGCATGGCCGGAGATCGCATTCCTAAGTGGACTCATATTGCCGAGGGCCGGAATTGCCGATGACAGCAACTAAGAATTCGTGTAAAGGAGAATGTGCCCGAGCGTGGTGCCCGCCGGGGTTTTCACCTTGATCACTCCGGACCAGCCGGAGGGGTTGTTGGCGGGGCCGAATTCGGCGAAGCGGTAGCCGTTGCCGGAGCCGCCGGCGAGGATGAGTTCGCCGGCGGCGGTGAGTTCGAGGAGGGTGCCGTCGGCGAGATTGGAGCCGGGGCCGTGGATTTTGAGGGGTGAGGTGGTCGAGTCCGGCGCGGCAATCACCGTTGGGCCGGCGGCGAGGCCGGAGGCGATGTGCGGCGTCTGGGAGGCCCAGGTGCGGGCGTAGGCTTTCTGTGGGCCGTTGCCTTGCTGGAGACAGGCGCCCCAAAGGTGGATATCGCCCGTGGTCCAGTCGTCGCCGTTGGCGGCGAACTGGCGGACCGCGATCCAAAGACGAAAGCCGCCCTGCTAAGGACACGCGGCCCTGTCGCTGTATTTGTCTCAGGCCGCAGTCTCGACAACTTCCCGAACGAGAGTCGTTGAGATTCCTGGTTCAGCGCTTCCACAGAAATGGCAGGTCCCGGCGAAGCAGGACACGACCGCACTTGATCACCATCATGGCCGCCCGGTTTCGGAACGTCCGGCCTGGGGTTGGACAACCCTCGCGATGCTGTTAACCAATTCCGGGTTTCTCTCGGAGACGGGGAGAAAACGGCCTCCGGTAAACGTCGCGGGGGCGCAGATCGGCACGGCAAGCCGGACACGGCGGGCAAAGCGGAGACGCGGAAGCCGCGAAACGCGGGCCAGTTGGGGACTTGCGGAAGCGGCTATACCGTCAACAAACTGCGGGGAAATGGTTGCGAGGAAGGAAATTGGCTCCGTGAGAATAACAAGGATCGGTATCCTCAAGCGCGGCGGTACCTCTCCCGCCGATGTCAGTCCGTGAGTGACGGGTACCTCGGGAAGCCGCGTGTTGTTCCGCGACGAGGACCGGGTATGGGCCGCCGATCTTGCGAGCGACCACGCCGGCCCGTCCGCCGTCCACTTCCACTGTCCCCGTAGAGGTATGGAAGCAGACCCAGTAGTGGGCCACCGCATTGCGAGACCCGTCGCGACGAGCCAGTCGGTAAGCTCCCTGTCGAATTCCGCCAGCGGCGGCGACGTCACGGTGGACCGGTTCCAGTCGAGCAACGGGAACACCCGCACGTACGCCGGGAAGATCGCCTCGGGCGCAAAGTACCTGGCCGGAATGCTCAAGTGCTACGGCGACGCCTCGCGTACCCGCTGGTGGGCGGTGGTCGAAGGGCATTAGCGCCGGCCTTACTCCACCTGGATTGTGACGGCGTTGCTCGCCATCCCGCCCGCCGCCACGTACACCGGCACGGTCCCGATGGCCGAAACCGCCGGCACGACGGCGTTGATCTGCCACAGCCCGGGCGCGGTCATGCCGCTGTATTGCACCTCGGCCGGTTCGCCCGAGATCCACACTTGCGGCGCCCCGGCGGGCGCCGCGCCGGTGGCGTAAATCTGCACCACGGTTCCCCGCCGTGCGCGCGCGGCTGGGCCGTTCAGGCTGCCGTCCTGATTGAGCACTGCGCCCGGCTGCGTGGGGTCGGCGGCGTTGACGGTAAAGAGCGCGGGAGCGGTCGCGCTCACCTCGAAGCGGGCCGCGGGTAAAGGGCCTGCGGCGTGCGCGAGTTCGGCGCGCGCAGCCCCGGCGGGTGTATCGGGCGGCATGCGAAACACGATCTGGTTCGGCGTCGACGCGATCACCTGCGCCGCACGCCCGTCCACGCGGATCTCCACCGCCCCGGCGGGGAACGAACCGAACGCCGACGCCCAGCCTCCCGGCGCCACGCCGTGCTCGGGCCGGAAACTCGCTGCATTCACTACCGTCACGTCGCCTTCGGGCGCGGACGGGAGGCGCGTCGCGCGGGCGTGCGCCAGCGCCAGCCACGCGTCGTGTCGCGTGAAGTAGTCGGTCGAGCGGAGCCGCAGCATCACGTCCGGGTAGACGCTATCGCGGTCGGGGATCCAGGGTTGGGCCGGAAACGCGCGCGTCGAGTGCTGCACCGTCAACCGCGACGCGCCCAGCGTGAACGCCTGCACTTCGCCGAAGTGCGCCGGCTTGCCGCCCGTGCCTTCGCCCACTAGCACCGCCGCGAGCCCCGACTGACCGGACAACGCCAGCGCCCATTCGTCGTTGATCTTCAGGTATTCCGCGTTCTGCAGCCCGGAGGAGAACGTGCCGCCGTCGGCGATGCCGTAGAACGCGAAACCGCTGTTCTGGCGCAGCCGCGGAATGCGCTCCGAAAGGCCCACCAGCAAGGGGACGATCAGGTTGGAATCCCCTCCCCCGTTCTCCCGCAGGTCGATGACGAGCGTTTCCACGGGGTTGGCGTCCAGGATGGCGAGCGTCTCGGCGACGAATTGCGCGAAGGGCCACGACGCCTGTTCCTGGCAGGCGCGGTAGCGGATGTAGAGGGTGCGGCTGACAGAGCTGTACTGTGCCCAGTAATTGGACGCCGCGTTGCGCGCGTTCACGGGCGCGAATCCGCCGCCGGCGTCGAGCGCGGAAACCAGCGTCGCGCCTTCCACGCGGAACTCCTCGGTCGCCGCCTCGCCCGATGCGAGGCGCAGCGTATAGCGCACCGGGTCCGTGCCCGCGACAAGGCCGATGCCGCGCAGCAGACCGTCGTTGACCAGCACGACGGGGATGCGGGCGCGCAGCCAGAACTCGTTCTCGTGCGCGACCAGCGGCTTCAGGCGCGCGATGGCGTCCGCGATGGGGATGCCGTTCACCGCCTCGACCGCGGCGCCCAGCAGTCGCTGCCGGTTCGCGGGCGCGGCGGTCACGAAGACGCCGTCGGTGAACCAGCGCAGTCGTACCGGGAGCGTCCCGAAGCCGAGGTTCGCGCCGGGACTCGAAGTCAAGTTGAGGGTTGTGTGCGAATCCCCCACCGAGGCGACCAGCGCCGCCAGGCGAGTGTAGAATTCGCGCGTGCTCAGGCGCGGGTTGTCGGCTTCGAGGCGGGCGGCTGCCGCCTCGAACTGGGCTTGCGGCTGAACCGCATAGACGCCGGGGTGGACGCGCGGCAGCGTCTCGACCACCTGCCGGAGATCGGCGAGGCGCTGCTCGGGCGTAAGGGTCTGCCCGGCCAGCGCCGCCGAGAATAGGAGAAAAAGAGCTGTTATGCGGCGTCGCATATCTGCTTCGACGGAAAGGCGGCCGCGTTGGTTACGCTACAGAATCATCTCAGTCAGGAACATGGCCGCACGGATGGAACAAACTGCCCAGGGGACCTTCTTGTAGGGGCGTTGTTTCAGTGCAGCTCGGGTTGCGTCGACCGGCAGAAGCTGAACGCGAGTCGTGGACGCCTCACGATTGCCGTCGAGGAATTCTGCCGACAATGGACAAGCCGTTTCGCATCGTCCAGTTTGCGGTGGGACAGCATCACGCTCGCCGTTAACCAATTCCCGGTTTCAGTCCGGAGACGGGGAGAAACGGCCTCCAGTGACCGCCGCCGGCGCGCACATCTGGCCCGCCAGGGCGGACGCGGAGACAAACGGAGAGAGCGAGAACCCGCGAAACGCGGGCCAGTTGGGGACTTGCGGAAGCGGCTATACCGTCAACAAACTGCGGGGAAATGGTTGCGAGGAAGGAAATTGGCTCCCCATCGTGGACGCGTTTCGAACTTCTGTGGCCTGCCCGACGCCGCCGATGGGAATGCTGATTGCTCAGGTCCAGAAATTCCCACGGTTATGCTGAGTTGGCGAGAGATCCCGGTTTCTTATTGGTATCGGGACTCGTCCCCACGATTCCGCCCTTACGCTGCAATACAGCAAGAGACGGAACCGGCTGGCCGGGGCCAACAGCAGGAGGCTCGAACCTTGCATCAGGTTCGAGAGCGATAAGAGGCGGCCGAGTATAGTGATTTCCACGCCGCCCGGCCTACAGCCCAACAAATTGCGCAGTCCCCGGCAGAGGTGATTACACCGTGGAAACGCAGCACTTCATTCATGAAGGATCTACTGGATGCTTGCCTCGGCGCCGGCAACGGTAATTCCAAGCGTTTCCAGCAGGCCGCCAGCGGCCCGGTCCAGGGCCGCTCGTGCCTTGAGGTAGCCTGCCCGCGCCGCCACCTCGGCCGACCGTGCCTGCGCCAGGTCGCGCTGGTATTGAATCACCAAAAAGGTGGTGGAAGCTCCCACCGCGAGTCTTTCCTCTTCGGCGGCCAGCGCCTGCTCCTGAAACTCCCGTTCACTCGCGGCGGCGGCGAGCGTCGCGCGAGCCTGTTCGACAGCGATCAAGGCGTTCTCGACTTCCACATGAACCTGCTTGGCAAGTTGCCGGATGCGCAGTTCCTGCTGGCGCAGCGCCAGGCTGTCCCGGGTGAAGTCTGCCTCGGCGGCTCGATTCCTCAGCGGGAGGGTGAACTGGACACCGACGCCATAATCCGGGAAGTTGCGGCGAAACAACTGCGCCAGTGCGGTTCCGTATCCCCCGAGCAGAATGGCATCCGGGGTGTGGGGAGCCGCGCCGGGGAGCGTCAGGGGATTGACGTCGCCGGCCAAGGCGTTGTTGCGCACTGTGGCTACGAGGTCCAGCGAGGGGCGCATGGCATCTTTACTGCCTTTCAAGGCGTCCCGGGTGCTCTCGATCTGAAGGCGGGCCTGCACCAGGTCCGGCCTCCGCTCGATCGCTTTTTGAGCCAAATCGGCAGCCGCAGGAATCTTTTCCTCCCGATCGACGCGCAACGGGTCGGTGAGAACGAAACGGATGTTCGCCAGCGCCGGGTCCGTCACAGTGTTTCGTGTCAGGTAATCCTTCAGCACCGTCTCCTGTTGCCGGACCAGCGCTTCGGCGGCGATCAAGTCCCGCCGGCTCCGGGCCACTTCGGCGCGCGCCCGGACCACTTCGATGGGCGCGCGGGTTCCAGCCTCCACCTGGGCCTGATTGTCAGCAAGAAGCTTTTCGGCGCGCTCCAATGTCTGCCTGCGCACCGTGACATCGGCCTGTAAGCTGGCAAGGTCCCAATACAGGCGGATTACGCCCGCGACTGTGCTGATGACCTGCTGCCGGAAGACCAGCTCTGACTGTGTGCGGCTTCGGGCGGCGATCCGCATGAAGCGCGCATTCAGCGTCCGCCCGAAACCACGCAGCAAGGGCTGCGTGAAGACAATCCCGAAGGAGGAGGTGTTAAACGGTCTCAAATCGTAGCGGCGGTGATTGTGTGTCTGGTGGAGATTGTCCCAGCCGGCGGTAATTTCTCCGCCCGTAAGAAAGCCCTGCTGCAAGGCGAAGTTTGCCGTTGTGGAGTCGGTTACCAGTGCCGGCGTTCCGACCAGGAAGGAATTGAGTTGTGGAGCAGTGAGGTGATCCTGGCGGATCTTCGCCGAGAACACCGGGTCCAGGGAAGGAGGTACGCGCCCGGTGCTGAGCGGAGTCTGGCCGGCAACGGACAGGTTCGTTTCGGCCCCGGGTCCGAGCGCAGGGGACAGAACATCGGCTGCGGGACTGACGCTCTTCGGGCCCTCACGCACGGCCAGCGGGACGCCGCGCAGCAGGCCGCCCGCCCGGGCTCGCTTCACTTCTGTATCCGCAAAGCGCGGGCCCAGGCGCTGCAACTCCATGTCGAGGTTGTTTTCGAGTGCGATAGCAATGGCGTCTTGCAGTGAAAGATAGGCGTTTCCGCCGCGCACCAGAGACGCCAGCCGGGGCGAATCCTCTGGGATCTGCGCCCGCATTCCGGCGGCCAGCAGGATGCAGGGTACAATGAGAGAGAACCGTTTCATTGGGCTGTTCCTCCCGGCTTTGCCGCTGCTGGCTTGGGTGGAGCGACCGGCCGGACCTTGACGCCCTCGGCAATCTCGTCCGTGAGGTTCGTGATCACTTTCTGGCCGGGTTTCAGTCCTTCCAGAACTTCGATCTGCGCTCCGTAATCCCGGCCCAATTTCACCGGCGCGATGTGAACGATGGAACCCTCCCTGACGGTGGCGACGGCCGGACCCTTGGCCGTGTTCCGGAAGGCAGCCGACGGGATCAGCAGCGGCGGGTTCTCGCGGAGCAGCTTGAAACGCACCGTCGCGTACATTCCCGGCAGGAGCAACCCGCCGGGATTCGGTGTCTGAACCTCGGTCAGCAGAGTCCGGGATGCGGGATCGAGAGAATTGGAGGTCCGGCTGACCTGGCCCGGGAACCGGCGTCCTCGATATTCCTCCAGTTCCACCAAACACGGCAATCCCGGATGGATGGCCGGCGCCTCGCTTTGGGGCACATTCACAAAGACGCGCAGTGTGTGAATCCGCGCGATCCGGAACATCTCGCGGAGCGAACTCCCGCTGCCGGCGGTGACCAGCGTGCCGACGTCGACATTCCTCGCGGTAATCACGCCTTCAAAGGGCGCCCGCACCTGACGGAACGACTGCAATTCCCGCAGGCGCTGTAAAGAGGCTTCTGTGGCGGAAATATTGTCGCGGGCAGCCTGTACGTTGGCTTCGGCGGCGGCCGCATCCGCCTGGCGCGCCTCATAGGCGGATCTTTTCTCATCGCCGTCCTGTCTGGAAAGCACGCCTTTGCCGACAAGCGTCTCCCATCGCCTGGCAGTGACTTCCGCCAGCCGGAGGTTGGCCAGCGCCTGCTGGTGCGCCGCCTGGGCCTGCTGCAACGCGGACTGAGCCCGTTTCAATGCAGCCTCGGTCTCCCGGATCTGCTGGTCGAGTTCGGGCGAGTCGATCTCGGCCAGGATCTGTCCGGCCTTGACGCGGTCGCCGATGTCAGCCAGGCGGCGTTTGATGTAGCCGTCGGCCCGCGCGAAGACCGGCGTCTCCATGTCCGCCTGAATCTCGCCCGGCAAGGCGAGCTCCACCTCGGCGGGGGCCTCTTTCACAGGGACGACGGTCACAGACGGCAGGGTTTGTTGCTGCGTTTGGGCGCTTGCGATGAGTTGCCGTGCGCGCGCAGCGCGCGGCAGATAGCCCAAGGCCCACAAAGCGCTCAGCAGCGCAACCAGGAGGACAGCGGCGACAAGGCCTTTTCGCTTGGCATGGTCCGGCTGTGGAGGCCCGGGCGCGCCATTGTCTTTCGTTTCTGCATCCAGTTTCATTGCAGCATCTCCGAATCTTCTTCCGTGGGACGGGTGCGCGCATTTTCTTTGAAGAAGCTGTAGACCACCGGAACAAAGAACAGCGTGGCAAGGGTCGCGGCCAACAAACCGCCGATCACCGCCCGCCCGATGGGAGCATTCTGTTCTCCGCCCTCTCCCAGTCCCAGAGACATGGGCAGCATGCCGAGAATCATAGCGCCCGCCGTCATCACCACCGGGCGGAGACGAGTGGTGGCGGCCGAGAGCGCGGCCTCAACGGCCGCCAATCCCTCGGCGCGCCGCTGGTTGGCGAACGTGACCAGCAAAATGCTGTTGGCTGTGGCCACCCCGATGCTCATGATAGCGCCCATGAGCGAAGGGACGTTGATGGTGGTTTGGGTCACGTACAGCGACCAGATGATCCCCGAAAAGGCGCCAGGGAGCGCCATCAGGATGATGAACGGATCCAGCCAGCTCTGGAAGTTGACGACCATCACCAGGTAGACCAGGGCCACTGCCAGAACAAGGCCACCCGCAAGCCCCTGAAACGATTCCCGCATGGTTTCCACCTGTCCGCGCACCTGAATCAGGGAACCGCGAGGCAGCTTGCCGCGAAACTCCCCGACGATCTTGTCCACTTCCTTGGCAACACTTCCCAAATCGCGGTCTTGCACCGCCGCATACACGTCCAGCACAGGCTGCACGTTGTAGTGGCTTATCGCCATCGGCGAGGTCACCCGCTCGGCCACGGCCAGATTGCTGAGCAGTTGTGGCGGGCCGGGCTTCGCGGATGCGAGCGGAGTATTGCGGATCTCATCCATCGAAGTAACGCGATACTCGGGCGTTTGAACGGCAATCAGGTAACTGACCCCGGTCTGTGGATGGAGCCAGTAGTTAGGCGAAACCTGGCCACTGGAACTGAGCGACACCAGCAAGCTGTTCGCCACATCCCGCTGCGTGAGCCCCATCTGGCCGGCACGGGTGCGATCCACGTTGATCAGCAGCTCCGGCGCATCCAGCACCTGGTGCAGCCGCACATCGACGGCGCCGGGCACGCGCCGGAGGCGCCGCTCGATTGCTCTGGCGATGCGGTAGTTCGCCTGCTGGTTGCGCCCGATGACCTGAATGTTGATCGGCGCCGGAATGCCGAAATTCAGGATCTGGCTGACCATGTCGGCAGAACGGAAAAAGAACGTCATTTCAGGAAATGCGGACGGAAGTTCCTGCCGCAGGCGACGCATATATTCCCACGTCTCGCCCCGCCTCCGTTCCCGCTTGAGGGAAATCAGGATTTCGCCATCCCCGGAGCCGATGGTGGCCGAATCGGTGTAGGCCATGTTGATCGGCAGAACCGGCAGGCCGATGTTGTCGAGAATCGTATCCAGCTTGGACGGCGGGATGATCTCGCGAACCTTGTCTTCGACCCTGGCAAACAGCTCCTCAGTGGTCTCCAGGCGCGTGCCGGTGGGAGCCCGAACATGCAGGCGTAACTGGCCTCCGTCCACCTGCGGGAAGAAGTCCTGGCCCAATTGCGTCGCCAGGATTCCCGACCCGATGCAGAAAAGCGCGAACACGGCAGCGACCACGCCGCGCCGGCCCAAGGACCAGGCCAGCGCAGCGCGGTAGCTTTCCCGGAACGCTTCGAAGCCCCGCATGAAACGAAGGTGGATCCGCCAGATTGGTCCGGCCTGGCGCCCGGAACGTCCGTCGCCTTGCCGGTAAAGGTGCAACTGGGATTTCAGCATGTAGCGCACCATGGTGGGAATCAGCGTCCGGGACAGCACCCAGGAGGCCAGCATGGCGAACACGACCGCCATCGCCAGCGGCTGGAACAGATACTTGGCCGTGCCGCGCAGCAGGACGACTGGCGCGAAGACGATGCTGATGGAAAGGGCGGACACGAACGCCGGAACGGCAATCTCCTGGGCGCCGTCAAGCACCGCGCGGATGATGGATTTGCCCATGGCCAGATTGCGGTGGATGTTTTCGATTTCAACCGTGGCCTCATCGACAAGGATTCCGATCGCCAGCGCCAGCCCCCCCAGGGTCATCACATTGATGGTTGCGCCCAACAGGTACAGCAGGATCAGCGAAGTGAGAATCGAAAGAGGGATCGAGGTGCACACGATCAGCGTGCTTCGCCAGCTTCCAAGGAACAACAGGATCATCAGCGATACCAGGAGCGCGGCCATCAGGGCTTCGTACAACACAGCGTTGATCGAAGCGCGGACGAACAAGGACTGGTCGAGCAGGAGCCGGACGTCGAGTTCCGGGGGCAAAGTGGAGAGGATGCGCGGCAGCTCCCGCTTGACCCTCTGCACGATATCCAGCGTCGATGCAGCGCCGGTCTTGAGGATCGAAACCAGCGCGCCGCGGCGGCCGTCCTGGCGCACAACATTCATCTGCACCGCGCCGCCATCGCGGACTTGAGCCACGTCGCGCAGGTAAATGGTGGCGCCGCCCTGCTGGCGCACGGGAATGTCGTTCAGCAGTTCGGCAATGTCGGGACTGTTATTCAGACGGACGCTGTACTCGCGGTCCCCCAGCTTCGCGGCGCCGGCGGGAAGAATGGGACTCTGCGAATTGATGGCCAGGGAGACATCCGCGGGCGAGACGCCATGGGCGTACAAGGCCTTCGGGTCAAGGTCCACCATGATCTGCCGGGCCTTGCCGCCGGCCGGCTGGAGGACGGAAGCGCCTTGCACTGTCGCCAATTGGGTTCGGAGAAAGTTGGACCCGATGTCGTAGAGCGCCTGCTCGGACAACCCCTGGCCGCCAAGCCCCAACTGGAGAATCGGCACACTGGATGCATTGAAGCGCAGGATCAGCGGCGGGGTGGCGCCGGGCGGCATCTGCCGCGTGACGGTCTGCGAGATCGCGGTCATCTGGGCGACCGCGGCATCCACCGGCGTGCCGGGATGAAAGAAGACTTTGATCACACCCATGCCGGCGAGTGTCTGCGATTCAATGTGTTCGATATCGTTAACGGTGGTGGTGAATGCCCGCTCGGATTGCGTGGTGATACGCTTTTCCATCTCGTCGGCGGACAAGCCCCGGTACTGCCAGATCGCGCTCACGACCGGGATGTTGATGTCTGGCAGAACATCGGTCGGCATGCGGGCGATTGCGACACCGCCGAGGATTGCGATCAAAATGGCGGCCGCGATGAACGTGTACGGACGCCGGAGTGCAAGTTTAACGATCCACATGAACCGGTTCTCCTGGTGTGCCGGCGGCGAACCGCCCGGCTTGGAGTTGGCCGAGAGTCAACTCGAGTGTCAGTTCGGCAATGCTGACAGACCGCTGCGCCTGAGACAGCAGCGACTGGCTGGTCAACAAGGCAGACTCCGCATCCAGAACAAAGTTGATGACGCTGCGGCCGGCATCGAATTTGAGGCGCTCATCGTGCAGCACGCGCTCGCTTTCGGCGACCGAGTCACGCAGCGCTTTGACCCGGCTCTCCGCGCTTTCGAGGTCGGCCAGGGCCGTGCGAATTTCCCGGCTGATCCGCAACTCCAGTTGGCGCCGGGCGAGGCGGAGCTGCTCCAATTTCGCCGCCGCCTCCTGCTCCTGGCCCCTTCTGCGGTTTCCGTCAAAGAGGGGGAACGACACATGAGCGCCGAGGACCCAATCGGTTGCCGCGTTGCCAGCCGAAGGCGCCTGAATGGCGAGCGAGGGCAGCAGCTTTCCGATGAGTTGGGGGAAGCCCACGGGGGTATTGGACCCGTATTGAATCGCCGACGCCCGAAGATCGACGCGCGGCCAGGCGGACTTGCGTACTGCCGACAGCCCAAACTCGCCAGCCTGAATTTCGTGATCGATCGAGCGAATCTCCGGACGAGAGGAGGCTGCACCGGACAGCAGCGCCGCTTCAGTGGCCGACGGCCCGGACGGCGAATGGCTTGGCGGGCTGTAACGCAATGCGGGAAGATCGCCCTCGTAGCCCATGACCGCGGCCAAGGCGCTCAGCGAGGAGCGACGAGCCGATTTGAGAGTGGCCAGGTCGCTTTCCATCTGGGCGAGCCGGGTCCGGATCTTCAGCGCATCCACCGGAACAGCGCGCCCCGCGTCGACCAGTTGGTTGGTGCGGCCGAGCAACGCTTTCAGGCTCGCGATCCGCGCCTCCGTCGACCGGATCAGGTCCGTGTAAGTCATCGACTGCAAGAACAGGCGCGCCGTCTCGAAAATGACCTCCTGCCGTTTCCGCTCCACCGCGGAGCTTGCCGCCAGAACCCGTTCGCGGGCGGCGGCGATCTCCATCTCGGTCTTGTGGAAGTCCCAGGCAAGGAACTTCAGTTCGGCGGCGGTGGCGTAGAGCGCGTTATCGAACCGCAGCAACGCCGGAGGAGTGCCGGCTGGATAACCACGCTCAAAGCGCGACCGGGCCGCGTCAGCGGCGAGGTCCAGTTGGGGCAGGCGCGACGAGCGAGTCACGGTAACCAGCCCTGTGCGGCGGGCCACCTCGACGCTGTCCGATTTCAGCTCGGGGCTATGTTCGAGAGCGTACTTCACCGCGTCCTGAAGCGTCAGTTCCCCGCCGCCGGCCGTTTGGGCGGGGGCAACAAGAGCCGAAATCGCCAGAAACGCTACAGACTTGAACAACGCGCTCATGCTTCAGCCTCCTGGAAATGGCTGGCCGCCAGTTTCTTCCGAATTTGTTCAGGCAACCCGTGATCCGGCTTGCCGGCGTACATCAGGTTGTAAGTGACGGGGATGACGAAGACAGAGAAGGCGGTGGAGACGACCAAGCCGAAAATCAGCGACCAGGCCATGCCCCCGAAAACCGTGTCCAGGGTGATGGGCAGCGCGCCGAGCACCGCGGCGCCGGAAGTGAGCAGGATCGGCCGCAGCCGGACGGAAACGCTTTTGAGGATCGCCTGATCCAGCGGCAAGCCGCGCATCAGGCCCAGATGGATGAAGTCGACAATGATGATCGAGTTTCTGGTGACGATGCCCGCCAGCGCAATCATGCCCATGAAGCCGGGGCCGGAGAAAAAGACGGGATTCATCAGCCCGCCGACGCTGCGCTCGCCGAACTGATTCAACAACCAGAAGCCCGGGAGAACGCCGATCACCATCAGCGGAATGGCCAGCATGATGACTAAGGGCAATTGATAAGAACCAGTCTGGTTCATCAAGATGACGTAAATGCCGGCCAGCGCCACGAGCATTGCCAGGGCCAGGTCGCGGAAAAGGTTCAGGGTAATGTACATTTCGCCTTCATCCCACCACCTCACGTTGACGCCATCCGGAACTTTCCAGCCGACTCCCCCGCCTTTGCGGAACATGGTGCGGCTTGCGAGCGGGCGCGGGTTCGCTTTCCTGTCCACAAACGGATCTTTCCCGCCCAGGATCTCGTCCGCCCTCAGGTCGAGAATGGTCTCCACGGGGGGCCTTCCCGCCATTTCCCCGAGCACGTACACCACACGCTCCATCTGGCGGTGATAGATGGTCTTGTCTTCCCGTTGTGTGCTCCAGCTCCCCAGTTCGGAGACGGGGACCATGTGCGCTCCGGCGCCCTTGACGTAAGTGCGGGACAAATCCGGCGCGCTGGAGCGTTCGGCGCGCGGAAACCAGAGAGCGATGCGCACGGGCGAGCGTTCATGGGGCATCTGC
>Ga0073932_1001781_pt1 | contig 37904 bp, 36 predicted proteins | sample DewCreD2012metaG_FD_76967 | JGI IMG/M metagenome (GOLD analysis project Ga0073932, IMG submission 76967) | Hot spring sediment bacterial and archeal communities from British Columbia, Canada, to study Microbial Dark Matter (Phase II) - Dewar... ...
AAATATTTTTGCCAAAGACAATTCTTCTTAAGTGTTTTCTAATTTGGGCTTCTGATGGTATTTGATTAAATTTGTACATGCTTACAATTTTAGTAAACATGTGCCAACTCGTTTAGAGATCCCCAAAAACGTATCTTGACAAATTGTGGATAACCCGCTTATTATAACCTTACTTCATTACTAAACTTCTGCCCGACAAATTTAAAAATATGACAAACGAATCTTTATGGAAAAATATCCAAGAAGAACTAAAACTTTCTATTTCTAGAGCTAACTACCAAACCCTTTTTTCCAATACCCAACTAATCTCTTTTGAAAAAAATATAGCTACTATCGGTTGTCCTTCAAGTTATATTCAAAATATGATCGAAACTCGATTTTACAGTCTTGTTAAAAGTATTATCGATAGACAAACAAATAGCAACTGCAGCCTTGTCTTCACGGTTAAATCTTCTTCCTCTGTCTTAAACAATAACGCCGGCCCTCTTTTTTCCTTGACAACCGACGCTGAAAAACCGTCCTCTGGCAATCATGGCCTTCGTCCAGACTATACATTTGAAAATTTTGCCGTCTCTTCGTCTAATCAACTGCCGTTCGCCGCCGCTACCGCCGTTGCTAAAAATCCCGGCAAAGCTTACAATCCTCTTTTTCTTTGGGGTGGGGTAGGCGTTGGCAAAACTCATCTCATGCAAGCGATCGGTCATGAAATTATTAAGTCCAACCCCTCAACTAAAATTCTTTTTTGTCCGGGCGAAGTCTTTACTAATGAAATTATCGAAGCTATTCGTAATAAAAATACTGATCAATTCAAAAAAAAATATCGCAACATAAAAGTTCTTCTTTTAGACGATGTTCAATTTATAGCCGGAAAAGTCACTGTTCAAGAAGAATTTTTTCATACTTTTAACGCCATCCAACAAGAAGGGGGGCAAATTGTCCTAACTAGCGATCGCCCTCCCGAAGAAATTGCCAAACTGGAAGAACGCCTTAAATCTCGTTTTGAAGCCGGACTAATTGTCGATATTCCTGTTCCTGATTTTGAATTAAGAACCGCCATTTTATTAATCAAAGCTAGACAGAAAAAAATTGATCTTTCAATGGATATCGCTCAATTAATCGCCGCCAATATTGAATCAAACCGAAAAATGGAAGGCTTTCTGATAAGGCTTGCTAGCGAAGCTGAAACTAAAGATGTTCCCATCTCGGTTGAACTTGTTAATTCTCTATTGGGGAAAACCCTAACCGAAAAAGAATTTAGCAAAACGACCATTAAACCAAAAGAAGTAATTGATACCGTTGCCGATTTTTATCATCTTAAAGCCAGCCAACTTAAAAGCCAAACCCGCGTTAAAGAAATCGCCCTGCCAAGACAAGTTCTTATGTATCTCCTTCGCGTCGAATTAAATTTACCCTTGGAAAAAGTGGGTGAAATTCTCGGCAGAGATCATACCACTGTCATGCATGGTGTGGATAAAATCGTCAACCTTCTTCGCGAAAATGAGGACATAAGAGTGGAAATCTCGGGGATAAAACAAAAACTGGCGGCCAAAATTGCTTAGTTTTACACTTATCAACATATTCCATCCTAGTTATCAACAAAATTATGCACAATTTTTTAAAACTAACATCAACAAAAACATAACCCGAAACTTATAATTAAAAAAAAGTAAATATCAACTTTTGCACAAAGCCTACTACTATTACTACTAGTTAAAGTAGACAATTAAACAAAAACAAAATAATATATAAAAAAGAAAGGGGTAAAATGAAAATTCAAATTCTTCAAGAAAATCTAAACAAGGGAGTTAATATCGCTCAAAGATCAATTTCTTCTAAAACTCAGCTCCCAATTCTTTCAAATCTTCTTTTAAAAACAGACCAAAACCGTTTATGTATTTCTGCTACTAATCTGGAAACAGGAATTTCTTTATGGTTGGGAGCAAAAATCGAAGAAGAAGGCGAAATTACCATTCCCGCTAAAATCATAACTGAAATTGTTTCTTCTCTTCCCGCCGCCAAAATAAATCTCGTATCGGAAAAAGAATCTTTAAAAATTTCCACAGAAGGTTACGAGGCGACAGTAAACGGTATTGCCGCCACAGAATTTCCCAAACTTCCTTCTTATAGGCCTGATGTTTTATTTTCTCTCCCCGCCGAAAAACTGGCGGAAGCTATCAATAAAGTCGCCTTTTCAGCTGCCTCTGATGAGGGAAGACCTGTATTAACCGGTATTCTTCTTAAAATCCAAGAAAAAACGCTTTCTATGGTTGCTACAGACGGTTACAGACTGTCTTTAAAAACAATCGATCTAGAAACACCGGTAAAAGAAAATATTTCATTAATTTTGCCGGCGAAAACCTTAATTGAAGTCGCTCGAATAATTGCCGACGGAAAAGAAGAAAAGATTAAAATGGGATTTACTGAGGAACAAAATCAAGTTGTTTTTGTTTTTTCCGAAATGGAATTTTTTTCTCGAGTAATTGAGGGAGAATTTCCCGATTATGAAAAAATCATCCCTCAAAGTTCTTCCTCGAAAATTGTATTGGATAAAGAAAGTTTTAATCGCGCGGTAAAACTTGTTTCTGTTTTCGCTCGAGACTCGGCTAATATTATTAAAATGAAAATTTTAAAAGAATCTCTTGAAATGAGCGCCAACTCTCCGCAAGTGGGCGAGAATAAAAGTTCGCTAAATATGAAATTAGAAGGGGAGGAGAGCGAGATTGCTTTTAACTATCGTTTTTTGCAAGGATTTCTCAACGCTGTTTCATCGCCTGAAATTTTGTTGGAAATAAACGGTCCTTTAAGTCCTGGCGTTTTTAAGGAAGCCAAAGATAACTCTTTTCTTCACATAATTATGCCCGTAAGGTTGCAAACAGAATAATTTTTCTTTTTAAAAAACCAAAACAGTTTTCGTTTAAAATAAAAATTATTATTAAAATTATTCTTGTGATTTCCAAATAATTTTATGCGTCGTCGGGTCAACCCCTTTTGAGGAAATCCAGTCTAAAACTTCTTGTCTATTTTTTTGGGTGTCTTTCTTTAGAATTACCTTTAAAGTCAAAACATCGGTATAATCTAAACTAAAATTTTCCGAATAAAACGGAACATAGTCAAAAAGCGGCATTTCTCTGTATGTGTCTTCTTCAAATTTTTGATAAAATAATGCTTGTGTTTCTGGTGATTGTGTGGGAAATCCGGGTGGGAGTTCTCCTGGCGCAGTCGTAAATGTGAGCGAAAAATTTAAATTTTTCATTTCTTTGATTGTAATTTTTATATCGTACTTGGTTAGATACATTAGTCTTCCTTGAGGTTCAATTTCAAGCCTTTTACCTTCGGCGGAAATTTTATATTTAAAAGTTGGATAACTGCTGATAAGAAAATTTTTATCGCTTATTTTTTGATCAAATTCTAGCGTAATTTTGGTAAACGGCGAAACCCCCGTTTGGTTATTGGCGGGATCGCTTTTAATTATTTGAGGTTCGTTTGCGGGCGCAAGGATTTTAAGAGCTATAATTAAGCCTAAAATAAACGAGATTATTGCTATTGTTTTATATTTATTGGGAATTTTTTTAATCATTTTAATCCTCGGGACAATTATCTCCGCAATAACGCAAATAGGCGACGGGTTTAGTGCCATGACTCAAATTTGGTCTTTCTCCTGCTAAAATTTTTCCGTTTTCTCCATTAGCTTCAGCTACGATAAGTTTAGTTTCTCCTAGTGTTCCTAAATAAATAGCTATATGTCCGCCGAATTTATTGCTCCAAACTACCAAGTCGCCCGATACTGGCACTTCGTTTGGATTTAATTTTCGATATTTTGGTGTTTTCTCTGACGCGTAAAGGGAAGCACTGCCCTTAGATTCTAAGGGTTGGCCCAAAGCGTTTTGTATTGCTATTACAAATTGGACACATTGTAAAAAACAAGATTCTTTATCGCATTTATAATTTTGAAGGATGCTTTTTAGAATATCAATATTTCCCATTTTTATATTATCAAGACATTTGCCAATTTGTAATCTAGAATTTTTATCAATAATTTTATAAGAACAGGGAGGCGTTAGTGAAATGGCGCATACTGTTTCTTCGCCCAAATGTCTTGGGTTATCACATTGGGCGTTGGGATTAAGAGAATCTCCAATATAAATAATTGCGGAACCTCTTCTAATTTTGTTAACAGGGCCTCCAACATTAGCTTCAACGGTTACTTCGTTAATTACTTGAGAATTTATTATTTCTGAAGGAATGGTAACGGTATATTCAAAAGAATAGGTCTCTCCGGGTTCGATTTTGGGAACGCGAAAATCTTTAGGCGGAAATCCTTTTTCAAGTTCTTCTTCTCTAAGATCGTCTATTCTTATTCCTCCTTGCGCTTTTCTATAAAGATCGTCTTTAAATTTGACCCCATTTAAAGTATATTTCTTGTTAAGAATAGTAATTCTATATTTAAAATCTCGATTGATTTCGTTGTTTTCTATTTCGTTTCTATCAACGGTTTTAACCACATCAAAAAACTCCTCGCTTTTTTTAAAAACAGTTGAAACTGCTGTGTCAACTTTGTTTATAAATGAATTAATTTTATTTAAAAGAGAAAGCCAAGTTAAAAAGGGGAGCAGTATAAAAACAAGAGGCAAAACAAAAGTTAGAATTTTGGGGTCTAAATCCGAAGAACTTTGCCCAAAACTATTAAAAACCGAAGTAAAAACCCCAAAACCGCTTGCAATTGTGTTATAAACCTTTTTAAAAGCTTTTTTGGAATTAATAAAAGAAGCAAAAATAATATTCTTGGCTAATTTTAAGACTTGGTCTCCAAACAAAAACATGACAATGTTTCCAATTACTGGAACGGCCGAACCAATGAGTTGGAGAATTACTTGTGACCCCAATTTTAAGGCTATCTTTCCCGCGATTTTTTTAGCGATTGTTGTTGCCGCTTTTTTGATTACCTGTTGCGCTCCTGTTTTAATTGTTGTCCAGGCGACTTGCAGACTTTTTTGCGCCGCCCCTTGTAAAAATTTTTTTACTCCTTTGCCTATTGTTGACTGATAAAAACGTTGAAGAATTTTTTGCGAAGCCCGCCTTAAAAACAAATCAAGTTTGTTAATTGCTAAAACTTCGCTTTTTCCAATAAAAATATATTTTTTACCAAAAATAGATTTAAAAGAATTAATTATGCGTCCGAAAAATCCTTGCCTTGTTTTTCTTTCCTCGTCTTCAATTCTTGGTTGCGAAGCCGCGAAAAAAAGTCTTGCCGGTAAAACTCCTCTTTGAAGGTTTTTCTGTCTTTCTCTTTTTAAACTTTCAATAGGAAAGTCTGGTTTTTTTGTTAAAAAACGAAGAAGATTTTCTCTTGCTTGTTTAAGATCTCTAATTTCTTGAGAATTTTCATTTTTCCCCTCGGCGATCAATCGCTCAATTGTATTCTCAATATCTTCCGGTTCTTGCCCAAGACAAGCCAATATCGTCCCTTGAAGCGAACCCAATTTTTCCTTAATTGGATTAACTCCCTTTTGAGAAACTCCGTCTCTTTTATAAACTTCCTTAAAAGCCTGTATAAATGTTTTGCCGTCAGAATCTTCAATTTTTAAAAAATCGCCTTCGATTCGGTTTTCTGGCAAGGTAAAAAGAAGAGGATTCTCTCTTAAGTTAACCTCTCTTTTGATTAAAGGAGAGAAAAATGATGGTTCTTCAAAAATTGCCGGTTTTTCTATTTGTGGAATTTTTAAAAATAGTTCAAAGTTATTATTAAGATCCTCTATAGATTGAGGCAAAAATCTTTCAATTAATTCAGTTGTTTGTTCTGAGGTTAAATTAATGCCATCTTTAATTAAATTTTCGTAACATAAAGAAAGAGAAAAAATTGCTCTTTCTCTTATTGCTTCTCTTATTTTTTCCAAACTGGCGGTTTGTTCTTCCGGTGTTAACGATCCGAGGTTTGATGTGTCAATTTCGGGGAAATTTGAAATTAAGACTGGAGTATAATAATCAATTAATTTTTCGACATTATTTTTTGGTAAAACAGGATCAAACGCTTTTTTAAATATTGCTTTCGCTTTTTCATTCTCTGTCAAACTTCCTTGTTTTTCGCAGAGTTCGTAAATTCCTTCCAAAGGAATTTCTATTGTTTTAAGTTTTGCTTTTTCTTCCTCTGTTAAATTTAATTCCTTCGCTGTTTTTTCAGCCGCGGAAACCAGTTGTGATTTAAATCCGTTAATTAACTCTTTCCTTAAGATTTCTCGATCGGTTTCAGAAACTGAAGAATCGGCAATGCCTTCTTTAACCCTTCTTATATCTTCGTTAATTTCAATTTTTTCAAGAAATGCTTGTATAACATCCTCTTCTTTGGATGGATCAACCAGCTGTTCTATTAATCTTTTTTTTGTTTCTTCCTTTAATCTTTGGTAACTTTTTTGCCGCTGTTTTCTGTTTTTTTCATATTCAATTGCGGCTTTGAGCAGATCCGCTTGCGAGTTTTCAAAAGCCTCAACTAAATCCCTTAGATTGACTGGTATTTTGGATTCGATATTAACGGGGTCGTCTAATTGTGTTGAAAGAAACTCAAAAAGATCGACATCTTCAATTTCTTCCGTATCAACCCCGATTTCCATGACAAAATTTCTTATCAAAAAAGAAATTTCTTCATAAGTAAGCCCGTGGAATAGTTTATCTTTGTTTTGAGGGTTTTTTAAAAAATTGGCCGCCTCAAGAATTGTAGGAATTGTAAGTTTTGAGGAAATATTGTCGTTTTTATTCTGTCCTTCCATCTTCGCTAGCAATTATCTCACTTTTGAGTCTTGGTGGCAAAGGAGTATTTAATTTTTGGCTGTCTTTTTCATTAAATTTACTGTTTTGCGGTAAATTTCTTTCCATAGAGAGCTCTTTGTTTTTTCTAGCCAATACCTCTTCTGGTTTTGAAGTAATAAGTTCGTGTTCTTGCGGAGAAGAAATTACTCTCATCGCCACATGATTCGCTCCCGCAAAAAAAAGACCCTCTCCAATGTCGCAAGAAAGCAAAAATTGTTTTTCCCCCTCAGAGAGATAAAATACCTGAGCGACTTTGTCAATTGCCGCGGAATGCTGTTTCATTAAGACTTGAATTGAAGAATTGGTTACAATTGTTTTTCCGATATCGTCCTTTAAAAAATCCTCGACATCTTGTGTTATCGTTGTTACTCCAAGATAATATTTCCTGGCTCTTTTGGCGATAGAATTTAAAAAATTCGCCGAATCCGGGCTTCTCATCATAAACCATGCCTCGTCCACTACTAAAATCCTTTTTTTTAGTTCTTTTCGAACCCTTGTCCATATAAAGTCTAGAATAATAAACATTGCGATCGGCCTTAAGGTTTCCTGAAGGTCCCTTAAAGAAAAAACCGTAAAATTATTATTGATATTGATATTTGAATGTTGATCAAATATGCCCGTAAACGATCCTTTAATAAATTTTTCAATTTTGTCGGCTAGTCCTCGCGCTTGAGCCTCTTCCATTCCGATTAAAACTTTGTAAAGATCTTCCATTAATGGAGGCTCTTTTCCTTGAGTTTCTGGATCTTGGGTAATTCCCTTCATTTGATAAGCTGTTATTAGCGCCCTGTCCAAAATTGCCTCTTCGGTTGCGTTCAGCTCGCCCATAATGATTTTAAAAAGCGAGTGTAAGGTTAAAATTTTTTCGTTTAAAGCGTTTTCTCCCTCTTCTCTTACCTGCGCCAAATCAAAAGGATTAATTTTTGCCTTGGCGTTAAAACCAAAAGCGATATTTTCTCCGCCAACCGCCTTGCATAGACTTTCATATTCGTTTTCCGGGTCGATAATAATTATCTCGGCGTCAAACATAAGCGATCTTAAAATTTCCAGCTTGACCATATAAGATTTTCCCGAACCAGCCTTTGCAAAAACGACCGAATTGTAGTTTTCTAAGGTAAAACGATCAAATACAATTAAACTGCCGTTATGTTCGTTAATTCCATAGAGTATTCCTTCGTTTGCTGTCAGTTCTGAAGAAGCGAAGGGAAAAGTTGTCGCCAGAGACGTGGTGTCCATATTTCTTGTTATATTTAAATAATCAAGACAAACCGGTAAAGTGCTTTTAAACCCCTCCTCCATTTGAAGCGTTGCGTGTTTGGAAATTATCAAAAGCGAGGCTAGGGTAGATTCTACCCCCCTTGAAACTTCATTAAGTTCTTCAACTGTATCGGCCGGAATTGTTATATAAAGACCAAACTGAAAAAATCTTTCAATTCCTTTAACCAACTGTTCCTGCATTACTTGAGCGTCTTCAAGTTTTGCCTGAGTTGCCGGATCGATGACCTTTCCTCTTTCAAAATCTGTGGCGATTTCCGCTTCCATTTCCGCGATTTTTCTTCTAAGGTCGTCTAAAACGGTCTTGCTTTCAACCGGATAAACAAAAAGAGAAATATCCAAAGAATGATCAAAATTAATTAACGGAGAAAGCCAGTTTGCGCTTACATACCTTGGATAACCGGCGATAAACAATGTTCTAACATAATGGTTGTTGATTTTTAAATAATCAAAATCAACCTCGATTGCCGCCGGCGCGATTATGTCCTGGACGGTTGATCCCAAATTTGTTTTAGAAGGTAAATAAGGGCGACTTGTCGTCTCTGAATTTGTCTGAGTAGCGGTAGAGATATCCCCCCCTTTTTTTAACGGTAAGGAGTCAAAAAAAAGAGGAATTTTTATCTTTTCTTTTAAGGATTTTATTTTTTTAAGGTTCATTTTTCTTTATATCCTTTTTTATGTAATGAATAAAAGTTTCTGTATTGTAAATATTGTAATAAAGCCTTATTAATTCTTGTGTTGTTAATTGTTTTGCCAAAAGTCCAATTCTCGAAAAAAGCTTTATTAAGTGATCTCTTTTTGGTATTAATGAAGCCTTGGCTTTGGCAAGAATATATTCCTTATCATAAGGAAGAGATTCAATTTTTCTTATGGCAATAACTGAAGTTAAAGATTTGGTTATACCCAATTCTAAAGAAGAAAAAGGAATGACGACATAAAATTTTTTATCTAAAACATTATTTTTTTTAACCATTTCCGCCACAAATTTTCTATAAGAATTGATTAGCCCGGCAAGAAGGGGAGAGCCCATCTTGTTTTGTTCTTGTTTTTTTAACACCTCAAGATAAGAAGAAATATCTTTTTTTTGAGATCGAACGAGAATCTGAATTGGAAAAGTTAAGGAGTTTAAAAGCGCCCCGTAGGCGTAAATTATCGCCTCTTGTTCCTTTTCCGAAAGCAAATCAAAATTAACCGAAGAAACGGAAAGAACTAGGGCGCATGAGCCGTCTTTGAGAATAACTAAATCATCTTTTATATCCTCGATCGGCAGATGCTCTTGAGTTGTTGCTCTAATTGGAATTTGGGCAGGATCCATTTTTCTTTTTTGTTTATTAATAAATTAAAAAAATTTTTTGTTGTCGAGCATTGCGCTATTTGCTGACTATTTCAATTGGCGGTACAATTTCTCCGTTCAATTTTATTTTGATTATATCAAACTCAAACCCCTCTTTTTCTGTTTCTATTTCATACTCTCCATTTGGAAGGGGAGTGGCGCTTAAGAACTGCCCAAGCTTATTTGATTTAAAAGCCCTTACCGGATTGCCAAAACTGTCGCGAATTTCCAAAATCGCGCCCTCGATTAGTTTGTTATTTTTATCATGTATAAAACCAACTATTAAATTTGACATTGTTGGCGTTGCCGGAATAATTACGTTGGGGGCAAATTTTGCCTCAACTTTTGTCTGAGACGGCTGAGATTGAATTTCGGTTTTCAATTGCGGCGCCTTAAGAACGGTTTCTTTTGGTTGAGGAGGAAAAGATTGTTGTTTTTCCTGTTGTCTATTGACAGAAATAGGCGGAGGGGAAGATGTCTGAGGTGAAGTAATCGTCTGTGCGCTTAAGGGTTTATTTATCGTCTGCCCTTCCGCTTGCGATTGCGTCGTATTTAACAAAACTTGATTTTGGTTTGTGTTAACTTGCAAAGATTGCGGATTAATTGTCTCCTTAATGGACGGCGTCATTTTTTCGTTTGGTTTCCATACATATTGGGTCGGGGAATAAATTCTTTTTAAAAAAGCAATAATCCAAGTATCGATTGGCCTTCCCTCGTAAGGAACAAAAGCCATGGCCGCGCCAAGTCCGGAAAAAGTTAAAATAAGAGGCCACTTTAAAAACCAAGGGGGATTCACCGCGTAAACAATCAAGGCCAAAATAAGACCTGAAGCCAGTTTTGCAAACTGCTTTATGGTCATATCGCCGACAAGGCGAAATTCATAGCTGGTAATTGGTTGTGGTACTGGGTGTTGCTCCATAAATCTTCAACTATCATCTTACTTGCTTCGCCCAATCCTTTCAACTATAAAAAATAGTTTTCCTTAAAAATGTTTTACAAGGTAATTATGCTTGGAGTGATTTTATTTGTTGTTTGTCTTCTAATTCTTCTTCCTTACCTTTTAGTTCGCCAAAAAGATGCCCCTTTTGTGCCGCTGGAACCAGAAGTTGTAGAAGAGGTGATGCGGCTGGCGGAAATTAAAAAAGATGATATTTTTTATGATTTGGGTTCGGGCGATGGTAGATTAGTCATTGCGGCCGCTTTAAGGGGGGCAAAAGAAGCATACGGGGTAGAACTTAGTCCTTTAAGGGTTATCTATTCCAAACTTTGGCTAAAATTTTTACGTTTAAAAAACGCCCATATTCTCAAAGAAGATATTTTTAAAGTTGATTTATCTCGGGCAACAGTGGTAACTTTGTACCTGCTTCAGAAAACCAATGATAAATTAGTCGAGAAACTCCGGCGCGAACTTAGACCGGGCAGCCGCATTATTTCCATAGCCTTTTCTCTCCCGGGTTTTAAGTTGCTTAAGGTTTCTCCCAAAGGTCCTATCTATGGCCCCTGAAGATTTTATAAAGTTTAAAAGATGTAAATAACGGTAGATAGTTGACAATCTTGCTATAATTAGAATAATTAGCATTTGGAATTTCTAAAATTATGGTGCCGCTCACGTCTGAGGATGTAGAAAAAGAAGTTTTTAGCGCTGTACCAGCTTTCTCTGATAGATGGGTTAAATTTCATGGTCTACCTGAAAAAGTAACCAGGGTCACTCGGCAACCTGTGGGGGGTGTGGTTAAGAGAGTTGTCACGGAATTTTCTTCTTCAGAAGTGTTTAGTGTCTTGTTACGAACCGGAGAAGATGACCCAATTTCTAGAAGAAGATTGGAATACCTTTCTGAGGCTTATGGACAAGTGGCCACTCCTTTGCAATTCGAGCGCTTTAAGGAGGCAATTGACAATGGCTTTATACCATTGATAAGATTAAAGGATGGATTAAAATCAGGCCGAATTGACGAGTTGGTTGAAGCACTAAAGAAGGGGCCGACTGCCGGAGGAATTGCCAAATGGTTGCTTTACGATCAGGAAACACGACGCTGTTTAACCCTATTGCTTCGTCTTGAGGGTTATAAAGTTGCGGACGAGGCACTAAGGAATGGTGGTTTTATTACTGACAGGATTGATACTCATCTTGATTCGAAAGGAAAACTCCAATCCGTTCAATTTGGAAAAACAGATCACGCCTTTTCTGATTTTTTAGGTATCACTGACGATGAAATTAAAAAATATATAAAGGCGGTTGCGGGGGTGGTAGGAACAGATCCCGGTGTGGCTGAACTCGCCTATACTATCTTTAGAATTTTAGGCCATCCTCATCAAAACGGTAAATTTTCCACCGAACTGATCCAAAAATATACCGGCACGCTCTCTCCTGACGAGGAACGGACAGCTTCTCCTTTCATGCGAAAATTTAACGCCATAATTAAGACATCCGTCCAAGCGCGTTGTGGAACTGATGAGGCCTCAAGTGAGGATCTTGACCCGATGGAGGTAGCTCCTTTTCTGGTAAAATTTAAAATCGACTATGATGGTTCTGGAACCCCAATAACCCTTGAAAAAATATTAGAAATGGATGGAGTTTTGGGTTTAGTTAGAGCCTTAAATGGGTTAGCAGCGACAAAAGTGGTAAGAGAATGGAATGATATGCAATTGTTGCTGGATATGATGGATGCTGTTTCTGACATTCGAACAGGACAGGGCAAGTATGCTGGTCTATCCTTGGCTAAAAGACACTCCCAAATTTTAGGCCTACAAGAACTAGGTTTAGCTAGGGCCAAAAGAAAACTTTACGATGCTACTGTTCAGCGGATAATAGATTCTAAAAAGATAAGTTCGATTAATGAAGAGAGAATGGGACTTCTTGAAGCAGAATCCTTGGCTTTGAGGAAAATAATTAGTGATCTAACTGGAAGTTCGAGACGAAGGTAAATAAAGGTAATTTTTACCCCCCGATCATCTTACCAACACTTTTAACAATAGATTTTGTTATTTTACTTTCATCTGGAAGACGATCAGCGTATCCTTGAACTGCTCCTCCTACTATTCCTCTTGTTGGTTTAGTAATTATCCCAGTTGCTTCGCCAATCGCTGTTCCATAGGCAAATGGTTTTTTGTCAAAAGCGGATTTAACAATATCAGGGACTTTATTAACTAGCAATATTATTGCTAACCCCAAAATACTAGTCAAACCTCCTCCTCCAACCCCTAAAACCGGCGGTACCCAATCTGGTCCTTCCAAACCGGTAAAGAGCCAGCCCAAAAGAAGGAAAATTGCCACAGCCGGAAAAACTAAAATATTTTTCAAAAGATTTCTAAACCAAGAGCCAAAACCGGTTGTAGAGCCTGGAAGCGCTCCGAGCATAATTTGCAACGGGCCAACTATAACCAAAAGAATAATTGAAATATAACAACCAATGAGACTTATAAATAATTTAAATATCGCAAATAAAGCTATGATTGAAATAATTAAAGTAACAAGTCCTCCCCCAACCAATGTTCCAACTAATGCTCCTGGTATTCCCGCCACAGTAAGACCGACCGCCCCTCCTATTGCCGCCCCTACAATAACCACTCCAGATTTGAAAAACCCGCTTATAAAAAGTCCTAAAGCCTCGGGAAACGAAAGCCCTATAAATTTGGCTTGTTCCGAAGCGACATCAATAAGTCCCGTTTGGCCGATCGCTAAAATTCCAAGATAAATAAGAACATAAATAAGATCAATTAAAAGTCCGGCGATGGCGTAAGAAAAAGTGACCAAAATTAGAGCGGTTGCAAATTTTGGGATCGCATTTTGAATCGAAATAACTGTCTTAGGATCTAGTTTAACTCGAAACATTATCGCCAGTCCCGTAAAGATAAAAACAAGAACAAAAAATATATAGGCAATATTTCTTGAGGCTTTCCAGTAAGGAAGCAATTTGTGTAAAGCGTTAAAACCAACCCCTTGCGCGTAAGCGGGCTTTACAATTCCCAAATTCCTTCCCAAATCGGCAAAATATTCATAAGACGAGACGGGCGGGTGGGAATAAATATTTCCTATTAAATTTGCCAACGATCCGATCGCTCCGCCTCCTGTCAAGCTCCTGTATTCTTCTTTTATCGGTCCGGATATGGCGTTGTTCATGGTAAAAACCAAATCTGAAAAAGTTTCGTTCGTATGACTCTCTAGGTTAAATTCCTTCTCTTTCCCATAAACATTATCTTCATATTGTTCTTGTGTCATTTTGCCAAAATAAGCGACGCAAAAACTGGAAGCCGAAAAAAGAAGAAGTAAAGAGAATAAAAAAATTTGATAACGTTTTTTAATAGAGTAAAAAATTCTCATCTTATTAAAACAAAAGCCAATTAAAGCTTAATTTTTTTTTTGTTTAATGTCAACAGTTTGTTATTTTCCCGCACAACAGGCCCAATTGCAAAGATCCGCGCATTTTTCTCTATCTGGTCGAAGACAAACATCCGCGTTTTGATATCTGCAAGGTCCAAAGCCGCCAGCCGGATTTTTGGGAAATTTAGCCTTGACGCAAACCGCCGTACAGTCAGGTGCCCCATATGGGACAGGACATCCAATCGCCGCATAGTCTTTTGCTTGCCTCCACATAAAAGGATAGCACTTTCCGCTTTCACAAATTGGATCGCCCGAACAAGGATCTTTTCTTCTCATTTCCTCGTTTAAAGCGTTGTCAACGTAATCGCAGGCATTGTTGGCATCAGGTGTGCAACCCGTTGTATCATCTATATTATCGTCAAAACCACTTTCTGTCAGAGGATAGTCGTCCGGATTACAGGAAGGGCAAATTTTATCAATAGAGCTTATATCTGTCCCCGAAGGATAAAGAAGACACAAATTAAGGCAATAATATCTTGTTGACTTTCCCAGTTTATAATTTACGTTTCTCTTCTCGCTTTGCGCTCCTTGAACCGATGAGTTTGTATTGCTGTTTTGACTAGTCCCTTCTGCTGAATAACTAAAAGTTCCATCGGCGGCCAAAAAAGAATCCCTCCCCCCCAAAACTAGATCACTAGGCAGGGAGTAATTTAGAAATTGATTTTGGTTAAAAGTTGATCCCCCGGGAAGATTTCCTCTGGTTTTATCTCTTAAATAGGCGGTGGTTCTTTTCTTAAAAAGAGTGGTTTGGATCTGGTCAATAATTCTTTTTATTGTTTCCCAGACTACCTCCAAAAAAGTATTTGTTGCAAAATTTTTTTCAATAGTTTCAACTCCATTTGTCGCGGTTGTTGAAGAAGAGATTGTTCCCCCGGGACATCTAGATTTTTGAGAGTATGAGGCGGTATTTGAGTGTTGAATCACAACCTGCATGCTTGCCGGCGAGGACTTTGAGGCATCCAAAAATTTAAGAAGGTAATTCATTCCGATGAGTCTAGCCCACCATTCGGGAAAATTTGTTTTTGACTTTGGAATTGGTTTCGTTTCATCGCTTTTTTCATCGTTTTCTGAAGAACTATTTTTTCCTTCGATAAAATGCTTTGCCGATCCCTCCAATTCCATTTTTCCTCCAACGCCCGCATTTGCCATCAATTCCCCTGGAATTAGATTCTGAAAACCATTCACAAGGTAAGCAAGCATTCCCTCGAGGTTGGGTAGAGTTAGGTTTGGCATTTCAAAAACTCCGCGAACGTCTCCGCCTCCAGACGTGTCGTTTCCTTGGGAAGAAAACTCGCTTTCAGTTTTTGTTTCAAAATCAAAATCTGTACAAATTAAGTTGTCTTGAAGGTCGATAATTTCTGGTTGTGTCAAAGCGTCTCCTGCCGCGGTGCAAAAATCCTCGCTTGGCGCGTATCCGCATCCGCCGCATGAAACCAAACCGTTCTTGTTGGCTTCAAACCAAGAATTAAAAGCGCTTTCGTTGGCGGTTCCTTGATAAACCGGCCCTGCTTGGCAATTGCGATAAAATTCTTTAGTTGCGCTTGAATTAAAGAGATTCCAATTTCCCGGACGATGCGGATCGTAGGAAAAAACCGCAAACATTTTAAAATTGGAATCGTTTTTCCATTTGTTTTCCCAAACATAATTTAGCATCGAAGCAATTTTATCGTCTTCGTAACAGGGCGGGGTGCACGTTCCCGCCACCCCCGCCTCAGGCGCGTAATAAGGAGCGGGTATCCCAATTTGATCATAAAGACAGTTGTTAAGATTCTTATCGGCGCGACACGGCCCCCCCTGCCATTGGTCATATTCATTAATGGAAGATCCTTCAAAAAGTTTATAAAATGTGTTTTTATCAATTTCGTTAAAAAATCCTCCGTCGAAAGAAGGATTTAATTTGTCTACCATAGGCGAAAGAAGAATTACCTTTGTTCCCAAAAGCCCGGCTTGTTGGAGTTCGTTTTTTAAGAATAAAGAATAATCGTAAACTTGTTTTCCCGCGTTTTCGCCTCCGCCTTCATTTGCGTGATTTGGTTCGTTCCAAGGCATAAGATAAATTTTTTGTCCTTTGGTATCCATCTTTCCCAGGGTTGCGACCCATCCCTTCGCCTGTTCTTTGGTAAAAGCTCTCCCCCCATTGTAACTTCTAATTATTACGTTAAGGTCTTTTCCAAATAAAGTTTCAAAATCTGAACAGTTCCCCGGCGAACCCAAGCTTACTACCCACCCTCCGTTTTTTACCAAACTTGCGACCTGATCGACTTGATTATATTTTGGCCCAATGTTTACTCCGCATTTATTTTCCGCTTTTGTCGGACGGGCAAAACAGAAGAAAAACAAGAATAAAAGAAGAAAAAAGATAGTAAACTTCTTCATTTTTATCAATTGAAGAATTTAACCCGGAATTTCAAATTTGGTAACGTCAACGCCGGTTATCGCCTGAATTAATCTTAAAATAAACCAAATTCCAAAAAATAAAACAAAACCAAATATGGCAAAAGTGAAAGTTTTTCTGGCCTTTTGAATTTGTTTAGCCTCTCCGCCGGCTGTGATTAGTTGGAAGGAGCCAACCAAAAGCATGATAAAAAAAATAATACCCATTAAAGGGACTAAAACTCTTGTTAAATTAATAAAAATACATTCAAATCCCTGAAGCGTCGGTATTTGAACGCCCTTTTCGCCGGTAAAAAAATCAAAGGTTCTTACACACCTGTTTGGTTTAAGTTGTTGCCAATCTTCTGGCCCGATTGCCGCATGGGCTGGTCGCGCCAAAAAATCAACTATTTTAATCATTTAAAAAAAGTTTACCATAAAGACTTTTTTGTTTAAAGTCTTAAAAAAAACACCGAGAACCTCGGTGTTTTTTATTTTTATCCTTTTAATAGTTACTAATTTGATTGTCCGCCTTGAAACGAGGGAATTGACAATTGGAAAATATTGACGCCGAACAAGGTATTAATTAATGTAACAATCGCCCAGGCCGCAAAAACAATTGCTAAACCAACAAGGGCATTCTGAATACGTTTTCGCGCGTTTTCCGCCCCTGTTTTATCTCCGCCGGCCACAATCCATTGAATTCCACCGATAACTAACATAAAAAAGAAAAGCAAGGCCGCGACTACCAATATTAATCTAATTCCTCCGGAAACAAGGCTTGAAAAACTAATGTTTTCTAAAGCCGCAAATTGCCCGCCCGGTTTAAGATTAATTGTTGGTTGATTTTGGGCGAAAACATTGGTCGCGGAAACAAAATATACTCCAGTAGATAAAATCAGTCCTGTGATTAATTTATTAATTTTTTTCATATTCACCCCCTTTCGCCTAAAATTTATAAAGTTGGTAAACTGAGATTGGTAAGGCTAACGCCAAACAGAAAACCAATTGTTTGTATTATAGCAAAAATAGAAAAAAGGATAGTAAGCCCGATTAAAGCGTTTACTATTTGTTTTCTTGCTTCTTCAATTTTACCCTTGTCCCCCCCGGAAGAAATCCAAGAGACCCCTCCAGTAATAATTATAAAAGCGAAAACAACAGATCCAATAATAAAACCAATTGTAATTCCTGTTCTTAAAAGTCTGCTAATAAATTCCGCTCCAGAAAGAGAAATTAAATTGGAAGGAAGCGCTCGATTGGTAATTGAACCGTCAGGCATATAAATTATTTTTATCTATTGTAATTGATTGATAAATTGTCCTATGTTCAAAATATCGAATCCCAGGATGGTTCCAACTATTTTTATTAGAAAAATAGCGGAAATTACCAAAATTAAACCGACAAGAGAGTTTAAAATTTTCTTTTGCGCTTCTTGAAGTTTTGCTTTGTCCCCTCCAGACGAAAGCCAGGCGAAAGCTCCAATAAATAAATTAAAAATAAACCAAATAAAAGACACAATTGTTATAACGCTAATTACCAAAGAAATAACTCTTGCCAATAAAGAAGTGGCGCTTGAAATATTAAGAAAGCTTGAACTATTTCCTAGCGGCCCTATTCCCTGAAAAGGGTCAAGTTGTTTAGACTGTTGCGCTAAAAGCTTATTGGCTACCCGGTCCATAAATTGTTGGCGACAGTATCGCCTTTGGATCTTTAAATATTAACCAACCCAAAATTGCGGCTACGACAAAAGACCCAGCCACAATTAAAAGGCCTAAAAAAGATTGCCAAATTCGGTTCCAAGACTGTTCGATTTTTTTAACATCTCCTCCCGCGCTTAGGAAGCCGTACCCGGCAATAATTATATTAAAAAAGGCAAAAATTCCCGCGCCGACAATAATTAATTTTAAAATATTGTTGGCAAATTTCATTAAACCCATTTCCCAGCCGCCGTATTTTCCCGGCGAGAAAACATCGGGCGGAGTTATTTGTCCAAAAACGGGTGAATTTTGCGCTAAAAGCATAATTTATAAATTTGATTATAAATTTGTATTTAAAATTTTAATTCCGGTTATAAATGAAATTATTTGGACGATCCAATAACTGGCAAAAACAATTAAAAATCCTATTAACGCCCAAGTTATTGCTTTAGATCCCTGACTTGCCTTTTTGGGATCATTGCCGCCTGCTCCAAGGATAATAGAAACGCCGCCAAAAATCAACAAAATAAAAAGAAGAACTCCGGCTAGCGCATAAATATTTTTAAGAAGCGTAGAGATAAAACTGCCCAAAGTCGAAAATAACGGAGACTGACCAATTGACTTATTTGGCTGAAGAAGAAATTCTTCGCCAATATTGACCCCCGTATTGCCGGCGGCAAGAAAATTTTTCATATTTTAAGTTTATATCATTATGCTTTAATTTTGCAAAAAAAGATATTTTTCAAGTGTTAAAATATGTCCAATATGGCTAATATATCAAATAAATCTATTGATTTCGAAGAAATCCTAAAAGAAAAAAGGCAAATTGTATGGAAAGAAATTCAAAAATACCTGACTCCGCCGTCTTTTGCCGGCAACCTTGCTGTTTCGGAAAATTATTTTGATCTTTTAAACTTTCATTGGCAAATGATTAAAGATTATCCCGAAAGGTTGGGTAAATATCTTCGTCCCGCTCTTGTTCTTTTAACCGCGCAAGCGCTAGATTTCCCCGAAAAAAAAGCCCTAAAAACCGCCGCCGCCATGCAAATCTCCGAAGATTGGATTCTTATTCACGATGATTTTGAAGATAATTCTCTAGAAAGAAGGGGAAAACCCGCTCTGCACCAGCTTTACGGAAACGAGCTTTCGGTTAACGCCGGAGACGCCCTGCATGTAATTATGTGGAAACTGCTTTGGGATAATCGAAAAATCATAGGCGAAGAGAAAGCCGCCCTGATCGCCGAGGAATTTTATCAAATGCTTGCAAGAACTATTTTTGGTCAATCTGTCGAAATAAAATGGACAAAAGAAGGGCGCGAAGACCTTTCCGACGAAGATATATTTTTTATTTTTGACGGCAAAACTTCCTACTATACGATTGCCGGACCAATGAGGCTTGGCGCGATTTTGGGAGAAGCCGATAAAGATTTTCTTGAAGATATTTACGAATTTGGTCAAAACCTAGGCAGATGTTTTCAGATAATCGATGATCTTTTGGATTTAACCTCTGATTTTAAAGGCTTAAAAAAACAAAAAGGAAACGATATTTACGAAGGGAAAAGAACTTTGATGCTAATGCATTTGCTGAAAGTTCTTGATCAAAATAGCGCCAAAAACAAGTTAAAAAAGATTTTAAAAAAACCCAGAGAAAAAAAGACCGAGAAAGAAGTTGAGTGGGTGATTGACAAGATGAAAAATTGCGGCAGTCTAGATTATAGCCGGAAAATTGCTGAAAATTTTGCGATCAAGTCTTTGGAAATTTTTGAGAAAAAATTGTCTCCCTTTTTGAAAGAACCCGCAAGAAGCCAGCTTAAGGCTGGCATTAATTTTATTCTTAAGAGAGAATATTAATTTAGTATGTTAAAAATTACTTTGATAAAATTGGGAGGAAGCGTTATTACCGATAAAAATACCCCTTATACTGCTAAATTTGAAAAAATTCGCCAGCTTGCAAGAGAAATTAAAATCGCTTATGACAAGGGGTATAAATTTATTATCGCCCACGGCAGCGGCTCGTTTGGCCATATTTCCGCCGCCAAATTTAAAACCGCCAATGGATTAAAAAACAAAAAAAGCGTTTATGGCTTGGCGATCGTCCAAAAAGACGCCATCGCCATCAATCGAATCGTTAACGATCTTTTTTTAAAAGAAAAACTTCCTGTTTTAAGTTTTATGCCCTCTTCTTTTTCTTTCGCGGATGACAAAAAATTAACGAAAATTTTTGTTGAACCGATTATTAAATCCATAAAAATTGGATCGCTACCTTTGGTTTTTGGCGATATTATTCTCGATCAAAAATTTGGCTGTTGTATTTTTTCTGGAGAAACAACTCTTGATAATCTGATTAATCCGCTACTTAAAAACGGTTTTGCTATTGAAAGAGTGATCCAATGCGGAAATACCGACGGCGTATATGCGGAAGATGGAAAAATAATTGATAAAATTACCCCCAGTCTTTTTAAAAAACTTGAAAAATCAATTGGCGGTTCCGTTTCGGTCGATGTTACCGGCGGCATGTTGCATAAAATTAAAGAGTGTCTAAAAATGGCCGAAAGAGGAATTGATTCTTTAATCATCAATGGCGAAAAAGAAGGCAATCTTTTAAAAGCTATTTTGGGGGAGAGCGTAACCGGAACCCTAATTACGAAAAATGACAAAATTTAATCAAGCTGTAATTGATAAACTTAAAAATTATATTTTTCTAAAAGTCTCGGAAAGCAAAGACGCCGAAGATATCTTGGAAGAAACTCTTCTTTCCGCTTCCGAAAGCCTTTCCGCCTTTTCTGGCAAATCATCTTTTTTTACTTGGCTTTGCGCCATTGCCAATCATGAAATTGCCGATTTTTATCGCAAGAAAAAACTTAAAACCATTCTTTTCTCGCGTTTTCCTTTTTTGGAAGATTTAATTTCGCAAGCTTTGGGGCCGGAGGAAGAATTATTAAAAAAAGAACTGAGAAAGGAGGTGAAAAAAACACTGTCTGGTTTAACCGAAGGATATTCTCAAATTTTGCGACTAAAGTATTATCAAGGGTTAAGCGTTAAAGAAATTGCCCGGAAACTACGCTTAACGGTAAAAGCCGCAGAATCAAGGCTGTCTCGGGCCAGACTGGCGTTCCAGAAAGAATGGGCAAGTCAAAATTTAAAGGTTTAAAATTTAAAATTAAAGATTTTCTCAGATTAGGTTTATTAATGGGGATTAAAGAAAGCTACTTAACAATCAGGAATATTTATGGTTTATGGTTTCATCCTTTTCTGACAATGAGAAGAATTATGAAAGAAAGGGATTATTCACAGGGGATATTGATTTTTGGTCTGCCGATTTACCTTTGGCTGGGCTGGCTTTTGGTTTTGCTGGCTTCCCGTCTTTTTATTTTTCAAGAACTCCGTTTTGGCATTTTGGCGCAAACATCATTTTTTTTGATAACCGCGCTAGTTTTTCTACTTTTGCTCTTTTTAGGTTATTGGATTTATAAGGCGAGGAGAGAATAAATGGGGGAAAGATTAAGTTCAGTGCGGTTTTGGCGAAGACGGAAAGAACTTCTTAATTTGGAAACATCTAAGATATGCATATGGTGCGGCCGGCCGGTTTTCCCGGAAAGAATCACAAATTCTCATGGAGTGTGTGAAGAAAAAAAAACAGGCTTAGTTTTGTATGAAAGTCGTCCGACAGAAAAAAGGTGATATAATGCTTAAATCAACTTATTTAATTTAAAAAGTAAAAGCGAATTAAAAATTTTTTTATGACCAAAATAGATCTAAACAATATTCCCAATCATGTGGCCATTATTATGGATGGCAATCGCAGATGGGCAAAAAAGCGCGGGCTTAGCGCCACGCAAGGACACGAAGAAGGCGCTAGAAACTTTGATCGAATCGTTAAAAAAGGGGAAGAATTGGGTATTAAACATATGACTTTTTATACTCTTTCGACTGAAAATTGGCGCAAAAGAACCAAAAAAGAAGTTAAGGGTATTTTCGATTTATTGTTAAAGATAATTAAAGAAAAAAAGAAAGAGTACGAAAAACAGGGAATTAAGCTTTTTATTTTGGGCAACTTTCAAGAATTTCCCAAAAAAGTCTCCTGCGCGCTTTCCGAGATGTTAAAAATTGTCCTCAAACATGAAAGAATGAAAGTAAATCTCGCTCTTAATTACGGAGGCAGGGATGAAATTATTAAGGCGGTAAAAGAAATTATTAAAGAAGGCGTTCCCCCCGAAAAAGTAAATGAAGAATTGATTGCCAAACATCTTTATACCAATGGTCAGCCGGATCCGGATTTAATTATAAGAACTGGAGGCGAAATTAGACTTTCCAATTTCCTTCTTTGGCAGCTCTCTTATTCTGAGCTTTATTTTACCGATATCCTCTGGCCCGATTTTGGACCAAAAGAATTTGAAAAAGCCATCGCCGAATATCAAAAGAGGCAAAGAAGGTTTGGCAAATAAAAGACAAAGTTAATAACTAGAATATCTTTATTCCCAAGACAAAACTTGCAATCTGAACAATCCAATAAGATAAGAAAAGAAGTAGAAAGCCTAAAAGCGCGTTCGTAATTTTTCCTTTCGCTTCAGCAAGACCCTTTTCGTCGTTTGCTGAAATCATCATATGGAAGCCTCCATAAAGAAGATAAAAGAGAAGAAGAAGCCCGGCCAAAACAAAAAGATAAGGCAAAATCAAGCTAATTATACCCGAGACGTTAGTCATCGGCCCAGGCAAAAATACAGACTTTAATCCGGTTTGAGAAATTTCTCTGGCGATAGTATCAAAATCTAGAGATTGAGTATTTTCTTGTTTAAAAAGTTGGCTGCAAGGAATTTTATCTACCTTAAAACCTTGTATTCCTTGCCACCGGCAACAAGGTTTGTCGCCTTTAATTAACCAACAACTCCAGCTTTCCGAGTATCCTGCTGGACAACACATTTCAGGCGGGGGCGACGGAGTTCCCTTGGGTCCTGCGTCAGCCAATGCTTGGAAAGGGAAAACAAAAAAAAACAGAAAAATTATAGGAAGAAAAACCCTCTTTTTCATTTTTTTATTTATTATTATATCATCCAAAATCCGGCATGTGTAAAATATCAACCCCAATTAATTTTAGCAAAAATGGACGTATGCTAAATTGATTCTTTAAACGCTATTTTCCAAATCCCGGAAGACGCAAAATTTGCACCCCAACAAGATTTAGAATAAAAAGAGAAAGAATGATAAAAGCGATTCCTGAAATCGCCGCTGTAATAAGTTCTTTCCCGGCCTGAACCTTTTCCGGATTTCCCGCCGACGTAAGAACCAAAAAAGCGCCAAAGATCAAAAGCAAAAATCCAACCCCGGAGGCGATAAAAATTGCCGACCTTAAAAACCAACCAACAAAAACATTTAAATTATTGGCTGGGATACACCCAAGAGCTGTTCTTATTCCTTTTCCTTCATTGCAAGTAACATTAATTCCATTAATAGTGATAGATCCTATAGGATCTGGACTTTTCGTAGGAATTGGATTGGCTGGATTTTGGCAGTAGCAACTATTAATACCAACAGATACAGGCCCTAATCCTTGAGCACAAAAATCCGGAGCGGGGCAACAAGGAGCATTAAGTCTCCCACATTGTGTTGCTGTCGGAGTGAGAACTCCCTTTTTTAAATAACAAAGAGTAAAATAATCTGCTACACCGACAGGAATTACGTCATGGCAACTATTTTCAAAGGTTGCTTCGCAATAACCTTGGTTGTTTCCATTAATACTTCCAACATTGTTTGATCCATTTGGTCCGCAATTAGCATCGTCTTCACAATTGCTTAACCCTTGAATTGCGTTTGGATGGCATGACACAACTTTTTTTGTATTTAATATAAAAATCGCCAAAAAGGCAACAAATGCAATAATTGAAAAATTTAACTTCTTCACAAACAGATATAAATATCGTTAATTTTAACTTTAATAATAACAGAAATGTTAAATAATTTAAATGTTAAAATAAACCAATGCTGAATAAATTTTGGAAATTTTTAAAACGTATTGTAAAAACAATTGGATTCTTCATTGTTTTGTTTTTTTCTATTCTCTATAATTTATCGTCTTCTATTATGGCTCAAGGTTGTCCCGCGACAGATTACGACTGTCAGATTAGAGAGCTTCAGCAGGAGTATGATGCCAGGAAAGACGCTCACGAGGAAAATAAAATCACTCTTGAATCTTACAAAAAGCAATTGGTCTCAATTCAACAAAAATTAATTAATTTAAACAAAAAGCTAAAAGAAACTGAAAAAGAAATCCAAAAAAGAGAGTCGGAATTAAAAGATCAAGAAGAACTTTTGTTCGCTCGTCTGCGCGAGATGTATAAAAGAAATCAGGAATTTTCAATATTAACGCTTCTTTTTTCTTCAAGATCGATTTCGGAATTTAGTCAAGGACTTGCTCTTCGTCGAACAACCGCCAAAGAGGATTGGCGAATTATTTCTTCCACCTCAGAAAGAATTTTTTCACTTAAAAAAGACAAAGAAACTCTTAAAAAAAATCAAATTTCTTTAACCGCTCTTAAATCTAAAGTTGATAAACAAGTGGAATTTATGGAAGAAGAAGTTGATAAAATGGAAAAATTTTTTGCCGATATTCGCGCCAAACAGCAAGAACTTTTAGCTTTAAAAGCTGGCGGTTTTGCCACTTCCGTTGGCGATGTTCCCTTGGCGGACGACCCCGCTTCTCGTCCCGATTATAATCCCGGTTTTTCTCCGGCTTTCGCCGCCTTTTCTTTTGGCGCTCCTCACCGCAAAGGAATGAGCCAATATGGCGCTTACGGACGGGCAAAGTCGGGACAGTCGGCCGAAGAAATTTTAAGGGCTTACTACGGAGGGGTAGAACTTAAAAAAGACTATCCAACCGCTATTCAAATTCAGGTTAAAGGTTATGGGTCTGTCGATATCGAAACTTATGTAAAAAGGATTTATGAAATGCCTTCTTCTTGGGGAGAAAATGGCGGTTTTGAGGCCCTAAAGGCCCAGGCCGTGGCCGCTCGTTCCTACGCCCTTGCTTATACGAATAATGGCGCGACCTCAATTTGCGCCACCGAGGCCTGTCAAGTATATAAACCTGTCAATAAAGGCGGGAAATGGGAAGAGGCGGTTAATGCCACTCGCGGTTGGGTTTTAGTTGTTGACGGAAAGCCCTTTTCTGCTTGGTATGCCTCTACCGCCGGCGGTTATACTTTCTCTTATACCGCGCAAGGACACACTACTCCCGGCCTTTGGGATACCAAAAATGGACGCGACGGTTGGACCTCTGAGGCTTATGAAAAGATTGCCGATTCCCCGTGGTTCTATAAAGCTTGGTATAAAACGCGTTCCGGCCAGTCCTGCGGTCGAAATCATCCTTGGCTGACAGAAAACGAATTTGCGGATATTATTAATGCCGCCCTTGTTTATAAAAACGGAGGCGACGAAAGCGGAATTTTTCCCGAAGATGGTTGTTTAAATAGTCGAAAAGGTTGGAGCAAGGAGAAAATGGCTTCTGAAGCGGCCAAATACGGAGGTCCGGTAACAAAGATAAACAGCGTAGACGTTTTTTATTCAAATGACGGCTATACGAGTAAAATTTATTTTGAGACTGATAAAGGAAGAAAAGAATTTAACGGCGAAGATTTTAAATCTGTCTTTAACCTTCGCGCGCCCGGAGCCATTAGCTTAAAATCCAGTCTTTTTAATATAATGAAAAAGTAAGTGATATAATAAAACCAATTATAAATTCAAAATTATTAAATGCCTGATCTTTATTCAGCTTCAACGGCTAAAAATAAAAATTCTACTATAAAGTCTTCTGGGGCAACCATGCCGCTAATAAGGGATTTTATTCCCCCGGCGCAAGGGCATTCACTTTCTTCTTTTATTGTTCTTCCCAATAAAAACATTCGTTTTGAAACCCAAGAACCCGAAGAAGAAATTCTTTTGATTCTCCGCGCCCATTGGGCGACAAACCTTTCTTGGTTTTTGGTTGCTCTTTTGCTTTTTTTTGCCCCCGCGCTTTTAAAATATTTTCCTCTTTTAACCTCCCTTCCCGTAAAATTTCAAATGGTCTTTGTTATTGTTTGGTATTTAATTTTGTTGATGTATGTTTTTGAAAAATTTCTCTCATGGTTTTTCAATTTAACCATTATTACCGATGAGAGAATTGTTGATGTTGATTTTTTAAATTTAACTACCAAAAAAGTCGCCGATACCGAGATTGAAAAAATTCAAGATATTAGTTTTACCCGAAAAGGAGTAGTCGAGACCGTTTGTAACTTTGGTGATATATTGGTCCAAACAGCCGCCGAAAAAACCCAGTTTGTTTTTGAAAAAGTGCCCAATCCAACCCAAGTTGTTACTATCCTACAAAGGTTGAGAACGGAAGAAAAAATAGAAACTCTAGAAGGGAGAATTAGATAATTATGGACCAGTTTGTTTTTAGTCTTTTAAATATTAATTTTTGGGCTATTATTAAAGCCTTTGTTCTTCTGGGATTTTTGGTTTACGCAATTTTTGCTTTTGTCGTCGTTCGTCAGGTTAAACTTATGACTGAAGTTGTAAACGGGATGATGACAGTTGCCTTAAGATTTGTTTCTTGGTTATTTTTTTTATTTTCCGTTATTGTTTTTATTTTTGTTCTGCTGTTTTTCTAGTTTTTAACTAAAATAAATGAAGCCTGCCTTTAGTCTAGAGATTGCCAAAATAGTTGGAACGCCCTCCGATGGTTTTTGGTCGCAGGTTCACACTTTTTTCCCTGAAGATGCGGATAAAAAAGAAAAAAGGGGCGATTTGTTGGCGGTTTTGGTTTTATCGGGGGCGCCCGATGGAATCGAAGCGGTTGCCGCCGGCCGGGAAGTTTTAAGTCGTTTGCACGAAGAATATTATGGAAACCTTGAGGGCAGCGCTTTTGAAAAACTTTCCCGCGCCATAAAAAAAGTTGGCGAAGAAAATGAAAAACTGGAAATTGTTGCCGCTGTTTTTCTTGGCCCTGTTCTTTATATCGCCACTTATGGGGAAGGAAGAATTGTTTTAAAAAGAGGAGAAAAAACTGGAATTTTGCTTAAAGGAGAAAAAGGATTAAAAATAAAAAGCGGCCTTCTTAATGAAGGCGATATGTTGATTTTTGGGTCAAAACAATTTTTTGAAGTTGTTGACCAAAATATGCTTAAGACCGCCTTGGAGAATTCATCTCTTTCCGACTCCGCCGAATCGCTCGCCGCGCCTATACTTGGTCGCAGCGGAATGGCTAATGTCGCCGCTATTCTCGTCTCGATCTCGGCCAAAGATCCAGATATTAAACCGGTTGAGACATTGGATGAAGATAAAATGTTTTTGGTCTCTAATCGCGAAAACGCGAGGAAAAAGATCAATAGTCAAAAACTTCTTATTGTTTGTTTTTGTCTTTTGGGACTTCTTCTAGGTAGTCTCGCTCTTGGCTGGAAGAGACAAATTGTCTATCAAAATTCCCTGAAAGCCAACGATTTAATCAAACAGGCGGAGGAAAAACTTAATCAAAGCAAAAACGCTTCTTCTTCTAAACCCGCCGAAGCGAGAAGTTTGGCCGAAGAAGCCAAAAAATTAGTTGACGACGCGCTAAAACTAAAAACAAAAGACAACGCTGAGATTATCTTTGTTCAAGAACAAGTTGAAAAACACCTTTCATCCTTGCAAAACGAAATTGCTTTAACCCAACCGACAGTTTTTATGGATTTAAGCCTTTTTGTTGATAATGCTGAGGGAAAAGCTTTTTCTACCGATGGCAAACGCTTGCTAATTCTCGACTCTCAAAAAAGAAATGTTTATTTTCTTAATATTGAAAAAAAATCTCATGAAATTATCAATTATCCCGGGGAGGAGGGAATAAATATCGCGTATGGCAATGGAAAAACTTATATCCTGGATTCAAAAGGAATCTTTGAAATAAATGCGCTCAAAAATTCTTCTCTCGCAATTCCTAAACCAAAAGAATGGGAAAATGCCGTTGATATCGCCGTTTTTGGCAGTAACATTTATATTTTAGATGAAGGAAGTGGTGCGATTTGGCGCCATAGTTATTTAAACGGAGAATATCTTCCCGCCAAAAACTGGTTTTTACAGACAAACCCCGATCTTTCGGAGTCTTTTTCTTTTGCCATTGACGGCGCGATTTGGATATTAAAAAAGAACAATCTCCTTAAATTTAACTTAGGCAAGCAAGAAAGTTTTACCCTTAGCAAAGCGCCTGAAAGCCTTGAGGATTCTGTCGCTGTTTTTACTTCTAGCGAAAACAAAAATCTTTATATTCTTGATCGAAATCGAGCCAAAATTTACGTTTTTGACAAAAATGGCGAGTTTAAGGCGGCTTATGCCTGGGAAGGACTAAAAGAGGCAAAAGATTTAATTGCGGACGAATCGACCAAAAGACTTTTTATATTAACCCAAACCAAAATTTTTGAGACGCCGATTAAGTAATAGTTTTTTGCGAATATTTTTGGTATTTTACTTATAAGTTGACAAAACCCGTATTGAAAAGTTTGCGGGGGGGGTAAAATATAAATAAAGTTAAAAAAATTTAATTTTTCTAAAACGCTAAAATTTTTAGCAAGAAGGAGCCAAAAATGGATAATCAAAATTTTAATCAATCAATGCCGCAGAATCCTCAAATAACCCCGCCGCCGGTTGCAGTTGAACCAAAACCTAAGAAAAAAGTTTGGATTCTTGCGGGAATTTTAGGAACAATCATTATTTTCGCCTTATCCTCTTATTTCGTTTTGCCCAAATTAAACCAAGACCGCCAAGATATTATAAAGAAAACCACTGAAAATATTCATAAATCCGCCGTTGTATTTGCTTCCAAATTTGCGACCTACGAAGAAGTGCCCGTAAATATCAGTCCGAAAATTTCGTCTTATTCCGTTAGCCAAAATTTAAGCAATGTTGCCAACGCTAGTGATTTTAATTTCTCTGACGCGGCAAAAAATTTGCTTATTAAAAACGCTTTCGTGGTGATACCTTCTAACCACAACGAATTTTTCCCGCTTTACGAATCAAACCGTTATAGATATATACCAAACTTTATTACAACGGATTCAATACTTCACAACTACCACTTAATGTTTGATTTCTTGCTTAGGCAGCTCGAAGAACAAAAATTGGTTGCTGAATTAAAACAACTTAATGCCAATATGCTTTCTGAGTCGTTGAATCAGTATAATAGCCTAAAAGGAACAGAGTGGGAAAATGCCGCCAAAAGAAATGTTGGATTTTTTGCTGTTGGAAGCAAACTTTTGGACTCTTCAGTAAATATCCCTTCAATTGTCGCCAACGAAGTAAATCAAGAATTAGCGCTTATAGAAGCTCATCAGGGTATAAAAAAATCTCCAGTTATGAATATCGGCGGCGGGCAAGATACGATGATTGATACCCCGCAGGGGCCGCAATCGCTGGAAGCGCTGAAAGAAGATTACTCGCAATATATTCCAAGAGGCCATTATGATAAAACGGATCAATTGAAGGACTATTTTAAATCAATGATGTGGTATGGCCGCCTTACTTTTAGAATGAAAAGCGACGACGAAGTAAAATCGGCATTGCTTATTACTCTTGCGCTTGATAAACAAAACAATCAAGACAGCTGGAATAAAATTTATGAGCCAGTGAATTTCTTTGTTGGAAAAAGCGATGATATTACTTATTATCAATTCAAAGACTTGGTTGAAAAAATATACGGCGCAAACGCGACAATTCAATTGGTGTCAAGCGATAAAAACAAACTCGCTTCTTTAATTAACGAGACAAAAACTTTAGAACCACCACAGATAAATTCAATGCCGATTTTTGAAGCGGCAATTCAACCAGACAGAGAAAAAGAAATCAAAGGCTTTAGATTTATGGGGCAACGCTTTACCATTGATGCCGCTATTTTCCAGCGATTAGTTACAAGAGAAGTTGGGCCAAAAGGAAAATCTTGCGCCAATGCCCCGTTCAGCGACGGCAGAATGTTACCAAAAGGATTAGATATTCCCTCAGCTATGGGATCGGAAGAAGCACTAAATATTCTGAAAAATCAAGGTGAAACTCAACATGCTTGCTATCCTGAGAATATGTCCAAAATGCAAACATATCTTTCTGGTTTGCCGACCGAAGTTTGGACGCAAAATTTGTATTGGGGTTGGTTGTATCAACTTCGTCCACTCCTTGACGTAAAACAAAGCGGTTACCCCTCTTTTATGCAAAATACTGCTTGGGCAAGAAAAGAGCTCAATACATTTTTGGGTAGCTGGTCGCAACTGAAACACGACACTATTCTTTATGCAAAACAAGCCTATGCTGAAATGGGCGCGGGCGGTCCGGAGAAAAAAGACGACCGCGGTTATGTTGAGCCAAATCCTTATGTTTACGCTCGTCTAGCTTCGCTTCTTAAAATGACAAAAGAAGGATTGGATATTCGCGGACTTTTAACGCCGAGCATGAAAGATAATCTGAATAAAATGGAGCAACTGGCGATATCGCTAAAGACAATATCGGAAAAAGAGCTGAATAATGAGAAATTGACCGACGATGAATATGAGCTTATTCGTTCATACGGCGGACAACTGGAACATTTCTGGCTTGAAGTTAATAAAGATGAACCGGCCTTTAAACAATCAACTAGTAAAGAAGACTACTTATACGAAAATCCAGCGGCGATTGTTGCCGATGTTGCCACTGATCCGAACGGTCAAGTTTTGGAGGTGGGAACAGGCAAAATTTCCGAGATTTATGTTGTTGTCCCGATTGATGGAAAATTAAAAATCGCTAAAGGCGGAGTTTATTCTTACTACGAATTTACTTGGCCGATGTCTGATAGATTAACCGATAGAAAATGGCGAGAGCTGTTAAATTCCGATCAAGCTCCGACTTTGCCGTCTTGGACCGATGCCTTTGTCGCAAAATAAGCAAAGCTTAATTTTTGCCTTGCTCAAAATAAAATTAATGCGAAAGAAAATTATATGGCAAATTATTATCTTTTTTTGTTTTCTTGCTATCGCCGGTTTATTTGGTAGCTGCTATTTGCGCTCTTCCAAGAAACAAGAGATATCGTATGATAAGACGCCGGGCGAAAAAGAATTTTTAGATTTTTTATCTCAAAAAAAGAAACTTTCTCAAGCAAGCGAGGAAGTTTCTTTAATTGCGGTTGGCGATATTTCTTATTCGCGGGGAGTGGAAAGGGTAGTTAGAAAACAAAAAAATATCAATTATCCTTTTGTAAAAATTCAGGATTATCTAAAAAGCGCGGATTTGGTTTTTGGAAACTTGGAAACGCCGATTACGCAGGGACGGGAAATTCCCGACTTTGAAATGATTTTTAGATCAAATCCGGGAACTGAACAAGCGTTAAAAGAAGCCGGATTTTCTATTTTATCGTTGGCGAATAACCACACCCCCAATTTCGGAGAAAAAGGGCTAAAAGACACTTTCAGCTATCTTGAAAACGTAGGGATTAAATATGTTGGGGCGGGTGAAAACGAGCAAGAAGCATATCAACCAGTTTATATTGAGAAAAAAGGAATAAAATTTGCCTTTTTAGCGTATAACGATACTGATGTTGTCCCTATTTACTATGAAGCGTCAGTTAGTCGTCCGGGAACGGCATTTATGAGAACAGACAAAATGATTAAGGCGGTGAGAGAATCAAAACAAAAAGCCGACTTCGTCATTGTTTCAATGCATTCTGGAATTGAATATATTGAAAAACCAAATAATTCGCAGATAAGTTTTGCCCGCGCGGCGATAGACGCCGGAGCTGATTTGGTTATTGGCCATCACCCGCATGTCGTGCAAACAATGGAAGAATACAAAGGGAAATATATTTTTTACAGTTTGGGAAATTTTGTTTTTGACCAGCCGCAGTCAAAAGAAACAAAAGAGGGTTTAGCTATCAAAATTTATTTTGTCAAAAATGGAATTAACAAAATTTCCTTTTTTCCCGTAGTTATGGAAAACCTGGCCCAGCCAAGAATAGCAAACAAAAACGAGGCGGATAAAATTTTAAAAAGATTAGATTTTTCAATGGCAAATCAAGATATCTATCCGTGGAACGACAACGATAATAATTTTGAAAAAGCGATAAGAAAAACAATTTATAACGACAGCCACGAGAATGGCGAAATTATTTTCAAACAAGAATGGGCAGATCTAGACAACGATTCAATTCCCGAAAATTACGATTTAGAAAATGGAAAATTGACGATTTCAGAAAACAAAAAAACGATTTGGCAATCGCCAAACAATTGGTGGATTGATAATTTTATCCTCGCCGACTCAAATAATGATGGAACTGTAGACATAAATTTATCTCTTTGGAAATCCGGCGATTTTGGAACATCAAAGCCCTTTTGGGTAAAAGAAAACGATATGAGCGTAAAAAATCATTTTTTCGTTTTGGATTTGAGCGGCGACTCAATCAAACAGGTCTGGGGCTCTTCAAATCTCGCTGAGCCAAATTGCGAATTTAATATTGCCGATATCGATAATGACGGAAAAAACGATTTGATTGTGATCGAAGGAAATTATTCGCAAATGCCAAAATGCGCCGGGAATTATGTCGCGGTTTGGAAATGGAATGGTTGGGGATTTTCAAATGAGTGGCGAAGCGAAAAAGGAAATTTTATAAATTTGGAGATTGAAAAAATTAACGAAAAAAACCATATCGTGATTGATTCTCGTTAATTTTGCCGCTCTCAAGTAGGTCAACCAGTTAGGTAGAAAGAAGGGAAGAGGAAGGTATTTTATTGCCCGTCAAAAAATAAGACCGCGAAAACGGTCAATTTAATCTGGTGGAGATGTCCGGAGTTGAACCGGAATCCGAAAAGGCAATTTCAAAACTTCTACAAGCTTAGACTAACTTTTTTTATCTTTAGTCTGATCCGTTAGTCGGGAAAACTAAAGTCTGCCAAACTTTAATCTTGGGCATATGGCGTTGGCTAACCAAATGCTCGCGTCTTGTCTCTGTTTACACCCCTAAGTTTCCGGCAAGCAAAAAATCTTAGGAATGCCTATTTTTTACGCTACTGCGTAAGCGGGAGAGGCGAAATTTACGCCAAAATTCACCGCATAGGAATCACTGACTTCTTTATCAGCATTTATCTTTTTAAGCCTGTTTTACTTCTTTTGCTTAAAGAAGGCTTGCGGTTTTAAAAGAGCGCTTCCCGTCGAAACCAGTCATCCCCTTGTAAGACCGTATCCTAATCAAAAATTTTGCCGCTGTCAAGATTTCCTCAAGGCTAATTCAGCTTCAGCTTCTCGCTTAAGATCTCGTCGTTTTATCGCTTCTTTCTTTTCCCATTTCTTTTTCCCTCGAGCCAAGGCTATCTCAAGCTTAATTTTCTGACCTATATTATACCAAGCCGTTGGTACTAAGGTCAAATTTTTTTGCTGCATTTTTGTCTCTAAAGCCAAAATTTCCTTTCGGTGTAAAAGCAGCTTCCGCGTACGCTTGGGATCTATTTGGCGTTTATCGGCATATTCGTATGGGTGGATATGGGCGTTAATAAGGAAGGCTTGGTTTCCAATGATTTTAACATACGCTTCGTCTAAATTTGCTTTATTTTCAAAAAGAGATTTTACCTCCGCCCCCGTAAGTTCCACGCCGGCTTCGATTCTATCATAAAGATCGTAATCAAAACTTGCTCTTTTATTGATTATCTTCATGTTTGTATTTTATCATTCTTGATAAGAAGTCGCGTCCGCAGCGCCTTTTGGGCGTAAAATTAAGATTAATGAACATTTTTAATTTATTATTTCCTCGTTTATGTCTCGGCTGTCGAAAACCGGGGAGTTATTTTTGTTCAACTTGTGTTTTTAAAATTAAGGCCTCTTTCCCTTTTTGCCCTGTTTGCGAAAAGCCCTCTTTGTTTGGAGAAACGCACCCGATTTGTCGCTCTCGTTACGCGCTGGACGGCTTTTGGTCGTTTTTTGTTTATGAAGGAATAATTAGAAAAGCCATTCATAAGCTTAAATATAAACTAATGACTGATCTTGAAGACGAACTTTGGCGTCTTTGTTTGCGAGAAATAAAAGAAAAAGAAGAGAAATTACTTGTTTTTAATCGTTTTATAAAAGAAAATAATCCTATTGTTGTTCCCATCCCGCTTCACTGGCATAAAAAAAATATTCGCGGTTTCAACCAATCAACTTTAATAGGTAAAAAATTAGCTAATTTTTTTAATTTGCCATTTTCAGAAAAAATCCTTCTTCGTCAAAAATCTACCCCCTCTCAAACTCGTTTTTCCTTGGAAGAACGTCAAAAAAATGTCAAAAACATTTTTTCCGCCCCCCCTGACTGCTTATTGAATGTCAGTTGTTTGCTTGTTGATGATGTTTGGACAACCGGCTCAACCCTTAAAGAAGCTGGAAAAACCCTAAAAAAAGCCGGTGCGAAAAAAGTTTGGGGGCTTGCTATCGCTTGTTAATTCGAATGTCTTTTCTCTGATTTTTATAAATAGGGTCTTTTTTATTTAAGCTATAAAGATATGCGTATTTGGGGTATAATAATATACGTTTGGAGAGTGGGCCGGACGGTAAGGCACAGGTTTGCTAAACCTGCGCCCGCAAGGGCGAGTGGGTTCGACTCCCACACTCTCCGCCAAGGAGAGGTGTCGGAGTGGTCTAACGAGCTAGTCTTGAAAACTAGTATGGCCTTACGGTCATCGCGAGTTCGAATCTCGCCCTCTCCGCTAGGGTGGTTTTAACGTCGAAAGAATATCGAGAAAAATTGAAGCAACTAAATTTTTACGACTAAAAGATAGTTGAGTTATTAAGAATGAGTTGCGAAAGCCTTAACCAACCGTCGTTTGAAAAAACGTTATCGAAAGGCAATAATAATGAAGGCAATAATAATGATAGAGAAATCCCACCATCGAAATATCAAAGAATTAAAGAAGATCTCGACCAACAAAGAAAATCATTGCAGCCAATAATCGAAGAAGCTAGCAGGAAACGCGACCAGCTTTTGAATGGAAGAGGTAATTTTTTAATGACCAAAGAAGATTTTATTAAATACTTTTTCCCGAAAGGTTGTAAGATTGGCGCTGATTTGAAACAACAAAATATTTGCGATTGCTATGTGGTCGCAGCGATTTACGCCATGAGCCTCTCTCCGCATTTCGAAATGATTTGTAGATCATCAATGAAAAGAATGTCTGACGGCTCATGGCAGGTTAGAATTCCCCTTTTAAGCGAAAACGGCCAAATGATTACAATCACAAAAGAAGAAATTTCACCCCAATGGAACAAAAAATTTTTAAGAAGGGGGAATAATAACTCAAAGCCAGACCTGCGGCTACGATTAAAACCATTAAAAGGGAAGGAAGGGCTAAGGGTTTTGGAGGCCGCGTTTATAAAAGCGAAATTTGGTATCCTAGACAGATTAGCCGCCGAAGGAGGCAGTGGCGATGAAGTTTTGTTACGATTAGGTGGGAAAATTTTTAAAGAATATTATTTGAGTTCAGTAAATTACAATTACAAAAAGGAACGTTTAGGTTTAAATTCATTGCCCGAAGAAGGACTGGCCTATTTGGATCATTATTTAGAAAATTTTGACCCGGAAGTGGATATGGCTACCGCTTCAACTCGTAAAAAAGTAACATTAAAATTTTTAGCTCCCTATCATGTTTATTCGATTTCAAATGTTGATAGGGAAAAAGGAGTTGTTACTCTCGCTAATCCATGGAACACATCAAAACCCATCAAGCTTACTTTTGATCAATTTAAAGAAAATTTTTTTTGTCTTGGAGCAATTAGAATTGATAGCCTAAAATTATTACAAAGTATGAACAAAATTGAAAAAAGTTGACTAAATTTTAAAAATATGAAATAAAATAATCAAAAAATAATAAAGCCTATGAACTCGCTAAAACTTTTGAATTTCAAATTAAAAGAGTTGTGGTGGAAAAATTTTCTGTTTCCACAGATGAGTTGAAATTTCTGCTCTGGGAGCGAATTGATAGGATTTTTGTTAAAGCAGACGTGGGGGAACATTATAAAAGTTAAAAAATGGCCAAAAATCACCCTGAGTTTATTTTTTTGTTTCTAGGCTCAATATTCTTGATCGCAAAAACAGCATGGTCAAGCTTGATTCTAAAGTTTACTTTAATAAAATAAAGATGCAGGTTAATAATCTACGCGTATTTAGAAAAATAAACCCGGGGCATTTTATTTTGGCAATACTGGCAATGTTATTTTCTGCGCGAATTGTGATGGCCTGCACCCCATCGTTGCCAACAATTATTATTGAGGCGCGAATAAACAAAAATCTCCTCGACCAACAAAAAAGCTGCCTAGATCAAAACTGTATATATGTTTTAGAAAAAGACCAACCTAATTATTTTTCTCTAAAAAGAAATAATAACGCAATCACCCGCTCTTCGGAACAAGACATTGGAACCGTCGACAATGAAGGCAAAACCATTAGATTTAAAGATTTTTTATTCTTCGGGGACAAAACACTATTAAATGAAATTGCTTTTTTTGAAGCTCTTGAGAAATTAATTGAAAACGATATTTCTGATATTAAACCCCTCCTATTTGAAGAAATAGAAAAATGGATCGAGAACAAAAAAGGTTCTTTTTTAAGCGGAAATTTAATTATTTCCCCCTATGACCCCCAAAAGGAATCCGAACTCCTAAAAAGAAAAAATCAATTGCTAAATTGTCATTATCCAGAATACAAAATAGTGGGGAACTGGTTTATTGAAAACGAGACCAGTCGTGATTATTGTTATCTTTTTGGTAGAATTGGCGGAATGTGTCCGCTTACCGTAATTTCATACCCTAAATTTTTACTCTTTCTTCTTACTAATATTAACAGCATAACTATTTCTTACTTTTTTGCTCTTTTTCTTTTAATAATTTTGGTTGTAATGTTTGCGACTTATCTAGTTCGCAAATATTTCTTTAGGCGGAGAAAAACGAATGTTATTTTAACAATCATTGCGGCGACAATACTATCTTCGTGTTTTCTAATTGGAATAGTTGTTGTGGAGAGAATTTTTCGATATCTCAGCTTATTTTACGATTACTTTATTTGAATATCCCAAGACCAAAAACAGTCAATGGCGTTTATTCCAAGAGAAAGACCTCCGGGCGTTGCCTTAACTCGCGCCCTCGAACCTAAAAAGAACGCGCCCGCGTGGAGCAAAAAGCCTATCCGGAAAAGCGTATTGTATTCCTTGCTTTTTTATTTAAATATGGTTATCTTTTTGTTATGAAATTTTCCAAGGAAGATAAAAAAAGAATTAAAAATTATTATCGTTCCTGTCTTCGCCAATACGGAATTTATAGCGCTGACGCGCTTGGTTGGGCCGGTTTAAATTCTCAAATTGTTCGTTTTAAGGCCTTGCTTAAAGTGGGAAACCTCGAAGGGAAAAGAATTCTTGATGTTGGTTGCGGTCTTGGCGACCTTTATCATTTTTTAAGTCTCAACTATAACCATTTTGAATATTTAGGAATTGATTTGGTTCCGGAGTTTATCGAAAAAGCGAAAATAAAATATCCTCAAGGCGATTTTTTAAACAAAGATATTTTAGATTTTAAAAGCGAATCGTTCGATTTTGTTCTGTCTTCCGGGGCGATGACATTTAAAATTCCTAATTATAAAGAAAAATATTTCGAAATGATCAAAAAAATGTTTCAGCTTTCTTCTCTTGGAACTGCTTTTAATATGTTGAATAAAGAGGGGCATGTCGATGATGATCTTTATACCGCTTATGATATTGAGGAAATAACCTCCTTTTGTTATAGTCTTACCCAAAAACTTAAAATTATTAAAGATTATTCTCCTCAAGATTTTACTGTTTTTTTGTATCGCTAAACAAAATCTTTAATTAACTAAATTGCTCATTATGAAGAAGTTACGATACATTTGAGACAATGAAAAGATTTGCCAGCAGATTTTCATCACTTAAGATACAGATAGTGTAGTATTTTAGTGTGTAAAAACGAAGCGGGTAGGCATACAATATTTCAAGAAAGGAGAAATATTATGTTACCTACCCAAAACAATAATACCAAAATTAGGAAACTGGAGGTGTTC
>Ga0073932_1001782_pt1 | contig 37880 bp, 34 predicted proteins | sample DewCreD2012metaG_FD_76967 | JGI IMG/M metagenome (GOLD analysis project Ga0073932, IMG submission 76967) | Hot spring sediment bacterial and archeal communities from British Columbia, Canada, to study Microbial Dark Matter (Phase II) - Dewar... ...
CCAGCTCACGGAACAGGTCCGCCACCAGACGCGGGAAAGGGATAGACTGGCTCTTGAGCCAGACCTCGTCGATGGCCACCGGGTTGTCCACCGCCACAACCATCAGGTCATCATAGCTCACGCCGATCTGGCGCTTTTGCATCGTGAAGCCCAGGCGCCCGTCCGGCAGCGGCGCGGCGGTCCGCACCCACTCGCGCGCCGGCCGGCGTTTGGCCGCCCGGATCTTCACCTCGCCCGCCGTCGCGCCCCGGCTCACGGTCATCTGCCCGCCGACCGTGAAGTCCAGTTTCCGGTACCACTCGTCCAGGCCGTAAACATAGCGCCCGGACCGGACAACCCAGGCCGGGATCGCGTCGCCGGTGTCGGCGTCCACAAACATGAAGCGGATGCGCGGCGACTCGTACGCCGTCGGGAACAAGTGCTGCAAGCGCGGCGACAGCGGCAGCGTGCCCACCCGGCGATGCGGGAAGGTCAGCGTCAGGGTCACCTCGTCCGCCGGCTCCCGGCCGGCAGGCGCCAGGCTGAATTCGTCATCCACCTCGTCAATCAACGCCCGCAGGGCCGGCGTCAGCACCGAGGCGTCGAACTCCGGCGCGGCGTTCTCGAGGCGGCGCGGCGGGAAGAGCACTTCCGGCGGCTCGAGCCGGCGCAGATACCAGAGCACCTGACCCGCCGGGCCGACCTCGTCGAAGCGTTCGTCCTCCTGCAAGGCGTAGTGCAGCGAAAAGGCCTGCAGGCGCGGGTTGACGTTGGCGGGCAGGCCGACCTCCTTCAGGAGCGCCTCGGTCGGCAGCGGCCCGCCGCCCGCCATGTCCAGCACGGCCTCGGCCAGGTTGAGGTGGCCGATGTTGACGTTAGCGAGCAGGGCGCGCGGGAACCACCGCCCGGCCACCCGGACGATGTCCGGGCTGGATTTCAGGCGCGCCTCCAGCTTCGCGATCACGGTGCTGCCATGCCGGGCGAAGAGGTCCTCCGGCTCGGCCAGCTCGGCGTCGCCGTGATACACCGTCTGCATGTTGAGCGGATGGTCGGCCAGGCGGGCGGCGTACTGGCGCGTCTCGCGCCCGTCCCCAAAATCAACGGCGATGACGTCAAAATCGCCCAGGTCCGGGTTGTGTCCCGGCCGGACGCCCACCACGGTGCCGATGGCGAAGCGCGGCGCCGAGAAAGCCACCTGCTGGCCGACGGTATAAGTCTCCTTGGGGAGATAAGGGACGGCGCCCTGCTCGCGCCGTTTGAGGGCCTCCGCTTCGCGCTCAACGCGACGCCGGATGATGAACTGCGCCATCTCGGCCGTGGTCAGCGGGGTCTCTTCCTCAAGCAGGAGGTTATACAGTTGCTCCAGATCCGAGTCTTCGATCGTGAAGCCGACGCCCCAATAATCTGCCTTCTGTGTCTGCGATCCGGTCAAGTTATCAGCCTCAATGCTGCGGAGTAGCCTAACGCCGATTAAGGATTATACTCGGCGTGGGGGGGTTTGCAACAGCAAGAACAATCACAGGAAAAGGCGCCTATGGCTTCTCAATGGGTAACCGTCTTCACCGCCCGCGGCCACCTGCACGCGGAGATCATCCGCGGCCTGCTGGAATCTGCCGGCCTGGCGGTGCAATTGAACCAGGAGGGGGCCGGCGCCGCCTACGCGTTCACCGTCGGCCCGCTGGGCGAGGTGGACGTGATGGTGCCCGAGGAGCGCCAGGCCGAGGCCGAGGCGCTGCTGGCGGCGATGGACGCCGGCGAGCTGGACAGCGGCGACGCCGGCCCGGAGCCTGACTCGCACGATGAGCCTGACGCAAAGCGTTAGCGCTTACCGCTGGCCTTGACCGCCCTTGTCCCTACGGGAAGGCGGTCTCCGTCCACGCCAGCGGCTCCACCTGGAAGCCGCCCACCCACACTTCCCAGTGCAGGTGCGGCCCGGTGACGCGGCCGGTGGCGCCCTGATAGCCGATGACCTCGCCCGGCTGCACACGCTGTCCGACCGTCACCAGGATCGACGACTGGTGCCAGTAGCCGGTCAACACCCCCCAGCCGTGGTCAATGATCGTCGCGTTGCCGCGCACGGTCAACGGCTCGGCCAGCACCACCACCCCGGCGGCCGGCGCCGTGATCGGCCGGTCCTCGGCCCCGGAGAAATCAACCCCGCCGTGAAATGAATCGTACGGGCCGCCGTTGTACGAGCGCAGCGACCCGAAGCGTGACCGGATGGCGCCGACCGACGGCAGCAGGAACGGCCCGCTCCACAGGCGCTCCGGCGAAACCTGCGTCACCACGGCCTGCACCCGCTCGAACTCCGGCTGGACAGCGGCCGGGTCGAGCGTGGCGGGGTCCACGGTCAGCGGCGGATCGGTGGCGTACTGCCCCTGGCGCACCGGAAACGCCTGCGAGAAGCGCGCCTCGCCCGAAGCGCCCCGCGCGCGGAGCGACAGCGGGTACAGGTTCGGCTCGGCCAGGCGGTAAACGCCGAGCAGCGCGTACTGAGTCAGAGGCTCGGCCGGATCGGCGTGGAAGCTTAAGGCCCAGTCGCCCAACGCGCCGGAGACCTGCGCGGCCTCGGCCAGGCGCACCTGGATGACCAGGGTGCCGCCCTGCTCGGCGGGCGTCGGGCGCAGCTGGATGTCCTGCAACGGCCAGGGCAACGCCTTGATCGCCGCCTCCCCGCCCGGAACGACCATGAGCGCGCCCGGCGGCGGCGCGCCCGGCGTCTCCCGCCGGTTGGCGGCGGCCAGCGCCCACGGGTTCTGGCCCGCCGCGGCCGCCAGCGCCAGCAGACTGTCGCCCGGCCGCAGCGTCTGCGTCAGACCGGCCGCGAGCGGCGCGCCGCCATCGGCCTGGTCCAGCACCACCAGCGGCTGGTTGATGTAAAGCTGGTCCGGGTTGATCAGGCGGTTCAGGCGGACGAGGGTCGCGCGCTGCAGGCCGAAACGCAACGCCAGGCTCTCCAGAGATTCGCCCGCCTCCAGGAAGTGCAGGCTGAGTGTGCCCGCCACCGCGTCGAAACCCGGGATGACCAGCGCCTGGCCGATCTGCAGCCGGTCGGCGTTGACGGTGGGATTGGCGGCCTGCAGGGCCGCCAGCGTCAGGCCGAACTGGCGCGCGATCGCGAACAGCGTGTCGCCCGGCTGGACGATATAGACCGGCCCGTTCGTCTGCGCCTGCGCCGGCCGGCCGGCAGCCGCCAGCGCCAGGCTAACGGCCAGCAGCAGGCGGGACGTCCACAAAATCCACTTCATCGCCAACGGAAATTCTCTCCAGCAGGTCCGGGGCCGCTTCCAGCGTATAGCGCGCCGGCGCTCGCGGCGCGTAATAGGGCCGCCACGGCAGCGCCAGGACTTTATCCACCACGCGGCCCGCGTCGTCAATCCAGACCGCCGCGATCGGGAACGGGACAAAGAACATGTGGATCGACGTCGCCAGCCGGCCGGCGACCGCCTCGCGCAGGAGCAGGGCCTCGCCCGGCCTCAGCCCGCGCCGGAACATCAGGCCGCGCAGCCGGCACAGGAACGACTCACACCGGCGGGCGTCCGCGACGATCACGGCCCCGGTCCGGCGCAGGCGGACGGCGACATAGCGATCCATGAGACAAAGAAAGAGGCCGGCCCGCACGCCTGTGCGCCGCCGGCCCCGCGTCCCTCCACAGCCCGAAGCGTCAGCCGCTAGGCCGGCTTCTCGCGCTCCCGGCGAGCCAGGACTTTTTCGACGCTGTCCACCAGGTCCTGCGGCCCGAAGGGCTTGGTGATGTAATCGTCCACCTTGGCGATGTGCAGCCCGAGCACCTTGTCGATGCTCTGCGCCTTGGCCGTCACCACGATCACGGGGATATGCTTCGTGGCGTCGTTGGCCTTCATCTTCTGGTAGACTTCCCAGCCGTCCATATCCGGCATCATCAGGTCCAGCAGCACCACGTCCGGCTTTTCGCGCTGGACGGCGTCCAGGCCCTCCCGCCCGCCCATGGCGCCGATCACCTGGTAGCCCTTGCGGCTCAGTATCAGGCGCATGAGGTCGATCATCTCCGGCTCGTCCTCGATGCACACCACGCGTTTGGTCGTCTCCATTCAAGCCTCCCAGCTCCGACGTCGGGAGAAGTGTACCATAAGCGAACGGCAGGGCAACAGGCCGAATGGCCCACCGGCCGCGCCCACGCCGCTGGCCCGCCCGCGACGGGCAAACAGAGACGCAGGCCGCCTGAGTTCGGCCAGCAGGTATAATCCAGGCCACTCCACACACGCCGAGGCATAACGACATGACGGTGACCCGGGCGGGCGACATCATCCAGTTGGTCGGCCGCGACCGCAAGAGGCAGACGTTTATCTTCCGGCTGGCGCCGGGCGAGAAGTTCCACACGCACTTCGGCATGATCGAGCACGACGCCCTGATCGGCCTGGAGCTGGGCACCGAGATCGCCACCCACAAAGGCCACGGCTTCTACCTGCTCGAGCCGTCCACCGACGACCTGATCCGCGATCTCCGGCGCAACTCACAGATCATCTACCCCAAGGACATCGGCTACATCCTGATGAAGATGGCCATCGCGCCGGGCAAGACCGTGGTCGAATCCGGCACCGGCAGCGGCGGCCTGACCACCGTGCTGGCGCAGATGGTCGGCCCGCAGGGGCGCGTGATCAGCTACGACGTGCGCGCCGACATGCAGGCGCTGGCGCGCAAGAACCTGGAGCGCGTCGGGCTGGCCGAGCGCGTGACGTTCAAACTGCGCGACATCGCCGAGGGCTACGACGAGACCGACGCCGACGCGCTCTTCCTGGATGTCCCCAACCCGTGGGACTACGCCGCCCAGGTCCGGCGCGCGCTCAAGGGCGGCGGGTTCTTCGGCAACATCGTGCCGACGGCCAACCAGGTCTCGCGCCTGCTGGAGGCCTTGCAGCGCAACCGGTTCGACTTCCTGGAAGTGTGCGAGGTCCTGATCCGCTATTACAAGGTCGTGCCGGAGCGCCTGCGGCCGACCGACCGCATGGTGGCGCACACCGGTTACCTGACCTTCGGCCGGGCCGTTCACTGGAAGGCGCCGGAGCCGCGCGACGCGGCCGACGCCGGGCCCGATGAGGTCGCGGCCGATGAAGACGCGCCGGAGAGCGACGATTTCATCTAGTCCGCTGGATGGCCTGACGCCATCCCCCTTGTCCGCGCCTCCGGCCACGCCGCCCCCCCGCCAGGTCGTCGTCATCGGCGCCGGCCCGGCCGGGCTGACGGCGGCGGTCGAGTTGTGCCGCCGCCGTTACGCGGTGACCGTGCTGGAGAAAGACCGGCTGGTGGGCGGCATTGCGCGCACCGAGAGTTACCACGGCTACCATTTCGATATCGGCGGACACCGCTTCTTCACCAAAGTCCCGGAGGTGGAGCGCTTCTGGCATGACCTGCTCGACGGCGATTTCCTGGAGCGCCCGCGCATCTCGCGCATCTTCTACCGGGGCAAGTTCTACGATTACCCGCTGCGGCCGCTGAACGCCCTGCGCAACCTCGGCTTGTGGACCAGCCTGGAAGTGCTGCTCAGCTACCTGCAATCGCAGCTCTTCCCGTACCCGAACGAGGACACTTTCGAAGAATGGGTGTGCAACCGCTTCGGCAAGAAGCTGTACACGCTCTTCTTCAAGACCTACACCGAGAAGGTCTGGGGCATCCCGTGCTCGGAGATCCGGGCCGAGTGGGCCGCGCAGCGCATCCAGGGCCTGTCGCTGCCGGTCGCGATCCGCAACGCGCTGTTCGGGCCGCCGGGGGAGAAGGTAATTAAGACCCTGATCCAGCAGTTCCACTATCCGCGCCTCGGCCCCGGCATGCTGTGGCGGGCGGCGGCGGACTTCGTGGGCCGTTCCGGCGGCCTCGTCTATCTGGAGACCGACGTGGCGGCGCTGCGCCATACCGGCGGCCGGGTCACCGATGTGGTGGCGCGCCAGGCCGGCCGCGAACGCGTCTTCGACGCCAGCCACGTCATCTCGTCCATGCCGCTCTCCGAATTGATCGCCAGGCTCGACCCGCCGGCCCCGCCCGAGGTGCTGGCGGCGGCGCGCGGCCTGACCTACCGCGATTTCCTGACCGTCGTGCTGATCGCGCGCGGGCGCGACCTGTTCCCGGACAACTGGATCTACATCCACTCGCCCGAGGTGCATGTGGGCCGGGTGCAGAACTTCAAGAACTGGAGCCCGGACATGGTGCCGGACCCGGAGACGACGTCGCTCGGGCTGGAATACTTCGTGAACGAGGGCGACGCGCTGTGGACGATGGCGGACGCCGACCTGATCAGCCTGGGCCGGCGCGAAATGGCGCAGATCGGCCTGCTGCGCGCCGACGACTTCCTCGACGGCGTCGTGATTCGCCAGCCGAAGGCGTACCCGGTCTACAACGGCACGTACGCCCGTTACCTGGCGACAATCAAGAGCTATCTGCTGGGCTTCGAGAACCTGCAGACCGTCGGCCGCAACGGGCTGCACAAGTACAACAACCAGGACCACTCGATGCTGACCGCGATGCTGGCGGTGCGCAACCTGGACGGCGAACGCCACGACGTCTGGGACGTGAACACCGAGCGCTCCTACCACGAGGAGATCCGCATCCCGCCGCACTCGGCGCTGTCGGCAGACGAGGCCGGGACGCCCAGCGCATGACGCCCGCATTGATTGAGACGCAACTCCTGCTCGAGGCGCTGCGGATCGGCCAGACCGCGGCGGACTGGCAGGCCGCGTGCGACCGGGCCGGCGTGGACAGGGACCACCTGGCGGTGCGCGCCATCGTGCTGGGGCTGGCGCCGCAACTGCACCAGCGTCTCAAAGACTGGCGGCTGCCCATCCCGCCGCGCGCCACGGCCAAGCTGGCGGTGACCTACCAGGCCCAGGCGCAGCGCAACGCCGGCCTCTTCGACCAGCTGGCCGACGTGCTGCGGGCCTGCGCCGGGCGCGGGCTGCGCGCCATCGCGCTCAAGGGCGTCCACCTGGCGGCCCTGATCTACCCCGACCCCGCCCTGCGCCCGATGAACGACATTGACCTGCTCTTCGAGCCGGAGGCCCTGCCCGAGGCCGAGGCCCTGCTGGAGGCGCTCGGCTATGGCGGCAAACACAAGGCGGCCGGGTCCGGGCCGGGCGTCGTCAAGCACACCAGCACGTTCAAACGCCCGGGCGCAGAAGCCGCCACGCCCAACCCCTACCTCTCGGCTGAGGCCGGGCGCTTGATCGAACCGCACACCTCGCTCGAAGAGTCCTGGTTCGGCTTGCGCGTGGACATCACACCCGGCGTGCGCGAGCGGGCTGTGGAAACTTACCTGGCCGGCCAGCCGTGCCGGGTGCTGGCGCGCGAGGACCTGCTCCTGCATCTGTGCGTCCACTTCTGCTTTCACGTCATCGCCGGGTCGCCGGCCATGGTCCAGTTGGTCGACCTGGCGGTGGTCACGGCGGCGGGCGGCGTGGACTGGCCGACCTTCACCGCCCGGGCGGCGGAGCGCCGCGCCGCGCCGTACGCGCTGGCCGCGCTCTCCCTGGCGGACCGGCTGCTGAGCGCCCCGGTCGGCCAGGCGCTGCCCGATCTGGCCCGCTCCACCCCCCCGCACCTGCGCGCGCGCGCCGCACGGCTGGACCTGGCGACTCTGCTGGCGCGGACCCAGCAGAAGCCGCTGGTCACGCTGACCGACCGGCTGCGGCGCGGGCTGAGCGACCGGGCCGAGGCCGCCCGCTGGGCGCCGGACTGGCGCGGGCGATGGCGGGTCTGGCAGACGGCGCTGCGCCTCCACCGGACCGATACCGCGCAATTGATCCTGAAGACGGTTCTTGCAAAAAATCGCATTAAGTAGGTAGGGATTAGAAGTTTTGTACAATCGCTATGCCGGCTCGATACCCAACTGCATGCTTCTAGCCAGAAGGAGACGCACTACCTCACATCTGCCCATCACGCCACCCACTCTCCGATTGGAGAGGCCCTCTCTCAAGGAGAACCGCCATGTACCAGAAGCCCGAGCTGACCAAGCACGAAGACCTGACGCAAGTCACCTTCAGCAGCCACTAAGCGACTGGCGTCGCGCCCGGCCGGCCCTGACCGGCGGGGCGCGAGGCACCGGGTCTGCCCGTACTCGCAGCGAGAACTCTGGCATGTGGGTGTAGCGCGTCTCCCTGTGGCTAGAAGATCAGAGGCCCCGTTTGAAGTTTTCCTCACTCCTTTCGCTGACCCTCACAACCCTGGGAGGTGCGGCGGCCGGCCGCCTCCTCCAGCGCCGCCACGGCTGGGAAGCCGGCCACCGCCGCGTGGCGATCTGTGTTGACCTGGATGACGTCCTCGCCGTCGCCCTGCGCGCCGATCGGCCGCTGGACGACGTCCTGCATGAGCTGGCCCACCATGGCGCCACACACGCTTCCCTGCCCGAACTCACGCTCAACCGCCTGCGCGCCTCCGGAGCGCTGACGCCGCGGGCGCCGGCCCGCACGGGCGGGACACGCGCGGGCGGGGCACGCGCGGGCGGGTCTGAGACCCGCCCCTACATGAATTGGAATCATTTCAATGCCGCGCCGGAATTGGTGGGGCCACTGGCCGCGGAACTCGCCGCGCGCCTGCCCTATACCGGGGCCCGCGTGAGCGGCGCGAGCACCCTGGCCTTTGCCGGGGACCTGGCCGTCCTGGGCGAGATCGGCCTGGGCTTCGACGCCGGATTGGCCGAGCGTGTGCGCCGCGCCGGGCTGGATTGCGTCCCCCGGCCCGTGAGCTACGCCTGGCCGGAGGACCGTCTGATCGACCTGACCCTGGCGCAGGCCGCGGTCTTCGGCCGCCTGGTGGCCTTCGACGGCGACCTGATCCTGGGCCACGAGATGCACCTGGACGCGACGCTGCGGGCCATGGAGCGTGAGGGGCTGGCGCTCGTCTACTTCGCCGAGTCCCGCCACCAGAAGGGCGACTGGTTCGTGGCCAAACGGCGCGCGCCGCACGTCGTGCTGGCGCACCGCTTCACGCCGGCCGAGATGACGCCGCTGGACTTCCACGCCGCCGCCCACCACTGGGCGCACCTGGCGCGCGAGCGCGGCCTCCGGCTGTGCTACGTCAACGCCTTCAAAGTCCTGCACGCCGCCGAGCCGTTGGAACTGCTCCACTACGTCGAGCACATCCGCGAGGCCCTGGAGCACGCGGGCTTCCAGGTGACGAAAGACGTGTGCGCGCCCACCCCGGCGCCTGGTCCGGACAGACGGGACCTGGCGCTGGTCGGGCTGGCCTCAGCCGGGGCGGCGGCCGCCGCCGTCAACGCCGCGCTCGATCTGCCGGAGGCGGCGGGCGGGCCGCTGACGGTCGTCGCGGCCGGCGGCGCCGCGGCGTTGCCGTTTCTGGAGCGCCCCCGCAGCGAACTGGAGGCGCTATACCCGCCGTCGTATGCGCCCAAGGCGCTGGCCCTGGCCGCCGCCGCCTTCGCTCCGGCGGCGGCAGTGCAACTGGCGCGGCGCGAGGGCGCGGGCGGCTGGGCCGTCGGCGTCGTCATGCAGGCCGGGACCGCCGCCGCCCTGGCCGCGGCGACCAGCGGCCCGGACTACGCGCTCAGGATCGAGACCTACAAGGGCTTCAACCTGGACTGGGCGTTGCCGCTGGCCGCCGCCGCGCTCACGCTCCCGGAGGCGCGTTCCCGTTTCAGCGCGCTGGCCCTGATCGCGGGCCTGTGGGCGCTCGCCAACCCGCGCCACCCCGACCTGCTCGCTCGATTCGACCCGGCTCATGCCGAGGGCCATACCCATCACCTCTCGGCCGCCGCGCGCCTGGCAGGCGACCTGCGCCTCGCGCTCGGCCCGCAGCCGGCGCGCAAGTGGGCGGGCCTGGGGCCATTCGCCACGGCCCTGAGCGTGGTCCTGGCCCGCCACGACCGGCAGGGCGCCGCCGCCGTGGCCGCGGCTGTGGGCGCGCTCGGCGGGGCCCTGGGCCTGGTCGGTTTCCGCCGGCCGGAGCGCGCGTTGGCCGTGACACTGCGCGAGGCCGGGCCGAGTTTCGCGGCCGGCGCTGCGCTGGGAGCGCTGGCGCTGCTGGCCGGACGGAGGCCGAATGACGAATGACGGATGGCATCACCCTTCGTCCCTCATCCGCCGTCCTGCCTCGGCCGTCCTTTGTCCACATCCCGGCCGGCCCGTTCATCTACGGCCCGGAAGAGTGCTACGAGCGTCGGGCGCATTGTCGGGCGCTCCGGCCGCGCCAGACGCTGGATCTGCCGGAGTTCTGGCTGGCGCAGCGGCCGGTCACCAACCGCGAGTGGCGTTGTTTTTTGGAGCAGACCGGCTACGCCTGGGCCGGGCAATGGCATCGGGTAGCGCGCGGGTGGCGCGGCGTTTTCCTGCGGGCTTATGCGCCCGGCGCCCATTATCCGGACGGCCACGACGATTTCCCCGTGGTGGACGTCTCACAGGCCGATGCGCTCGCGTACTGCGCCTGGCTGTCGGAGCAGTTACAACGGCCCTGTACCCTGCCCAGCGAAGAGCAGTGGGAGAAGGCGGCGCGCGGGGCCGACGGCCGGACGTACCCGTGGGGCGAATTGCCGCCCCGGCCCGAGCTTCAGTGGCAGCGCCGTTTCCCGGTCGGGCTGGAGACCTACCTGTACTCGCTCGTCGTGAAACCGCGGCGCGAGTGGGCGCGGGCCGGCTGGTACTGGCGCAACGGACATCCCTGGCCGGTCGGCGCGCGGCCCGAGAACGTCTCGCCGTACGGGTGCGTGGACATGAGCGGCAACATCTGGGAGTGGACGCGCTCGCTCTACAATCCCGCCCTGCCCGACTTTCACGTCGTCAAAGGCGGGTCATGGGGCTACAGCATCCACCACGTCAAGCTCTACGTCCGCAGCGCGTGCAGCGTCACCATCCCCAGCCGGGGGTATCGCGCGCCGGGCACGGGCTTCCGCGTGGCAATCGAGCACTAGCCGCGGATTTCACGGATTGATACGAGCAGGCAGGTGGCGATGTCCAACCGAACGGTGTTCCTCATCAATTTCCGCAACCAGCGCGATCTGTACCCGCCGTTCGGCATCCTGTACGTCGCCGACGCGCTGGAGCAGGCCGGTTTCCCGACCGTCGTCTTCCATGAGACCGGGACTTTCGTGGACGAGTTCGTCCGCCAGGTGGCCGAGGCCCGGCCGCTGTTCGTGGGCTTCAGCACCATCACCGGCCCGCAGTTGCGGCCCACCATCGAAGCCTCCAGACGCGTCAAGGCGCTCGGCATCCCGGTGGTCTGGGGCGGCGTGCACGCCACCATCATGCCGCTGGAGGTCCTCAAAGAGGACTATGTCGATTTTGTGGTCGTCAATGAGGGCGAGGAGACGGCTCAGGAACTGGCCCGCATCCTGGCCGACGAGCAGCTGCCGCTGTGGCAGAGCGTGAAGGGCCTGGCGTACAAGGACGAGACCGGGACGCCGCAGTTCCACCTCGAGCGGCCGTTCATTCAGGACCTCGACCGGTTCCGGCCGCGCTGGGAGAAGGTGGACGTCGAACGGTACCTGATCCCGAGCGGGCCGTACCAGCGCGCCATCCCGGTCTACATCTCGCGCGGCTGCCCGTTCCGTTGCGGCTTCTGCTACAACGAAGTCGTCATGAAGCGGACCTGGCGCCAGCACTCGGATGAGTTCATCCTGGAGCAGATCCGCTGGCTCAAGGACCGCTATCGCATCGACGCCGTCGATTACGCTGACGACTACCTCTTCGGGCGCATCAAGCCCATGCAGCGGCTGGTGGAAAAGGTCGGCATGCCGTGGAGCGGCCAGGTGCGCGTGCAACTGCTCACGCCGGAATTTGTGGCCTGGATGCGCCAGACGCGCTGCCAGTGGGTGAACATCGGGGCCGAGTCCGGCTCGCAGGCGGTGCTGGACAACATCCACAAGGACCAGAAAGCCTGGCAGATCGAGTGGGGGATGAAGAATCTGACGGCCGGCGCGCCGGAGGTGGAGGCCAACCTGTCCTTCATCGTCGGCCTGCCGGGCGAGACGCGGGCCGACACCCGGATCACGCTGGACCTGATCGAGCGGCTGTGCGCGCTCTCGGAGAAGATCCGCTGCTCGGTGTGCGTGTACATGCCCTACCCCGGCACGCCGCTCTGGCCGCAGGCGCTGGCCTTAGGTTACCAGCCGCCGCCCGCTCAGGAGGGCTGGTGCGACTTCGACCTGAACCGCGGCAACACGCCCTGGATGGACGATGCCGAAGCCCAGGTGCTGTGCGAGATCAACGACATCCTGTTCGTCGGCCGGTCCCGGGGCCACTGGCTGCTGGCGCCCTACTACGCCCTGTTGCGCTGGCGCTGGCGCAACCGGTACTTTAAGCACTACTGGGAAGGCGCGGCCAAGCAGTGGATCGCCAACTCGCCGCTGCGGGGCGCGCTGGGTTGGATGATCGAGCGCCTGGTGACCTTCAACCGCATCACGCACAAGGGGCCGGAAGTGGAGGCGAATGGGCTGGCGGGGTCATAGGGTTTACCGCCAAGAGGCTTGAGGAAGAACTTTCGCGCTCTCCGCGTGCTTTGCGGTGAAGTCAATTCGGCTTCAAGCAGCGCTCAAGCATCTCCGGCAGCGCGCCCACGTCCGGCCCCAGGCGCACCTGAAACGCCGGCGCGGCCCGCACCAGGTCGCCGAGCAGGGCCAGGTGGGCAGGCATCATGGCCCGGTCCCACTGCTCCACGGCGTGCGGGAGCAGGCGGCGCAGGGCTTCCGGCAGGGCCAGCGGCTCGACGGCGTGCCCGGCCCGCGCCTCGATCTGCGGGAAGAAGATGGCCGCGCACCGCGCCTGTTCGGTCCAGACTGCGGGCCAGACGGTTTCGGCCGGGACCGTGATTTTGGGCCGGCCCTGGCCCGCCCGCCCGGCCTCCGCCAGGTGGGCGGTGGCCGGGAAGCGCGCGAAGGCATCGGGATAGGCCGCCAGCAGGCCCGGGTAACTCAGCACATCCACCCCGGCCCCGGAGGCGCGCAGGATGGGCGAGTCATTGGAGAGCAGCCTCCAGCCGGCGGCCAGCAGCGCCAGGCCGGTGGTGGTCTTGCCGGCCCCGATCCCGCCCACGATCAGGATCGCGCGCGCCGTGCGCGGCTCAGCGGCGGCGAAGGCATGGACAAGGAACAGCCCGCGGCGGCGAAGGTGCGGCGAGAGCGCGATGGCGATCAGGTCTTCGAGCACGCCGTAGGTGTCAAGCGCGGCCCGGACCAGGACGCCGGTGGTGAGGCCCGCCGCCAGGTCCAGGCGCAGCTGCCCGAAGCGCGGGAAATGCGCCAGCACGCTGTCGCCGTCCAGGTAGTACTCGATCAGCCCGGCCTGGCGGAACTGCGGCGGGCGGGCGGGCGGCGCCGGCACGGCCGCGACCAGGTCCAGCGCGCAGACCAGGTCCGGCTCGGCCTCATGGGCGCGCGGCCGGGAGGCGAACGCCGTCTCCCAGCGGGCGCGCAGGCCCGGATCAGGCGCGCGGCCCTCAACGGTCAGGCCGTGCAGGCGCCAGCGGAGAGGTTCAGACTCTGGAGACATTGATGGACGCAGCCGCTTGCTTGAAGCGCAGCGCTAAGGCCACATTCCAGATCGTGGCCGACGAGGCCATCCTGATCCACATGGACACCGGCGTGTATTACTCGCTCAACCGGGTCGGCACGGAGTTCTGGGACAGGCTGGACGGCGCGCAGACCCTGCAACAACACGCCGCGGCTCTGGCCCGGAAGTATAGCGTGGACGAGGCGATGGTGGTGGGCGACCTGCTGGAACTGGCCGAGAAGCTCAGGGCCGAGGGCCTGGTCGAGCTGGCGTGATGAGCGCGCGCGTGCGGCGCCTCGCCCTGGCGCTCGCCCTGCTGCCCGGCCTGATCGTGGACCCCGGCCGCCGCGCGTTGCTGGCCCAGATGCGCGCCTTCTGCCGGGCGCTGCCGCAGGCCCTGGAGGCGCCGCTGAGCGGAGCGCTGGACCGGATGCTGGCCGTGGAGGCGCAGGCGGCCCCATACAGCCCGGACACCCTGCGCCGGCTGGCGGACCTGGCCGCTCTGCTGGAACGCCGCTCGCCGCTCGGGTTGTGTCTGCGCCGGTCGCTCACCCGCGCCCATTTTCTGCGCCGGGCCGGGGTGCCGGTGGCCGTCCAGTTTGGGGCGAAATTCGTGGACGGGCGGCCGGACCGGGCCGTGACCGGGCATGCCTGGCTGACACTGGACGGCCGGCCTTACTTCGAAGATGAAGAGAACTGGCGCGAGTTCACGGTGATGCTCGCCTACCCGCCGTTGCGGCCGGATATTGACAGGGATCGAGCGCGAGGCAGGGAGCCGCGATAAAGATGAGCCCGCTGAAGACGTTCTGCCTGGGAGTCGTCGCCGGCCTGCTGTCCGGCCTGGTGGCCTGCACCGCCCCGTCGGCCGCGCCCACCGCCGCGCCCCAAACCACGCCGCCGCAGGCGCCGCCCACCCAGACCCGCTTGCCCACGGACACGGCCGCGCCCTCGGCCACGGACACCCAGCCGCCGGCCGCGCCCTCGGCCACCGCCGTAGCGGCCACCGCCACGCCGACGGCGACCGCCACTCCTGCGCCGACGGAGACCCCGGCTTCTTCACCCACACCGGCCGCCACCCCCACACCGGCGCGGGCCTTCATCACATATCAGGATTTCGAAATCCTGCCGGCCGCAGTCACCATCAAGGTCGGCACGGAGGTCGTCTTCCTGATCCGGGCCGGCCTGCTCTCATTTCACCAGCCGTACAACTTCATGGCCCCCAACGTCTTCGAGGCCCCGGCCAGGCTCGGCGACGGCGCCACCTACGCCCACACGTTCAACGAGCCGGGCGCGGTCACGCTGCTGTGCGGTTACCACGCCGACATGCGCGCCACGCTGATCGTCGAACCCTAGAAGTGGGTGGTGGACGGTGGTTAGCTGAGCGCGGTCCACTGTTCACTGTTCACTATCCACTGTCCACGCCTCATGTGCGGAGTCCTCGGCCTGCTCGCCCCTGACGTCTCCGGCGAGACCCTGATGCGCCTGAGCGGCCGGCTCGTCCACCGCGGCCCGGACGACGCCGGCGTCTACGTGGGCGAGGGCGTGGGCCTGGCTGCCCGGCGCCTGAGCATCATCGACCTGGCCGGCGGGCGCCAGCCCTTGAGCAACGAGACCGGCGAGGTGTGGATCACGTTCAACGGCGAGGTGTTCAACGCCCCGGCGCTGCGCCAGGAACTGGGCGGGCTCGGCCATCGCTTCCGCACTCTGACCGATACCGAAGTGGTGGTCCACGCCTACGAGCAATGGGGCGAGGAGGCCGTGGCGCGCCTGCGCGGGATGTTCGCCTTCGGGCTGTGGGACGCGCCGCGCCGCCGCCTGCTGCTGGCCCGCGACCGGTTCGGCATCAAGCCCCTGTATTACGCCCAATCCGGCGCCCGGTTCGCGTTCGCGTCCGAGGTGCGCCCGCTGCTGGACGCTCTGCCGGACCTGCCGCGCCGCCTGAGCGTGGTCAATCTGGCCCGCCTGTTCCAGTGGGGCTTCATCCCATCGCCCTTCACGGCCGTGGACGGCGTCGTGAAGCTCCCGGCCGCGCATACGCTGGCGGTCGAAGACGGCCGGGTGCGTTGCCGCCGCTACTGGCAGTTGATGTACCCGCCGGACGGCGAACACCTCGACGTGACAGCGGCGGAGGCCGCCGCGGAGTTCGTCGCCCGGCTGCGCGAGGCCGTCGCCGCCTGGCGTCTGAGCGACGTGCCGGTCGGCGCGCTGCTCAGCGGCGGCGTGGACTCGGCCGCGCTGGCGGCCCTGCTCACCGAACTCAGCGGCCCGATCCACACCTTCACCCTCGGGTTCGAGGCGGCGTCTCACGACGAGGCGGCCCAGGCCCGGACCACGGCGCGTCACCTCGGCAGCCGGCATCACACCCTGACCTTCACGGCCGCCGACTTCGATCGGCTGCCCGCGGTCGTGCGCCATCTCGAAGAGCCGCAGTGCTCGGCCACCAGTGTGCCGCTCTACCTGCTCTACCGCGCCTGCCGTGCGGCCGATTTCAAGGTGATCCTCACCGGCGAGGGCGCGGACGAGCTGCTCGGCGGCTACCACTGGTTCGACGGCGACCGGCGCGCGCGCCCGCTGCTGCGCCTGCCGCGTCCCCTGCGCGCCGCCCTGGCCGCCGCGCCGCTGCCGATGTCCGCCGCCGCCCGCCGCGTCCTGGCCCACGGCGCGCCGGACCCGGCGCGGCGTTACGCGCTCTGGCAGCAGGTGGCCAGCCCGGAACAGACCCGGCGCCTGTTGACCCGCCCTGCGACCGCGATGACCGACGACGATCTTAACGGCCACGCCGACCTGCTCGCCGGCCGGCACCCGCTCGATCAATTCCTGTGGCTCGACGCCCACACGCGCCTGACGGACTTCATCAACTTCGAAGTGGACCGCATGAGCATGGCGCACTCGGTGGAGGCCCGGCCGCCCTTCCTGGACCACGCGCTCTGGGAGTTCTGCGCGCGCCTGCCGCCGGACCTCAAACTCAGCCCGCACGGCAACAAGCGGCTTCTGCGCGACGGTCTGCGCGACCGCCTGCCGGCTTCGGTCCTGCGCCAGCCCAAACGCGGCCTGGCCGCGCCGCACGCCGCCTGGTTCCGGGCCGCGCGTTTGCCCGCCTGGGCCGAGGCCGCCCTGCACGCTGATTCCCTGGCGCAGGCCGGGTATTTCGCGCCGGAGGAGGTCCGGCGTCTGCGCGCCGAGCACCAGGCCGGCCGGGCCGACCACTCGCGCCTGTTGATGGGCGTGCTCACGTCCCAACTCTGGCACGACCAGTTCTCGACATGACCGTGCGCGTGCTGGCCTACAACGTGGATGGCGGTTCGGCGGAGCGCCGGCCGGCGCTGAGGGCCGTACTGGACCGGGCCGCGGCCGACATCCTGGCCCTGACGGAGGCGGACGACAGCGGCGTGGCGGCGGCGCTGGCCGATGAACTCGGCTTCGGGCACGTCTGGGCGCGCGGCAGCGGCGACCGGCACATCGCGGTGCTCAGCCGTTTTCCGATCGTCCGCTGGGCCAACCACACCCGGCCGCCGCTGACGCAGGCCGCGCTGGAGGCGGAGCTGGCGCTTCCGGACGGGCGGACGCTCAGCCTCTATAATGTCCATCTGCTGCCTTACCTGTTGCTCCCGTTCGAGGTCCGGCGCTGGCAGGCGGCCGGGCAACTGCTGGCCGTCATCCGCCGGCGCGCGCCCGGCCCGCACCTGATCCTGGGCGACCTGAACGCCATCGCGCCCGGCGACCGCGTGCTCCAGCAGCGCAACCCGGCGCGGATGCGGCGCATGATGGCGCTCCAGTGCAACCTGATCTTCCGCCTGGCCGTGCCGCGCCTGCTGCGCGCCGGCTATGTGGACTGTTTCCGCCGCCTGCACCCGGCCGAGGACGGTTTCACCTGGCAGGCCGGGAACCGCACGACGCGCTACGATTACATCCTGGCCGATCCGGTCCTCGCCAGGTCTCTTAAGGCCTGTCAGGTGTTGGACGACGCGCCGGAAGCGGCGAGGGCGTCCGATCATCTGCCCGTTCTGGCGGAGTTCGATTATTAGGTCATCCGTGAAATCCGCGGCCGAAAGCCTGTTTCCGCAGACGTCTGATGTCCCTTCCCGAACCGCCCGACGATTTCTGGTCCCGCCGCGCCAACGCGCCGGCGCATACCCTGCTCTTCCCGGCCCTGGACGCCGAGGTCGAGGTCGCCGCCAACCACCCGGCCGTGCCGGAGGCGGCGCGGCTCTCGGCGCGGCGCTTCAGCCAGGCCGCGCCCGGCGATCCGGCGCGCCGGTTGAGCGTGCATGTCATCGCGCGCTCCGGGCCGTCTGATCCGCCTCCCGCTGATTGGCCGGAGCGCCTGGCGTACAGCGGCATCGGGGACTGGATCTCGGTCTCGGCCGGCGCGTGGGGCTACGGCGTGGGCGACCTCGGGACGGGGCGGGCGCTGGTGGTGGTAGCGCCCACGCTGGCCGAGGACGCGCGCCTGGTCAGCCGTTACTTCATTGACCACTACATTCTCAATTTCCTGTTCTCAAATTGGGCGATGCTGCACGCGTCGGCGGCGCTGCACCCGGGCGGGCGGGCGCTGGCGCTCCTGATCGGCGCGCACAACGCCGGCAAGTCCACCACCGCGCTGCGGCTGATGCGGGCGGGCTGGCGCTTCCTGGCCGACGGCATGGCGCTGCTGCAGGTCGGCGACGGGCGCATGATCGTCGGCGGGTACCCGGTCGGCGAGGTGAAACTGCGCGGCGACACGCTGGCGGACTTCCCGGAGTACGCCGACGCCGGCCAGCCGGTCCAGGTCCGCGAGCAACGCAAGACCGTGGTGGACCTGCGCGCGGCGCATCCTGGGCGCGTGCTGGAAACCGTCCTCGCGCCGGAGGTTGTCCACCTGTGCCTGGTCGAGCGTGACGGCGGCGCGCGGACGGCGCTGGAGCCGATTGCGCTGGACGAGGTCCGCCGCCGGCTTTCCGCCAACACCGTGTACTGGGATACGCCGCCCCGGCTCGAACGCAACAGCGCCATCCTGGATCAGCTCCTGGCCTCGGCGCGCTGCCACCGACTGCGGCTCGGCGCGGACCCGCTTCAAATGGTGTCGCTCCTGGAGACGTTGCGATGAGACGACTCTGGCCCGTCCTGGCCCTGTGCCTGGCCGCCTGCACCTCGGCCCCGCCCACGCTCAGCGTCCCGCCCACAGCCGCGCCGGAGGGCGGCCCGTCCAGCGCAACCGCCGTCCCGGGCGCCGGCGCTTTGACCCCGGCGCCGCTCCCGTCCGCGACCGCCCTGGCCGAGACGACGACGCCCGCGCCTTCGCCGACGCCCCCCTCCGACGCCGTCGCCTGCCCGATCACGGGCTTGCCCACCTCCGGGGCGCGCCTGGCCCAGGTCCGGCCGATCCTGGTGCAGATCGGCAACTCCAACCCGGAGCGGCCGCAGTACGGCCTGCGGCAGGCCGACCTGGTCTTCGAGACGCTATCCGAGGGCGGCATCACGCGCTTCTCGGCGATTTACCTGTGCCAGGATGCGGCTGAGATCGCGGGCGTGCGCTCCGGCCGCCTGATCGACCTGCATCTGGCGCCGATGTTCGACGCCATCTTCGTGCACGTCGGCGCCAGCCGCCCGGTGCTGGACCTGTTCGAGAAAGACCGGCGTATCAGCGAGAGCACGCTGGACTACTTCCGCAACCATCCCGGCTTCACGCAGCGGCCGGAGCGCCGCCGGCCGCCGTTCGACGTCTTCGTCAGCACGGCCTCGGTCTGGGAGGCCGCCCACCAGCGCAACATCCCGATCCCGGGGAACCCGCCGCCGCAACTCAACTTCGCCGACGCGCCGCCCGCCGGCGGCCAGGCCGTCGCGAGCCTGACCGTCCGCCACCATTCGAGCTATTGGGTGCGCTGGAAGTGGAACGCCGCCGAGGGCGTCTGGGAGCGTTTCCTCGCCAGCGACGCCGCGCCGGAAACGGACACACCGCACGTGGACGCGGCCACCGGGCAGACGCTGACGGCCCGCAACGTCCTGGTCATCCGCGCCGTCCACGAGCAGACCGACATCATCGAGGACAGCAACGGCTCGCGCTCCATCGACGTCAAACTGATCGGCTCCGGCCAGGCGGTGCTGCTGCGCGACGGGCAGAGATATGAAGCGACCTGGCGGCGCGAGCAGATGACGGATTGGTTCACGCTCACGCTGGCCGACGGCTCGCCGCTGGCCCTCGCGCCGGGCAACACGTTCATCCACTTCTACCCGACCGACAAGCCGCTGGATGCAGCGACGCCGTGAACACGAATACGGAGAGTCACGCGGACACACGCAGGGCGCCAAGTGCGTGTGATGACGCCCCTGGGCCCGCGCGCCCGCGTGTCCCGGCGTTCTAAAACGCGATGTCCCCCGCCATTGATGTCGTGGATCTGGTTCATGCCTACCCCGGCCCGCGCGGACCGGTGGAGGCGTTGCGCGGCGTGGCGCTGGCCGTCCCGCCGGGCGAGTTCTTCGGCCTGTTCGGCCCAAACGGCGCCGGCAAGACCACGTTCATCCGCGTACTGGCGACGCTGGTCACGCCTGCGGCGGGCGCGGCGCGCGTGGCCGGCTGGGACGTGCGGCGGGACGCGGCGCGCGTCCGGGCCGCTATCGGTCTGGTGTTCAGCAACGAATACTCCTTCTACGGCCGCCTCACCGGCCGCCAGAACCTGGAGTTTTTCGGCGCGTTGCAGAACCTGGCGCCGCGCGCCGCCCGCCGCCGCGCCGCCGAACTGCTGGCTTTTTTTGGCCTGGAGCGCGCCGCCGACGCGCCGGTCCAGTCGTACTCCACGGGCATGCGCCAGAAACTCAACGTCGCCCGCGCCCTGCTCCACGACCCGGCCGTGGTCTTCCTGGACGAGCCGACCAAAGGCCTGGATGCGCTCACGGCCGAGGCGCTGCGCGCGCTGCTGCGCCGCGAGCTGGTGGAGCGGCAGGGCAAGACCATCCTGCTCACCACGCACGACCTGCAGGAGATGGAGCAATTGTGCGACCGGGTGGCGATCCTGGAGGCCGGAAGGCTGCGGGCCGTGGGCGCGCCCGCCGAACTGGCCCGCGAGGCGGGCCGCAGCGTCGTCTATCGTCTGGAGGTCGCCGGCCCCGCCGACGGCCTGGCGGAGCGACTGGCGCGCCTGCCCGGCGTGCTGGCCGTGGAGCCGGCGGCCGTTACAGGCCCGGCGGCTGTCCTGGACCTGACGTTTGAGCACGCACCCGACGCCGACCTGTGGCGCCTGTTTGCCGATCTCGGCCTGCGCGTGGTCCGGTTTGGCCCGAAAGAGGAGGGGCTGGTGACCGCGCTGAAAGAATTCAGCCGCGAAGTGCCCGAATGAGGACAAATCCCGCGAATACTGCGCGCCCTTCGTGGAATTCATGGGAGAGGCCGTTGGCCATGTTTCGGCTTCTGACCGTAACGGCTCTGATACGACGCGGGTTCCTGCACGCGGCCAGCTACCGCCTGAATTTCTTCGGCAACTACCTTGGCGCGCTGCTGGTGGTGGTGTTCTACTACGTCCTGGCCCAGTTCTACGGCCAGGCGCGCCCGGCGGCGCTGGCCGCTTACGCCGGCGATTACTTCACGTTCCTGCTGATCGGCGGCGTGCTGGCGCGCTTCTTCAGCCTGGGCTTCAAGCAGTTCGCGCGCGAGCTGGAGCACGAGCTGGCCGCCGGGACGTTGGAGCCGCTGATGGTGACGGCCACCCCGCCGGCGCTGGCGTTGCTCGGCCCGGCGCTATGGACTCTGGCCGAGGGCGTCGTTGTGGCCGGCGCGCAACTGGCCGTCGGCGCCGCGTTCCTGGGCGCGGACCTGACGCGCGCGAACTGGCCGGCCGCGCTGGCCCTGGGCGCGCTCACCCTCGTGGCCGTCGCCGGCTGGGGCGCGCTCTCGGCCGCCTTCGTCCTGGTCTTCAAGCGGGCCGATCCGTTGAGCTGGCTGGCGGATGTGACGCTGTATATGTTCGCGGGCGTGTATTTTCCGGTGGCCGCCCTTCCGGCCGCGCTGCAGCCCATCGCCTGGGCGCTGCCGCTCAGCCACGCGCTGGAAGGCCTGCGGCTGGCCCTGATGCGCGGCGCGACGCTGACCGAGTTGTGGCGCTACGGCCTGATCCTGGCCGGCTTCGCGGCCGTGCTGGCGCCCGTCAGCGCCTGGGCGCTCTCGGCGGCCCTGGCGCGCGCCCGGCGCACCGGAAGCCTGGGGCACTACTAGCATGATAAGTTTGGACGACGCCCGGCTGCTCACCGACCCGCTCCGCCTGGATGTCGCCGGCGTCGGCCTCGCCGTCGCCCGCGCATCGGATTGGGACGCCCTGCTCACCCACGCCGACCGGCACAGCCTGACGCCGCTGCTCGCCTCCGCCTGGCGCGCCGCCGGTGTGCTGGACTCGCTCCCACCCGCCGCCCGCGCCCATCTGCTCCGGGCCTACGCCGACAACGCGGCTCGCAACCGGAATATCTGCCAGGAACTCTTAGAAATCCACAGCCGGCTGGCGGCCGCGGGCGTCCCACATCTCGTCCTCAAAGGCTGGGCCCTGGTCGAGCGCCTGTACGCCGACCCGGCCGAGCGGGTGCTGTACGACCACGACCTGCTCGTGCCGGAGGATCGGGCCCAGACCGGCCACGCCGCCCTGCAGGCGGCGGGCTTCCGGCCTCTGCCGGCGAAAGATGAATGGGTGGAGAAGCACCTGCCGCCGCTCTGGCGCAATGACGGCTATCAGTGGGACGGTTATCTCTTCGACCCGCACTACCCGCGCCCGGTGGAGCTGCACGTCCGGCTGTGGGAGGACGGCTGGCGCGGCCTGGACGTGCGCGCCCTGCCCGACCCGTGGACGCGGGCGGTGACGCGCTCCGTCGCCGGTACGCCGTTACAGGTCCTGGGCGACGCCGACGCCCTGATCCACCTGGCCATGCACTTCGCCGGGCACCTGGTGGAGCGCGAGGCGCGGCTCAACCAGCTGCTCGACCTGGCGCGCTTCGCGGCCGCCGCCGAATTGAATTGGGACCAGGTCCTGGCGCTGGCCGAGGCCGCGCGCGTGGAGCGTTTCGTCTTCGCCTCGCTCTGGCTGGCGCACGCGGTCTTCGCCGCCCCCCTGCCGCCGGACGAGGCCTGGCGCCGGCTGAGGGCGCGCACGCCGGCCGGCTTCCGGGACTGGCTGCAAACGCGCGGCGCGGCGGACGCGTTGACCAGCGACTACCGGCGCAAACATGCGGGCCAGGATTACCGGCTCACTTTCCTGGCCGCGCAATCGCTGGCCGAAAAGATCGGGATCATGCGCTTCGCGGCCCTGCCGCCGCTGGGCCAGCTCCAGGCCAAGTACCGCCTGCGCCATCGCTGGCAGGCCGCGCTGTTGTACCCGCGCCACCTCGCCGAACGCGCCTGGCTCTATGGACGAGGACTGATTTTTCACCACTGAGAACGCGGAGAATACAGGTTTTTTTCGCCTTTCGTGCTCTTCGTGCCCTTCGTGCTCTTCGTGGTTCTTCTATTGCTCTGTCTATGGTGAGCGTTTTCTTATCAGCGGTCGGCCTCGCCCTGCTCACGATCCTGGCCGTGTTCGCCATCCGCCGGCTGATTTTTCTGCTGACCCTCCTGCGCGCCCAGCCGCCGCTGACAGACCCAGACACCCTGCCCGACGTCTTGATCCTTGTCCCGGCCCGTGACGAGCAGGCCTCGCTGCCGGGCCTGGTCGCGGCGCTGGACGCGCTGGACTATCCGCGCGAGCGCCTGCAGGTCGTGCTGATCGACGACGGCTCGACGGACGAGACCGGCGCGCGCATGGCCGCGGCCGCCGCCGCCCGCCCGGGCTGGCGCGTGGTCCGCCTCCCGCGCAACGTCGGCAAGCCGCAGGCCCTCAACCTGGCGCTCGCCCGCCACGACTTTGGCGAGATCGTGTATGTCTTCGACGTGGACCATCGGCCGCAGCCGGACTGCCTGCGCCGGGCGGTGCGCGCCTTCGCCGATCCGCGCGTCGCCGGCGTGAGCGGGCGAACGCGGCCCCGCAACGCGCTCGTCAGCCCGGTGGCCTTCTACGCGGCGATCGAGTCGCTCGTCCATCAACTGGTCACGGTGCGCGGCAAGGACATGCTCGGCCTGGGGCCGCCGCTGCTCGGCTCCAACAACGGCTATCGCCGCACCGCGCTGATGGCCGTCGGCGGCTTCCGGCCGGGTGCCTTCCTCGAGGACAGCGACCTGACGCTCAGCCTTCATCTCGCGGGCCACACCACGCGCTATGTGCCCGAGGCCGTGGCGACCCTCGAAGTGCCGTTCACGATCGCCGGCTTCGCGCGCCAGCACCTTCGCTGGGGGCGCGGCTTCAACGACGTGGCCCGCGCCCACCTGCCCGCGTTGCGCCGCGACCGGCGCCTCTCACTTCCGATGCGGCTGGAGCTGGCGTTGTTCTCACTCGGCTACCTGGACCGGCTGGCGCTGCTCGGAATGCTGGCCGTGCTCGTCCTGAGCCGGTGGACCGGCGCGGGCCCGGCCGTGACGATGGCCTGGATCGGGATCGGGCTCAACCTGGGCCTGCCGTTCGTCCAGATCGTGGCGGCGCTGGCCTTCGATCGGGCCCCGCGGGCGTACTGGCTGCGGCTGCCGTGGGTGCCCGTCTTCTTCGCCCTGGACGCCGGTGTGGCGGTCTGGTCCCTGGCCCTCACCGTGCTGGACCGGCCGCGCACATGGACGCGCACCGAGCGCGCCGCCGATCCCTGAGATGACGCCCACACTCTCCGTGATCATCCCGGTCGCGGATGGCGGCGCGGACTTCCAGCGCTGCCTGGCGGCGCTGGCCGCCTCCACCCTGAAGCCCGATGAGGTGATCGTGGTGGACGATGGCTCGACCGATGACTCACGCCGCTGGGCGGCAGAGGCCGGCGCGCGCGTGCTGACCACGGGCCGACCGGGTTGCGGGCCGGCCCTGGCCCGCAACCTGGGCGCGGAGCGCGCCGTCGGCGACGTGCTTTTTTTCGTGGATGCCGACGTGGAGGTCCGGCCGGAGACGCTGGCGCGCCTCCGGGACGCGTTCGCGGCCGACCCGGACCTGGCGGCGCTCTTCGGCTCGTACGACGACGCGCCCGGCGACCCGGGCTTCGTCTCGCAGTACAAGAACCTGATGCACCACTACGTCCACCAGACGGGATCGGAGCGCGCCAGCACCTTCTGGAGCGGCTGCGGCGCCATCCGGCGCGATCTTTTCCTGAAGTACGGCGGCTTCTCGGCCCGCTATCACATCCCGTCCATCGAGGACATCGAGCTGGGGACGGCGCTGGCGCGTGATGGGCGCCGCATCCGGCTGGACAGGGGCTTGCAGGTGAAGCACCTCAAGCGCTGGACGCTGATCAGCCTGCTGCGCTCCGACATCCTGGCGCGCGGCATCCCGTGGACGCGCCTGATCCTGCGCACGCGGCGCATGCCGGACGATCTGAACCTGGGGATGGCCAGCCGCTTCAGCGTCGCCCTGGTCTATCTGGGCTGGCTGTGCCTGGCGGTCGGCGCGTTCTGGCCGCCGGCCTGGGCGCTGGCGCTGACCGCCGGAGGCGCATTGGCCTGGCTTAACCGCGCCGTCTACGCGTTCTTCTGGCGCAAGCGCGGTTTCCGGTTTATGCTCGGCGCGGTCGCCATGCACTGGCTCTATTACACCTACAACGGCCTGTCGTTCGGCCTCGGCCTGTTGCTGCACCTGCGCGAGGCGCTCGCCAAACGATGAACCGCCGGCCGCTCCTCGCCGCCGCGCTGGCCGGCCTTGCGGCCTGGCTCGTCCTCCAGGCCATGGCGCCGCTGGTTCAGCGCGCCTGGCAGATCACGGGCGACGAGCCGCATTACCTGCTGGCCGCGCACAGCCTGGTGTCTGACGGTGATCTGGACCTGGCGAACAATTACGCCCGGGCCGACTATCGCGCCTTCTATGCCGGTCCGTTCCTGGACCCGCACGTCCGCGTCCAGCCGGACGGCGCGCAATTACTCAGCCACGACGTCGGCCTGGCGTTCGTGCTGGCGCCGGCCTATGCCTGGGGCGGGCGCGGAGGGGTGATGCAGTTCCTGGCCGCGCTGGGCGGCCTGCTGACGGCGCAGATGTGCCTGCTCGGGCACGAAGTCACCGGGCGCTGGTGGGCGGGGCTGCTCGGCAGCCTGTCGCTCGCGCTGGCGGCGCCGCTCGGCCTATACGTGTTCCAGATTTACCCGGAGCTGGTGGGCGGCCTGCTGCTCACCTGGGCGCTGCGCCAGATGCTGGGGACGCCGGGTTGGATCTCCCCCGCGCCCCGGCCCCCCGGCTCTCAAGATCTTTCGCATTCCAGAGCCGTCGTCGTCGCCCTCGCCCTGGCCGCGCTCCCCTGGCTCTCCGGTCGTTACGCGCCGCTGAGCGCGCTCCTGGCCGGTCTCGTCGCCTGGCGCTGGCTGGACGCCCGGCGCGCGCGTCATGGAGGGGCGGCCGAGTCAAAGCCGAAGGGGCGCGCCTCGAAGCCGCTCATCCCCGTGGCGGTTGGTCTGTCCCTGAGCCTCTATCTGCTCACCAACTTCACCTTCTACGGCGGCCCCACGCCCTCGGCCACGCCGGCCGGCAACGCCGTGCTCACCGGTTTCAGCGATGTCAGCGCGCAGCAGATCGGGCGCGGGCTGGCCGGCTGGTGGCTGGACCAGCATCGCGGGCTTCTGATCTTCGGCCCGCCGCTGATCCTGGCCTTCATCGGCCTGCCGCATCTGTGGAGACAGCGCGGCTGGGGCGGGCTGGCGCTCTTCGCGCCGGTGACCGTGCTGTGGCTGCTGGCCTCGGCCTGGGGCGGCTTCTACAGCGGTTGGGAAGTGTCGGCGAAGTTCCTGATGATCGGCGTGCCGCCGCTGGCGGGCGCGGTCGCGGCGGCGTTCGCGGGGATCGCGGGCCGCGTCCGGCGCATGGTCTTCTGGCCGCTGGCCGCCGGCCTCATCACACTGGGCGTCGGCAACGCGCTGGTCATGTGGCTGGATCCGTTCGTCATGCTGCACGAGTCGCCGGTGGCGCTCTGGGAGGACGCGGCCGGGCTAAATTTACGCCGCCTCTTCCCGGCGGCCGGCACCCGCTACCTCGAGGCCCCGCCGGCGGGCGCGAGCGAGTGGAGCGCGGCGCGCGGAGAGGCGCGCTACCTGCACCAGAGCCGCGCCATCGGCGAGCTGAGCATCGGGTGGTATCGGCTCTACGCGCAGGCGCAAATCACCCGGGCGGCGGACCCGGCCGCCGTGGCGTTGTCGTTTGACGCGTTCTCGTCCGAGGCCGGCCTGACGCTGCTGCACGCCGACGTGCGCGCCCAGGACGCCGATCCGGCGACGGGCCTGGTGGATATCAGCCTCCCGTTCTACAACCCATACGTGGACCGGTGGAGTTATCCGTTCTACGTGGACGTGCGGGCGACCGGCGCCGCCGACGTGCGCGTCTCCCGCCTGCTGTTCGAGCCGGATCCGGGGCCGACGTATGGCGTCGCGGCGCTGTGGAGCGCCGGGATTATTCTGCTGGTCATCATCTTTGCGCCGGGGCGGGCCCCGGGCGCGGCCGCGAACGGACAACGGATACGGACAAGCGGATGAGAACGGATGGCCGCGTCCGCTCCAATGCGTTTATCCGCAAGGAACAACGCCGGCCGCGTTCGTTCAGCGCGGTTGGAGCGAGCGGCCGGCTGGAGGCAGCGTCACGGCCCTGTCACCCTTACCCTCCCCACGATGGCCCGGTTGTCCGCCAGCGCGTGCGCCGCGTCCACCAATGGCAGCCGTTCCAATGACGGATAGCGATACCAGCCCACGACGATGGGATACTCGCCCGGCGGCGCGTCCGGCGGGATGACCACGGCGAACCGGTCCGGCACGACATCACCCCGCAGCCATTGGGCGGTGGGGTAAAGGCCCTGGCACGGTGGGCCGTCGCGCTGGGCGATGTTGGCCGAGTCAGCCAGGCCGGTGCCGATGTGCGTGAACGCCACCATATCGGCCGGAAGCGCGCCCTCCGCCCGCCAGTACAGGGTCAGCAGCACGCTCTCACCGGCCGGCACCACGTCCGGCGTCACGGCCAGCCCGATCAGCGCCAGCCCCGGCTCGAAGCGCGCCTGCGCCGGGAGCGCCGAAAGCGTGGGCCGCGCCCCCGCCGGCACTTCCACCAGCGTCAGTTCGCGCACCAGCGCCTCGGCTTCGGGCGTGATGACCGTGACGGCGGCGTCCGGGTAGGCCTGGAGCAACTGCGGCGCGGTCGTGGCGTCGCGCTCGCTCCAGATCAGGTAGGTCGTCCGCGCAGGGCGACCCTCAGCCAGCGGCAGGCACTGGCGAAAGTCCAGGCGCCGGACCGCGGTCCCCGGAAACAGGAAGTCGAAGGCGTAGATGTCCTCGTCCGCTTCGGTGATAGTCTCCGCAAACACGGCCTCTGCCTCGGCCCGCCGGATCAGGTCCCGCGCCAGCCGCACCGGGGTGACGGTGAACGCCGCCGGCAATTCAGGCTGAGACGCGTAGCGGCCAAAGTAATCGTAGGCGTTCAGCGCCAGGCTGGCGGCCAGCGCCAGACCGGCAAGGATCGCCGCCGGACGCGCCGGAAACCGGGCGCGCAGCCAATCCCAGGCCGTCCCCCAGCCCAACGCCATCAGGCCGGCGGCCGGCGCCGCCACATGGACCAGACGGCTGAAGGTCGGCGCGTTGTCGGTCACCAGCGACGGCGTGATCATCACCGCCAGCCACATCAACAGGCCGCGCGCGGCAGCCGAACGGCGCACACGCCACGCGGCCCAGGCCAGGCCCAGATAGAAACCCAGAGATTGGAGCGGGTCCAGCAGTGGACGGCCGGCCAGGTTGTCGCGCGGATTCGCGTCGCCGATGACGCTGAACGACAGCGCGATGAGGCGCGCGTTCTCCAGCAGGAAAGCGGCCGGGTTGTCCTGTGCGCCGACCGTGACGGCGCGGGCGCGGCCGATGAACCACTCCGGTTCGCGGACGAAAAACGCGATCAGGGGCAGCGCGGCCGCCACCGCCGCGCCGGTGAGGAGGCCGAAACCCGCCCACAGCCGGGCGCGGGCCGCGCCTCGCACCTGGAGCGCGTCCTGCAGGCCCCACAGCGCCATGACCACGGGGATGAAACGGGCGTGCGGGCTGATGTACTGCGCCCAGCCGACGCCCAGCCCCGCCAGGCCGAAACTCAGCCACGAGCCGGTGCGGACGGCCCGGCGCAGTTGCCAGAAACAGAACAGTCCGGCGGCCAGCGCGACGCCCGGCTCGGTGCCCAGGCGCGAGAGCGTCACCGTGGAAAAGAAGCCGGCCAGCACGAGCGCGGCCAGCGCCGCCAGCCGCCGCCGGCGCGAGGCCGGCAACTCCGGGCGCCAGAGCTCGTTCAGGCACACATGCGCCAGCGGCACGGCCAGCAGGCTGAACGTGGCCGACACGGCGCGCGACGACACGATCACGTCGCGCAGCGCCAGCCACTGGGCGGCCGCCGTCAGCCAGGCCAGCATCGGGTTGACGCCGCCCCAGAAGGTCGGGTAGAAGATCGGGAACTGGCCGGTCTGGACGATATCGCGCGCCCGCAGCGCGAACCAGATCTCGTCCACCCAGGCCTGCGGCGGCAGCGTCAACACGCCGACAAAGCGCATGCAGGCCGCGAACCCCGTGATGGCGACCAGCGCCCAGAATATCCGCTGGCGGTGCGGTGACATGGCGCTAATTCTACAGTGCATCGTGATCGTGGTCAGCTATCGGCCGCCTGCCATTGTCAATTCCCCCACCGCCGCTTACAATCAGGCAACTCAGGCCTCACTGCCAGCGCCCATCTCATGGTCAAAATCGAAACCCTTCAGGCCTTCGGCTGGCCCAACTGCTACCGTTTGTCCAACGGGCTCCTGGACGTCGTCGCCACGGCGGACGTCGGGCCGCGCATCGTGCGCGTGGGCTTCATTGACGGCGACAACCACTTCGGCGTCAACGCCGCGCTCCAGGGCCGGACGGGCGGCGATCAATGGCAGCCGTACGGCGGCCACCGCTTGTGGCACGCGCCCGAGGTCTTCCCGCGCACCTACGCGCCGGACAACGCCCCGGTCACGGCCGAGGTCTACCCGGATTTTGTGCGCCTGATCCAGGCGACGGAGGCCGCGACCGGCATCCAGAAAGAACTGGACGTCCACCTGTGGCCGGGCCTGGCGCGCGTCAGCGTGACGCATCGCCTGCGCAACCACAACCTCTGGCCGGTCGAGCTGGCGCCCTGGGCGCTCTCCGTAATGGCGGCCGGCGGCACGGCCATCCTCCCGCTGCCGCCGCGCGCCCCCCACGGCCCCGACCGCCTCCAGCCGGCCGGGCAGATTACGTTCTGGTCCTACACCGACCTGACCGACCCGCGCCTGACGTGGGGGCGGCGCGCCATCCTGTTGCGTCAGGACCCGGCGCGGGCCGACTACCAGAAACTCGGCCTGCGCACGACCGAGGGCTGGGCGGCCTACGCCCGCCGCGGCGAGCTGTTCCTCAAAACCTTCCCAATCAATCCGGCGGCGCGTTACCCGGACCTCGACACCCCCCTGGAGGTGTTCGTGGACGCCGCGATCCTGGAGCTGGAGACGCTCGGGCCGCTCGCGCCGCTCGGCCCGGGCGCCGTCGTCGAGCACGTGGAGCACTGGCATCTCTTCCGCGACGTGCCGGAGCCGAAAACCGAGGCCGATCTCGAAGCCCACCTCTGGCCCAAAGTGGACGCGCTGCGCAGCGCGCCGGCCGGGAGCTGACCGTATGGCGCGCTTTGTCGATTACACGTTGCAGTGCGAAGAGCACGGCTGTCCGATGATGGAACTCGGCGACGATGTCGTCTGCCTGTTTGACTTCGTTGACGACCACCTGGGCGGCAACCAGGTCACCGACCTGGTGCCGGACGCCGGCGATGACCGGCCGGGCGCCCTGGTCTTCGCCGACGGCCACACCCTGCCCCTGCTCTGCCCGCACTGCGCCCAGGCCGCCTACCTCGAGGACCCGGCGGCCCTCCTGGCCCAGGTCACCGGCCAGTACCTGGTGGCGCTGGAGTACGTCGAGGATGAGGAGGGCCGCCACCTGTTGCTGCTCTTCGCCGCGGACCCGGAGGCCGACCCCGAGGACGAGACGCTCGAACTGGTGGAGGTCGGCACCCACCCGGAAAGCGCGCGGCGGCTGGTCTGCCCCGGCGAGCGCCGCGCCCGCCAGCGCCGCCGCACCGGTCGTACCTGAACGCGGCCCCCGTTCCCTGACCCTGATAGGCATTTGCGGTTTTTGGCGATAAGGTATATTTTCCAGACATCATCATCTGTCTGCCGCGCCGGCCGGGCCCCGGCCGGTTTCGAATGTCAGGATCAGGGTCGAGATGGCTGAGCAGTATATTGTGACTTACGACACCCACGGCTTGTCGTTGGAAGGGCGTAAGTTTACGCAGAAGCAGATCATGGGGGCCCTGGCGGAGGGCATCTTCCGCCCCGGCATGCGTTTCCGCCGCGGCCGCGCCGAATTCGTCCTCACGCGTGATGGCCTGGTCCCGCGCCGGCGCGTGGAGCCGGAGCGCAGCGAAGAAGACGTCAACTCGGGCGAAGAAGAAACCTGAACGATCCCGTTTGCCCACAATGCTGACCGTGCGCCTCCTCGGCGCCCCGGAGCTCCTGCAGGACGGCGGCCCGGTGAGCGTGCCGCGCCGGAAGAGCCGGGCGCTGGTGTTTTACCTCGCCGCGCACGGCGCGCCGGTCCGCCGCGACGCGCTCCTGGCGCTCTTCTGGCCGGATGCCGGGCGCGCCGCCGCCCAGCAGACTCTGCGCACCACGCTCCACGGCCTGCGGAAGATCCTCGGCCCGGCCCTGCTGGCCGACGACGAAACCCTGGCGCTTGCCCCGGAAGTGGCCGTGGACGCGCGCCAGTTCGAGGCCGGCCTGCGCTCGGCCGCCGATGCGCCCGCGCTGGTCCGCGCGCTGGCCCTGTACCGCGGCGACTTCCTGGCCGGCTTCACCTTGCCGGATGCGGCAGGTTTTGACGATTGGGTCGCGGTCGAGCGTGAGCGTTTCCGGCGGCTGGCCGTGCGCGGCCTGACCACGCTCAGCGGGAAGCACGAGGCCCAGCAGGATTTCACTTCCGCGCTCGAAGCCCTGGAGCGCGCGCTGGCCTTCGATCCGCTCCAGGAAGACTTGCAACGCGCCGCCCTGCGCCTCCACTACCTCGCCGGCGACCGGGCCGGCGCCATCCGCCGCTACGAGACCCTGCGCCGTCTGCTGGACGAGGAGATGGGCGTCCCGCCCATGGCTGAGACGCGGGCCCTGTACGATGCCATCCTCACGGATGCCCTGGACAAATCCCCGGCCCTCAGCCCCAAACCCCAGGCCATCGCTCGCTCGCGGCCGTCGGATCCTGGGGATCGGGAGTTGGGATTTGTCCCGCCTTTCACCGGCCGCGCCGCCGAGCTGGAGACACTGCGCGCGCTCACGGCCGCCCACAAGCTGGCGCTGATCGAGGGCGAGCCCGGCATCGGCAAGTCGCGCCTGGCGGACGAGTTCATGCGGTCGGCCGGCGGGCTGGCGCTGACCGGGGCGGCCCACGAACTGGAGACAGCCCTGCCCTACCAGCCGGTCCGCGAAGCCCTGCGCAGCCTGCTCCCCTCGCCGGACTGGGCCGCGCGGCGGGACCGGCTCTGCGCTGAGGTCCCGCCGCTGTGGCGGGCCGAGGCCGCGCGCCTGTTCCCCGAGCTGGATGTGGCGGGGACAGCCGCGCCCTCGACCGCGGACGAGTCGCGGCTGTGGGAGGGCTTCTTCCAGTTCCTCCTGGTCCTGGCGCAGCCCGGCGGCCTGACGCTGTTTCTGGATGATCTCCAATGGGCGGATGTCTCCACACTCTCCCTCCTGGGCTACCTGGTGCGCCGCGCCGAAGCCGTCCGCGCGCCCATCTTCTTCCTTGCCGCCGCCCGCCCCTACGCCGCCCGGTCCCCCCTGGCGGCCCTGATCCAGGCCCTCACCCGCGAAGGCCGCCTGGTTCGCCTGGCCCTGACCCGGCTGGCGGCCGACGACGTGCTCAACCTGGCGCGCCACCTCAGCCCGGACTTCGCCCAGCCGCTGTCCCACTGGCTCCTGCAGAATTCTGAAGGAAATCCTTACATCCTGGCTGAACTGGTGCGCACCTTGCGCGACCAGGGCCTGCTGCGGCCCGACGGCGCGCTCAACCTCCCGGCGCTGCCCGGCGCGCCCACCGTCCCTCCGTCCGTCTACAGCTTGATCCAATCGCGGCTGGCGCGCCTGTCCGAGCCGGCCCGGCGCGTGCTGGACGCCGCCGTCGCCGCCGGCCGCGAGTTCGAGTTCGACGTGGTCGCCCGCGCCGCCGGCCTCTCGGAGACCGCGGCCCTGGACGCCCTGGACGAACTGCGCGCCGCCCATCTGGTGCTGCCGGTCGCCGGGGGAACGCGCTTCGTGTTCGACCATTCCCTGACCATGGAAGTGGCCTATCACGAGGTGGGCGAGCCGCGCCACCGGCTGCTCCACCGCCGCATCGCCGAGGCCCTGGAGAGCCTGGGTCGTGACCGGAGCGAGGGCGCGGCCGGCCTGCTGGCCTGGCACTTTATCGAGGGCGGGGCGCCGGAACGTGCGGCGCCGTATGCCTTCCGGGCCGGTCAGCAAGCCGCGCGGCTGGCGGCCTGGACCGAGGCCGCCGCCTTCTACGAACAGGCCCTGGCCGGCGCCGACGATCGCCAGCGCTTGCCCACACTCCTGGCGCTGGGCGCGGCGCGCTTCCAGGCCGGGCAGGCCGCCCAGGCCGCCGAGGTCCTTCAATCAGCCTTGGCCGAAGCCGGCCTGGACCCGGCCCAGCGCGACGAGGTCCGGCAACTGCTGGCCCAGAACATGCTCAACCAGGGCCGCTACGCCGACGTGATCGCGCTGGCGCATGACCTCCTCCGCGAGGCCGCCGGGGCGCCGGAGCGGGCCGTGACGGCTGAGCTTTTCTGGGGCACGGCGCTCTCGCTGGAGGGCGCCGACCTCGCCGCCGCCGCCGAACACCTCCAGCGCGCCGAGACGTTGCTGCGCTCCGCGATCGAGCCGGACCCGGCCCGGCTGGCGCAGACCAAATTCGAACTGGGCAGCGTGGCCGCCCAGCAGGGCGACCTGCCGCGCGCCATCGCCTTCTACCGTGAGGCGCTGGCCGTCGCCGACGCGCACGAACCGCTGGTGGTCTGGCGCGTGCTGGCCTGCAACAACCTGGCCTACCACCTGCACCTGCTCGGCGAGCCGGAGGCCCCGGCCTACCTGCAACGCGGCCTGGCGCTGGCGCGTGAGGCGGGCTTCCTGAATATGCTGCCGTTCCTGCTGTCCACGCAGGGCGAACTCGCCCTGGCCGCCGGGGACCTGGCCGCCGCCGAAGCCGCCTTCACCGAGGGCCTGGGATTGGCCGAGCAACTGGGCAACGCCGAGCGTCTGGCGGGCCTCACCGCCAACCTCGGCCGCCTCGCCGCCCGGCGCGGCGACACCGCCCTGGCCATCCACCGCCTCTCCACCGCGCTGGCCCGCGCCGATGCGCTGGGCACTCAGCACCTGGCCGCCCAGATCCGGCTGTGGCTGGCGCCCTTGCTTCCCGCCAACGAGGCGCGGTCGGCCCTGGCCCAGGCCCGCGCCATTGCCGAAAACGGCGGCCGGCGGCGCCTGCTGGACGAGGTCAAGCAGTTGGAGCAGCGGCTGCCATCCCCCGCCTGATTCGCCTCCGAACCGCCGCGTTTACGCATTTGTTCACGCCTCCGTGACGGCTCCCACAGACAATCTGTAGAAGCCAGTTCTTTGACGGAGGCGCCCATGTCTCTATCCGCGTCGCGGATCGCTTACAGCCGCCTGTTGTGGGCCGGGCCGCTGGCCCTGGTCCTGGCCCTGGCGGGCAATATTGCCGTCTGGGCCATCGCCCCGGTCTTCATCGACATCTCGCCCGAATTCATGCCGCTCGCGTCCGTCGGCCCGGTGATCTTCATGACCACCCTGGGCGTCCTGGGGGCCGTGTTGGCTTTCGCCGTCGTCGGCCGGTTCGCGCGGCAGCCGGCGCGGACCTACCACCTGATCGCCTTCGTCGCCCTGCTGATATCGCTGCTCCCGAACCTCATGCTGATCGCGGCCCCGGACGGCGCGCCCTTTGGAGGCATCACGGCGCCGCAGGTGCTGGTGTTGATGATCATGCACGTCGTGGCCTACGCCGCCTGCGTCCTCGTCCTCACCCGGTTTGGTCTGGAGAGCGCCTAGCGGCCGGCGTTTATGGTCCCGTTGACGGTCCTGTCACGGCCGGGCGCTAGATTTGACTTCAGTTCAGACATTTACCGTTGAGAGAGAAGGAGAAACTCCCATGGCCTGGTTTATCGATGGTTCCCACACTCGCGCGAACTTCACCGTCCGCCACATGATGATCTCGAACGTGCGCGGCGCGTTCGATCAGGTGGAGGGCGTGGTGGACTTCAACGAGGCCGAGCCGACGCGTTCCACAGTGGATGTCAGGATCGCGGCCGCCAGCCTGAACACGCGCGACGAGAAGCGCGACGCGCACCTGAAGTCCCCGGACTTCCTGGACGCCGAGAAGTACCCGTATCTGCTCTTCAAGAGCACCCGGGTCGAGAAGACGGGCGAGGACACCGGCAAGCTGTACGGTGACCTGACCATCCGTGACGTCACCCGCCCGGTGGTCCTGGATGTGGAATACAACGGCCAGGCCAAAAGCCCGTGGGGCACCGTCAGCGCCGGCTTCACGGCGACGACCCGGATCAACCGCAAGGAGTGGGGCCTGAACTGGAACGTGGCCCTGGAGACCGGCGGCGTGCTCGTCGGCGACGAGGTCAAGATCGACCTGGAAGTCGAGATCGTCAAGCAGCCCGAGCAGCAGCCGGCCGCCGTCGCGGCGTAACCGCCGGCCTCTCGCCGATTTCTTGGCCGCCGCAGGTTCGATGCCCGTCGCGCCTGCGGCGGCCTTTTTTGCGCCGGAACGGCCGCGCCGCGCTATACTTTTCCAATGACGCAACCTCGTCTGCCTGACGAACTGTCCCTGGGCTATGTGCATCTCACCGTCGCCGACCTGGACCGGGCGCTGGCGTTCTATCAGCGCTCGCTCGGCTTCCGGGTCCACCGGCGCGAGGGCGAGACCGCCTTCCTGGGCGCCGGCGGCCCGGACCTGCTCGCCCTGACCGGACGGCCCGGCGCGACCCGCCCGCGCCGCGCCACCGGCCTGTACCACTTCGCCATCCTCACGCCCTCGCGCCGGGCCCTGGCGCGCTCGATCTGGAACATCGCCGAGACGCGCACCCCGGTTCAGGGCGCGTCCGATCACCTGGTCAGCGAGGCGCTCTACCTGGCCGACGTGGACGGCAACGGCATCGAAATCTACCGGGACCGGCCGCGCAGCGAGTGGCGCGACGCGCAGGGCAACTTCCGCATGGACACGCTGCCGCTGGACATCGACTCTATCCTCGGCGAACTGGACGGCGCCGCCGGTCCGTGGAGCGGCCTGGAGGCCGGCGCTGTCCTCGGCCACATGCACCTGCACGTCCGCGACACACGCGAGGCCCTGGCCTTTTACGTCGGCGTGCTGGGGTTCGACCTGATGATGGACATCGGCAGCGCGCTCTTCGTCTCGGCCGGCGGCTATCACCACCACCTCGGCCTGAACACCTGGGGCACCCAGGGCGCGCCGCCGCCCCCGCCGGATTCGGTCGGCCTGCGCTACTTCACGCTCCGGCTGCCCACTGCCGCCGACGTGGAGGCTGTGGCGGCGCGCGCCCGGGCCGCCGGCGCCCCGGTGGAGGACCACCCGGCCGGGCGGCTGGTGCGGGACCCCTCCCGCAACGCCCTCGTGTTCACCTCGGCTTAATCAAACTGGCCTAAATTGCTCCACAAGCCGCGCGGCGCGGCCGCCCCCGCATCGGCAGGGGCCGCATCCAGCGACTCAAGTCATTTGGAGAAGGCTCCCATGATCCGGTTCCGAACACTGGCCCTGTTGGCGTTCGCGGTCGCGGCTCTGGCTGCCTGCGGGAGCCCCACCGCGCCGACCCCGGCCCCGCCCACCGCCGTCGCGGCCGTCGTCGCCTCGCCCACCCCGCCGGCGACGGCCACGCTCACGCCGTCCGCCACGCTCACGCCCTCGCCGACGGCCACACCGACGGTCACGCCCACCGCCACGCCGACGCTGCACCCGATGTCCATCGCGGCCCTGCGCCAGCGCCAGATTCCGGGCAGTGATATCGTTATCGAGGCGGAACTGGAGCCGGGCGTCAACTACCGCCGCTATTACGCCTCCTACCTGTCCGACGGGCTGAAAATCTACGCCCTGCTCACCGTGCCGAACGGCGAGCGCCCGGCGACGGGCTGGCCCGCCATCGTCTTCAACCACGGCTTCATCCCGCCGGACGTCTACCGCACCACCGAGCGTTACGTGGCCTACGTGGACAACCTGGCGCGCAGCGGCTACATCGTCTTCCGCATCGACTACCGCGGGCACGATCAGTCCGAGGGCGAGGCGCGCGGCGCCTATAGCGATCCCGGCTACGCCGTGGATGTGCTCAGCGCCGTCGCCGCCCTGCGGCGCTTCCCGGAGGCCGACCCGGACCGCATCGGGATGTGGGGCCACTCGATGGGCGGCTACCTGACCCTGCGCGCCATGGTCGTGGACCCGGGGATCAAGGCCGGCGTGATCTGGGCCGGCGTGGTGGCGCCCTATCCCGACCTGTTTGCGCGCGGCGGCGATTTCCTCACGCCGGCGCTCACGGGCACGCCCTCCACGGGCCGCGGCCGGTGGCGCTCGGCCTGGATCGCGGAATACGGCACGCCCGAGGAGAACCCGGAGTTCTGGAACTCGATCTCGTCCAACGCGTACCTGACCGAGATCTCCGGCCCGGTGCAACTGCACCACGGCACCGCCGACACGTCCGTGCCGCTGGCGGCCTCCGAGACGCTGTACGCGCAGATGCTGGCCGCCGGCCGGTGGGTGGAGTTCTACACCTACGAGGGCGACAACCACAACCTGTCCGGGTTCTTCGCCACCGCCATGCAGCGCACGATCGAGTTCTATGACCAGCATCTCAAAGGGGACTAGCCGTTCGGCCGGGGCGGGAGTTAATCAAGCGCCGATATTTGTCGGCTAGCCTGCAGGCCAGGCGACCGACCTGCCTGAGGAGCGATCACATGACCATACACGGCGCGAGCCAGGCGATCCACTCCCAACTCACGAGCTGGCCGGGCGTCATCAGCCAGCCGCACCGCTTCGGCGGGACCGAATACCGCTACGGCGCGAAGCGCGAGATCGGCCACCTTCACGGCGACTGGCTGGTGGACATCCCCTTCCCGAAAAAGGTCCGCGACGAGGTCGTGGCCGCCGGCCGCGCCGAGCCGCACCACATCCTGCCCCAGACCGGCTGGGTGAGCGTCTATCTGCGCGCCCCCGGCGACGTCGAGCGCGCCGTCGAGTTGCTGCGGCTGTCGTACGAGCTGGCGGCCCGACAGAAGGGGGCCTCGCCCTGACCCGGCGGCGAGCGC
>Ga0073932_1001790_pt1 | contig 37711 bp, 32 predicted proteins | sample DewCreD2012metaG_FD_76967 | JGI IMG/M metagenome (GOLD analysis project Ga0073932, IMG submission 76967) | Hot spring sediment bacterial and archeal communities from British Columbia, Canada, to study Microbial Dark Matter (Phase II) - Dewar... ...
CCATGGCAGTCAAAGGGGACCCCGAAATTCCGTTCCAGCTGCCTGGCAAGGCCAATGGCCGCGAGGGCGGAATGTGGAACGCCTTCACTTTTCTCGAATGGACAACCTACTACGAGACCATGCCGGCCGCCAAAATCGACCTGGCCTTGCGCCTGGAAGCCGACCGGATGGTAAACAGCCGCTTCGACCCGGCGGAAGTCGAATCGGAGCGGACGGTTATCCTGGCAGAGCGGGAGGGCAACGAGAACGAACCGCTCTTTCGGCTGGGAGAAGCCATTCAGTCGGCGGCCTTTCGCGTCCACCCCTATCATCACGAGGTGATTGGCGACGCCGCCGACCTGCGCGCCATGACCCGCGACGACCTGTACCAGCACTACAAAACCTTCTATGCCCCCAACAACGCCGTGCTGACAGCAGCGGGCGATTTCGAGACCGGCGAAATGCTCCGGCGCATCGAGGAGTTATTCGCGGACATCCCCGCTGCGCCCCCGCCGCCGCGCCTGGCGCGCCCCGAACCCGAACCGAGCGGGGAAATCCGGCTGACGGTGGAAGGCCCCGGCGAAACGGTTTTCCTGCAAGCCAGTTACCACGCCCCAGCCGCCTCGCACCCCGATTTTTTCGCGCTGGCGGTTTTGGACAGCCTGCTCTCTGGCCCCAGCAGCCTGAACATGTTCGGGGGCGGCGGCATCTCTAACAAAACTTCGCGGCTGTACCGCGCCCTGGTCGATACCGAACTGGCCGTCAGCGTGCAGGGTGGCTCGGCGGCCACCATCGACCCTTTCCTATACACCTTTACCATCACCGCCCACCCGGAAAATCACATCGAACAGGCCCTGGCCGCGCTCGATGACGAGATTGCCCGCATCCAAGATACGCCGCCATCCGCTGAAGAAGTGGCGCGCGCCATCAAACAGGCGCGCGCCATGTTCGCTTACGGCGCGGAAAATATTACCAACCAGGCCTTCTGGCTCGGTTACGCCGAGATGTTCGACCGCTACGAATGGTTTACTTCTTATTTGGAGAAATTGGCGCAGGTGACTCCAGCGGACGTGCAGCGCGCCGCCCAAACCTGGTTGCGCACGAAGAACCGGGTGGTGGGGACTTACCTGCCCGTTGGAGGCGAACAATGAGCAGACGCTTCGCTGTGTCAGGTGTCAGGGTTCAGGGTTCAGGTCGCAACCTGACACCCGACACCTCGCACTCGAACACCCATTCCCTCCCTGGGCCTGACGACATTTCGCGCGCGGCCCTGCCAAACGGCATTGTCGTCCTGGCTCGCTCGAATTTCAACAGCCCCTCGGCGGTGGTCAGCGGGTATCTCAATGCCGGGAGCATTTTCGACAGCGACGAGAAACTTGGCTTGGCGGATTTCGTCACTTCGGCACTGATGCGCGGGACGGAGACTTACACTTTCGAGGAAATGTACGACAAACTAGAATCGGTTGGCGCGAGTTTGGGATTCTCCGCGGGGACGATTACAGTCGGCTTCAGCGGGCGTTGCCTGGCCGAAGATTTGCCCCTGTTATTCGAACTACTGGCCGAAGCCCTGCGCCACCCAACCTTCCCGAAAAAAGAACTTGAAAAGTTGCGCGCCCAACTGCTGACCGGTTTGGCCATCCGCACCCAGGACACCGCCGACCAGGCCTCGCTGGCCTTCGATGAGATGGTCTATGCCGGGCATCCCTACCGCCGGCCGGATGACGGCTACCCGGAGACGGTGCGCGCCATCACCCGGCGCGACATCGTCGATTTCCACAGGAAGCACTTCGGGCCAAGGGGATTGACCCTCAGCGTTGTAGGCGCCGTTGAAACGGAGGTCGTGACCAGCCTGGTGGAAAAATGGCTAGGAGATTGGGGAAATCCCCAGCAGCCAGAACTGCCTCCTTTGCCCGAAATCCGCCCTCTGACCTCCATCCAACGCAAACACATTCCCTTGCCCGGTAAAGCGCAGACCGACATCATCCTGGGGGCCGCCGGGCCGAGCCGCACCTCGCCCGATTACCTGCCGGCCTCGCTGGGCAATTCGATTTTGGGTCAATTTGGGATGATGGGGCGAATTGGGGAGGTGGTGCGCGAGCAGTCGGGACTGGCCTATTACGCCTATTCCAGTTTGAGCGCAGGCTACGGGCCGGGAACCTGGGAGGTGAGCGCAGGGGTCAATCCGGCGAATGTAGAAAAGACAATTGAACTGATGCGGGCTGAACTGCGGCGATTTGTGCAGGATGGCGTTTCAGACGAAGAACTGGCCGACAGCCAGGCGAATTTCGTGGGGCGGCTGCCGCTCTCGCTCGAATCGAACGGCGGGATGGCTTCGGCCCTGCTCAACATCGAACGCTACGGACTGGGGCTGGACTATTACCGCCGTTACGAGTCCCTGACGCGGGCGATGACGCCCGAACAGGTGACGGAAACAGCCCGCAAGTACCTGCACCCTGACCGAATAGCAATTGCCAGCAGCGGGGGCTAGGGGCGTTGTATGCTTTACGGGGAGGCGCAAGTTTACGCGCGGTGCTTGGCTGGGTGAAAAGAGTTAGGTGGTAACTGCTCAGGCTGGTTGATTTCTCGCCTGATTCAGCGGGCTGACCGCGTTTCATCCCCGCGAACCAAAAACGGCTGAGCAGTTATATTGGGCGGCTAGAAAACACATCGGAAACTGAACAAGGGATGCTTAAGGCGACGGCTGCGGGTAGATACAAAAGGACGCACAGGTTTGCCTTTCAAACTTTGGGGCGCAATTCGGGGATGTAGGAGAAATGCCCAACCATGACGACGGTTGCATAGGTCGGGACTTGACCGCCGCCAGCCCCAGCGAGACTTCGAGCGGGCGCAGCGAATGGACGCATTCCACCAGTTCGCAGGCGGAGAGTTCGGTCAGGCGTTCGGCGCGGGCGACGGCGGGGTCGGTGGTGTAGTAATGGGATTCATCGCCGACGGTGGCTGTCAACCCGCAACGGATTTTGCCATCTATTTCAGCGAGGACGGCTGTCCAGTAGAGTCCCGTGTGGATGTCAAGAATCCTTCCGTCGGGCAGAGTGGGCAGGAGGTGGGAGAAGAGGGGGGCGTTTCACAGCCGGATAGTTTGCCAGGCGATTGAAGAGTGGCTTTGCAGAAGAACAGGTGAGCGCAACGCTTTATTTGAAAAGATTGAACCAGAAATTGGAAACGACAAAGGCCATGACCAGACCGAGGAGGCGGCGCAGGTCGAGCCCGCTGAAACGGAGAGCGCCCCAATAACTGCCCGCCAGCGCACCCGCCAACCCCAGAGGAATGAGTAACAGGCTCATCGAATCCAGTTGGAAAGTGCCGCCCGCCAACCGTCCAGTCAGGCCACTGACAGAATTAAGTACAATAAACGCGGCGGAGGTGGCAGAAGCCTGTTTGGGGCTGCCCCAGCGGGCAAAAATGATGACCGGGGAAAGGAAAATGCCGCCACCAATACCAACCATACCGGAGAGCAAGCCAATCCCTAGCCCAACCAGCAGCGCCCACCCAAGCGGGGTTGGGCGCAAAGGGCGCTCGTCATCCTGTGTTTTGCTAAAGAACAACAGGCGGATGGCCACAAAGGTCAGAACGGCATAGAGCAGAATAGAATACGCCTGTTCGGTAATCTTGAAATAGCCCCCGATAAACGCGGCGGGGATAGACGCCAACAGGAAGGGCAGGAGCAAGTCGCGGCGCAAATGTCCGGCACGGTAAAACGAAGAAAAAGAAATGCTGGCTACGAGGATGTTGAGTAGAAGGGCCGTGCTGGCCATCACCTGCGGCGGAATGCCAAAGAAACTCATGACAGCCAGGTAGCCGGTGGCGCCACCAAAGCCAACGCTGGCATAAAGGAAGGCAATCAGCAGGACGAGCGGGTAAAGGATGAACATGGATGAATTCAGCGTTGCGCGGGCAATAAGGCAGCGCTGAGCGTCAGCTGGTAATAGGCCTGCCCGGCGCAGGCGCGGCAGAGGGTGAGTCCGTTCTGTTTGATCTCGCGCTCGTTCATAATCTCTTCGCCGCACAGGTCACAGTTAACCCTCATGCCTGGGCGCGAAACGATGGCCGCGATGGGCGTTTTCAGGACGATCGGGGTGAGGGTGAACATTTCTTCATCAGGCATGACCTGGTAGGCTTTCATCTGGGCAAAGTATTGACGCGGCTCATCAAATGCGTAGACGCTGGCCTTTTGGCGGATGTCGAGCGCGGGGACGACGCGCACGGCCTGACCGGTGAGGGTATCCACAAAGACCGCTGCGGTTTTGCCATAATCCTCCACACGCAGGGTGCGGTGGCCGACCGTGCAATCCGTTGCCGCAATGACGCCATCAACGAAGCAACCATCGGTTTCGACGATGACCAGCAGGCGTTTTTTGGCAGGCGGAGCTTCGAAACCAAGCGCCTGCAAACCACACAGACCCAACCGCACCCCCAAAATTTGGCGCGGGCAGAGATGGGAATGGTCACGGGCAGATTTTTCGAGCAAGGATTGGATGTCCATGGGATTGCTCCAATACAATAAAAGAAAAGAGGCCGTCACAGAAAAGAGACAGCCTCATCGCAATCCCAAATTCACTCAGGATGCCAACAGCGAAGCCAAGTCTCCTTTCCAAGTGCTTCCCCTCTCCCCTGGGAGAGGGATAGAGTGAGGGCGGGAGGCAAAAGCGTTTCCACTTTTACCGGGTGGGACAGGTCAGAGACCTGTCCTACGACCTGCCGCCATGCAGGGTTGTTTAGGCAGGCAGGCATCGGAGAGATGGGGGTATTGTATCAGGGAATGAATGATGGAAACAGGTACACAGGCCGCCTCACTCCCCGTGTACCTGTTCCCTTGTTTACTTCATCACACCTTCTCCACCTTAACATCGGTATCATAGAACACCGCCGAGCCGCCGACCGGGTCTACCAAGCAGGTGTTTTTGATGAATGGGTCGGTGCGCATGACCGCGTTGGCGTGAAAGCCTTCGTAGCGCTGTTCGTCGCCTTTGATAGTCATTCCGTCGATGCGGATGTCGACCGCGCCGTAAGCCCAGTGACCGAAGCCAAGCGCGAACGAGACCACGCCAGGACGCATGCCCTCGACGACTTTGAGCCGTCCTTCGATGCGGCGTTTACCGATTTCGCCGAAGTCCCACTCGCCGTTGGGGTTGCTGGCGCAGGAGATACGCACCTGGTCGCCGTCTTTCAGTCCGCGTTTGGCGGCGTCGAGCGAGTTCATCAGCAGGTAGTTTTCGGGCATAAGGCCTTTCAGCCAGTAATTGCCTTGGGTGCGGCTCTTGGTTTGGGCCATGTCACGGTAGGTGATGAGTTTCAGGTCATAGCCCTGGGCGGTATCGTCAACGAGTTTGCCATCGAAGCCGGTAGCCGGGTCAACGTAAGTGGCAATCGCGGGGATGGTCTTGCCGGTGCCGGAATATTTGACGCCGGTGTTCTTTTCCAGGTACAGGTTAATCAGTTTGCCATACTTGACGCCCAGCGTACCTTTGGGATTGACATCGCCAGGGTAGCCCTTTTCGTAAGACTGGAAACGCCCACCGCGCGCCAGGACGGTGACCACCCTCGGCCACAGGTCGCCGCTGATGCGCTGCCAGCGTTCGGGGTCGAAGACGGCTTTAGGCAGGTGGGCGCGGGCTTTCAGGAAGGTTTCGATTTCTTCGGGCGAGGCTTCAGGAACGGCATCCTCCAGTTCTTTCTTCTCGCCATAGGCAAGGTTCATGACCATGCGAATATACAGGTCGTCGGGGTGGGTAAAGTCAACGCCTTCGCCAAAGCCGTTGGGACCAAAGTTGGGCAGTTCGAGCTTTTCAGCAATTGCCAGCAGCAGGGCTTCCCACTGCAAAGCCATTTCTTGCCCATAGACCTTGACAGTGCCGGACAGCGGGGCAATGACAGGCTGCCGCACGCCTTGCACTTTGAATGTAACGCTGGGATGCGAGCCACTGAACTCCCAGCGCTCCAGGTAGGTCACATCCGGGAAGATGTAATCGGCGTACATGCTGGTTTCGCCAACCAGGATGTCGGAGGCGACAAAGAGCGGCAGCTTTTCGACATCCGAGAGAATTTCAATCCAGGTGTGCCCGCCCGGCAGCGAGTAAACCGGCGAACCCATGTACATAAAAGCGGCCTTGATGGGGTAGGGGTACATATCGCCCGCCGAGGGGATGATTTCCTGATACAGGTCAGAAGCGAGCGGGTACCAGTTGCGCCTGGCCGGGTAGCGCTGGTCTTCGGGTAAGTCCATGAAAATGGTGGATTCTTCGTACTTGACCTCGTGGCGGATGATGCTTATACCAAACGGCGCGAGCGCCCCAGGGTTGGCTTTGTCGAGCATGAAGGGACCTTCGGCCTTTGCGCCGGTGAGTTCGTAGGTGCTAGGCCAAGACTGCCCGCCGCGCCAGTCGTAGTTGCCAATTAAGAGCGCCAGGCTGTTCCAAGCCAACACGTTGTAATAGCCGTTGGTATGCTGGCTGACGCCGCGATGGATATCCACACAGGCACGTTTGCCATACGAGGTAAACTCATAAGCCAGTTCCTGAATGTCGCTAGCGCGCAAACCGCTGATTTCAGCCCATTCTTCGAGGCTCTTCTGATTTGCAGATTCCTTCAGCAATTGCAGGCTGCTCTTCACCGGGAACTCGCCCACCTTTGCATCCACAAACAACTGCCCAGCCACAGCCGGATTTTCCGTGTCGTTCGGGTCGAACAAAACCGGGTTGCCGTCGGCGTCTAACACCACAAACGGGTCGGTGGCAAAGACGACGCCATCCGCGGTGACGTAGGTGACAACCGTTTTGCCGTCTTTTTCTTCTTCTTTCTTCTCGACCAGTTTTAGGTCAGACCCACGTAAGAATTTACCGGGCTTGCCTTTTTCGGGGTCAATTTTGACCAGCCAGGAGGCGTTGCTCCAGGTCGGTTCTTTGGCTTTGGACGAAGCAGCTTTGTTCGCCAGCGCCAGGTATTTGGCGTCGAAGCGTTCTTTTTCGATAATCCACTGAATCATCGCCAGGGCAATCGCGCCTTCGCTGCCAGGCTTGTTGGGCAGCCACTTCCAGGCTTTGCCAGCAATTTTGGAAAGGCGCGGGTCGATGACGGCAAATTTAAGTTCAGCGCGGCCCAGGCGGTCGGTGATGCGCGGAACGCGGTTGGTGGGACCATAGTTGCCCTCGAACGGGGAGGCCCCAACGAAGATGACGAAGTCCGCGCTGGCAGTGTCGCCCATCCAATACAGTTTCGAACCGCCGGTGAAACTGGTGCCGCTCCACTGGTCGCTCATCGATTTCCCGGCGAAGTATAGCGACCCCTGACAGACGGTGGTGTGCCCGTGCCGGTTGGTGGTTCCCAGCCCAGAGCCGAACAAGCGATGGACGAACTCGGCGCGGCCCGCTTTTTGGCGTCCCCAGAAGTATAAAATCTGGTTGTTTTTGGGGCCAAAATCGGGATGGTCGGGGTCAATCATCTTATCCAGATGGTCTTTGAAATCGACCTTGAACTGTTCCACCAGGGCCTTTTTCTTCTCCAGGTCTTTTTCGGAGCGAATTTTGCCGATGGCGGCGTTCATATCTTTCATCACCTTGGCATCAGTCAGTGCGCGTAAGGAGCGCAAGCCTTCCACCTCGCGGTTTTCCTCGCCTGGCACGTTGGCAAATAATTTGCCGCCTTCGACGATTTCTGTCACAGCCTGGTCGAAGGGAATGGTGACCCATTTGTTCTCGCCGCGTTTCCCGGCGCGCTTGAGTACCTGCTTGATGCGGAAGGGGTCGTAAACGGACTGGATTCCAGCCTGGCCTTTGGGGCAAAGCGGGGCGTCCACCGTGCCCATTTCAGTGACGGGGGTATCGTATTTGACGTGCGGAATCATGTTCCAGGGAGAGTAGGGATTGCCCTCAATTTTGACCGCAACCCCATCCACAATTTTGACTTTGATGCCGCATTGGGTGTTGCACTGCTGGCAAATAGAGTAAATTTGCCTGGCCGGGTCGCCCAGGTGATAAGCAGAGCCTTCCTCGGTTTTGGCGAAGGCATCCCAGGCATACGAAACGCTGCCCACGAAGGCCGAGACGGCGCCGGTCGCGCCAGCCACCTTCAGGAAATCACGGCGGGAGATTTTTTCATTTTGAGCGCTCATTTTGCAGCCTCCTCAGCGGGTACTTCAACATGCGGGCGCAGGCGCAGCACAGTGAACCCGAACAGGAACACCAGGAAGCCAAACGCCAGCGCAAAAAGTGTAACCAACCATTCATTGGCCGTCGGGAAATATTCCGCCCGCAGGCCGGGACCTTGGTAGGCCGTCACCAAATCGCGTTCGACGGAGTTAATTGCCATTTGGGTTGGGATGACGATGTTCAGGGCGACGGCGAAGAATGTCGTAATCAGCAACCCGGCAGCCAGCCCGATGCGGCGCGCAGTTTGGGTTTGGGTCATCAGCAGGATAATGGGGACGATGACGCCCAGCCCCAGGTAGAAAATCCAGAACAGCCACCAATACGGGCCAAACAGGGTCAGTTGAAGCGCAGTAGATTGGGCAGGCACGCCCGGATACAAGATAACAAACGACGACAAAACAGTGACCATCAGGTTGATAACCAGAAAGGCCAGCAGCAGTTTGCCCAGGCGGCGGGCCAGTTCGACGTACTCCTGGCTGTTATCGCGCATGAACCAGATATACAGGAAGGTCAGCAGGCCTGTGCCAGCCACCAGCGCGGAGACCAGGAAGAGAACCGGCAATCCGCTGCCCTGCCAGGAGGGGCGTCCCATGACCACGCCGAAGACGCTGCCAGCAATGACCACCAGCGCAATGCCCATCGGCATACTGATGATAGAGAGCCACTTGGAAATCGGCCTGAAGACCGGACGGTAGGGAAGCAGTTCCAGCGCCAATTTGCCCAGCAAGACCAGCATATACACCATGTGGGCGATAATCATCCAGGTCAACATCGAGCCCCATTGCGGCCAAACCAGCACATGCCAGAAGCGGAAAGGATGCCCCAGGTCGAGGCCAATCAGTATGAGGGCCATCGAAAGGATTGCCAGCGCGGTCAGATACAGGGTTGGGGCCATGCGCGCCAGGGCTTTCGGCCATTTGAAGACATAAAGCAGGGATGTAAAGACCAGCAGCGAGCCGACTTCGAGCCAGACCAGGTACTCGTAAGCGGCCACCCACAAGCCCCAGGGGACATAGGAGCCGAGCGAGGTCGGTCGCAACCCTTCGGTAAAACGCTGGAAAAGGCCAATCGAGCCAATCAGAAAAACCAGGATGCCTGCCCCCCACAGGATGTGGTTGGTTGTTATCTGGAATGACTTGCGCGGCGCGGGAGAGGCGGCCTGTTCTTGCGCACCTTCCACCGGAACTTTTTCCTGTTCATTTTCGGGAGTGAGATTTTTCTCTGTCATGTCTGCCTCCGTTAGACCAGATAGTACACCTTGGGTTTCGTGCCGAGCTCTTCGCGCAAGCGAATGGCGTTGGGTTGATTAATCAACTCCACAATCAAACTATCGGGGTCGTTCATATCACCAAAGTAGGTCGCGCGCCCAATGCAGGTTGTGGTGCAAGCCGGCAACTCGCCCTCATAAACGCGGTGCAGGCAGAAATGGCACTTGCGGGCATTGCCAATTGGAGAGTCATAACCATTCGTGCGTTTACGCGCTTCGCCATACTCATAGTTAGCGGCGCGTTCATAATCGTCGGCTTCATTGCGGCCAACCAGAACCCCGTCCATAATAGGAAGATTTTTGTTGACGTAGGTGTGGCCGAAATCGGCGGTGCGTGAGTTATACGGGCAGGCGTTCAGACAGTATCGGCAGCCGATGCAACGGTCGTAGTCCATCACGGTCACGCCTTCTTCGTTCTTGTAAGTGGCATTGACCGGGCAAACCGGCACGCACGAAGGTTCATCACATTGCAAACATGGCCGCGGGACGAATACCCGCCTGACATTCGGGTAGATGCCGCGTTCCTGCTCGACAACCGGGCGATAGACTACGCCGGGCGGGAGTTTGTTCTCGGCGATACATGCAATCGTGCAGGCATGGCAGCCCACGCATTTGCGCAGGTCAATCACCATTGCCCAGCGGCGTTCAGCAGGTGGCTTTTGCAGTGCGCGTTGCAAGTCTTCGTGCATGCGCGCCAAAACATCCCGTGGCTCCAGCCCCGAAACGTTCAACGCTGCCGCGATGCTTTCGAGCGAAACAAACCCGCTGACTTGCGGCTGTTCGGCAACGGCAGCGCTGAGCGGTTCCTGGCTTTCCGTGCTTTTGGTTTGGTTCATACGGAATCCTCCAAATAACGTGGAATGGACAAGACATCCCTTTTGGGAAACTTTCTTGTGCGCATTATCGCAAAACCAGGGCGCGGCGTAAATCAGGAAAAGGCAAGCAATTGTCAAACAAAAATCCCCGACATGGTGTCGGGGATTTCCTGACAGCCATAGATAAAAAATCGCCCCGAAGGCTCAAAACCCTTCGGGGCGGCAGATAGCCTGCGGGAATCATTTCCCCTCTTCGGGGCGCAGCAAGCCCTTCTTGAGCGCATAACGCACCAACGCAGGGCGATCCGTAAGATGTAATTTTTCCATCACTCGCGCGCGATACGTTTCAACCGATTTGGAGCTGATATTCAGCTTCTCGCCAATGGCGCGGCTGGAGTAGCCCTCGGCGGTCAATTGCAAAATTTGACGTTCGCGGGCGCTCAGTCCATCGAAATAATCAGCATCGCCTTTATCCGATGGGGCAAGATACCCGCGCAGCAGCATGGCCTGCGCCTGGGGCTCGAGGTAAACCTGTCCACCAGCAACCACGCGAATGGCCTGCACCAATTCATCGTCTGCTACATCTTTGCGAACATAGCCTGAGCCGCCTGCCTGCAACACAGGGAACAAGTAACGCTCCTCCGCTTGGGCAGTCAGCACCAGTACGGCGCTCTTCAGTCCGCGCCGCTTGATTTCGCGGGTGGCATCCAGACCTGAAAGTCCAGGCATGGCCAAATCCATCACAATAACATCAGGGGTCAGGCTGGCAGCCAGTTCAATGGCTTCTTCGCCCTTGGAGCATTCACCCACGACGCGCATATCTTTTTCCTGGTTGAGCAGGGCAACCAGCCCTTTGCGCAAAAGAGAATGGTCATCTACCAACAAAACGGTTATCATGCTTCGTTCTCCTTGGGGCTGCAAGGCAAAATTGCCCGAACTATTGTCCCTTGCCCAATCTCACTCTCTAATTCGAATGTGCCGCCCAGTAATTGGATACGCTCATGCATACCAAACAATCCCAGTCCTTCAGAATGCACCTGTCCAGGGGCGGCCTGAAAACCCACGCCATTGTCGCGGATTTCAAGGCAGTATGTCCCTGAGATATTCCCAAGTGTAATCCACGCTCGGGTCGCGCGGCTATGTTTAACAACGTTGCTCAGCGCTTCTTGCGCCACACGATAAACCGTTGTGGCCGCGTGAGGAGGCAAGTTATCGCAGGCGGCATCAATGCGAGTCTGGATTTCGACACCACTGTTTTTTCGACATTGGTCGGCAAACCATTGGATAGCCTGGGTGAGGCCCAAATCATCCAATACGCCAGGTCTCAGGTCATAGGCCATACGGCGCACATCGTTGAGCGTGGCGCGCAATTGTTCACGCAAGTCGGCAATCGCCTGGGAACGTGAGGGTTTATCGCGCGCGGATTCCACCAGTTTGAGTTGCACAATCAGTGAAACCAGGGCCTGGCTGGTTTGGTCGTGCAGGTCGCGCGCGATGCGCCTGCGCTCGTCTTCCTGGGCAGATATCACCTTTTCCACCATTTCAGCGCGCAATCGTTCGCGCTCGCGCCGGGCTTCGGCAGCCAGCCGCAGGTCGGCGGTCATCTGGTTAAATGATTCGCTCAGTTCACCGATTTCGTCATCGGCCCAACGCTCCACATGCTGGTCAAAGTTGCCACGCCCAACCATTTGCGCTGCCCGCGCCAACGCCAGAATGGGCCGGGTAAGGACCCAGGTGAGAAAAATGGACGAAAGGATGCCAATGGTGGACACCAACAGGGTAGCCAGCAGCAGTTGGGATGTCACCATGTTAACTGTCCGGGTGATGGATGTTTCTGAAAAGCCGACGCGCATCACCCCGGCGCGCCCATCAAAAATCGGCACGGCGGCATCCAATACCCATCCTTCGGGTGAGTTGAATACAAAAAGGCGATAGCGATCCTCCGGCGAGGGCTGGTTGGCTTCCAACAAGCCGGCTGGCAATGCGTTGCCAAACGTCGACACAAGCGGCAGGCCATTTTTGTCTAAAATCAGGATGTAACGAATATCGGGGTAATTTTGGCGGGTTTCCTGGGTCAATTCATAGAGCGCGTACAGGTTATTAACCAATATCAAATCAGTGGAGCGACTTGCCAGGTCGCTCGTCACCGAAACTGCCAACAGTTCCAATTCATTGTACATGGCGCGATATAAAGATTGGCGCACAAAAGCGGTCAATCCAACCCCAAGCAGGATAACCAGGCCCAGGATGATGCCCAGTATTTTGGTACGGATACTGACCGCCCCTGCTACCGCCCAGAAACGGCGCGTCCACAGCAACCAGGACTGCCGCGAAACCATCAGGGGGTCTCCGTGGCAATATTAGCGAGAAAATTTTCCAACTCGCGGGCTGAGTCGTAATCACTGCTTTCCAATGTAACAAACCGGTCAATATCCAGTTTTGCCAGGGCAGATTGCCCGGTGGGGTTTTCGTGCATGGACAACAAAATGGCTTGTAGTTCAGCGCGCAACTGCGGGCGGATATTGGGGCTGACCACTACGGGCGGGATGCCAAACGGCGGCGATTTATGAATCACGCGCATGCGCTTTGCCAAACTTGGTTCGCGCTGAATCAGATGGATATAGATGAGGCTATCCACCGCCGCGCCATCGGCCAATCCATTTGCCACAGATTGAATGGCGGTATCGTGGCTGTATGTAAAGAAGGTTCGCCCAAAGAAAGTTTCCGGGCGATCATTCATCTGATAAACCAGGTAGGTGGGATAGAGCCGCCCTGTGTGAGAAAGCGGGTCAGTGAAAGCGAAGGTTTTTCCGCGCAAGTCGGCGAGGCTTTGCGCCGAACTATCAGCGGGGACAATCAACCACGAGTGATAGGCTGCCTCGCCATCGACGACCGGAGCGGCGAGAATCTCCATGCCAAACTCGCGTTCACCAAGCAAGTATGCGCCAGTACAAACAAAAGCTACATCCACATCACCTTTTTCCACCAAGCGATTGACCTCGGCATAGGTTGGTCGTTGGACAAGCTCTACGGGACGTCCCAACTGCTCGGCAATGTAATCCAAGAGCAGGGTATAACTCTCCACCGTTCCTTGCGGCGAAATGACCGCCGAAACAGCCACGCGCAGAGGCTTGATTTCCGCTTCCCTCTGTGGAGTGATGGGCGTTAGAGCATTAAGGTCAATATAAGGGGCCGGTTGCGAGGAGCAGGCAGGCAGCAAGACAGTAATCAAGAAACCAAAAAGAACAAAAAGTGACCAGCCGTATGAACGAGGCAAGGCAATACTCCCTTCTGCTCACTAATGTAGCAAATCAGACAATTTTTGTCCAGTGACGAACATCACCGAAGGGATATGCCAGATAAACAAAAGTGGGAACGGAGCGCGGTGGTGATTGCGGTTGGCTTGTATTTTGTCTGGAGTGCATGAAAGCCCTCACCCTTTTATCCCTCATTCTTTTCCTAACCGCCCTCGGACTCACCCTGGGTTGAAAAGCCGTTACCGAAGACTGGTTCGCCGCCCGTAAGCCCCTTCTGCTTATTGGAGCAAGTTGAAGTCGCGATTGCATTCCTGGGTCTTAATCCTTAAAATTGAATTGGGAGGCAGTCATGTTGATTGAAAATTACGACCTCGAAGTTTTTACCCCACCCTGCGACCCTGGCGCGGAACGGTATGCCGCTAAGGCGATTTTGAATACCGATATTTCTGAAATTTTGCCCTATCTCAACGCCACCCTGCGTGGGGCAGTTTATTACGCCTCGGCCAATGCGTTGACCTGGAAAAAAGCCGGGCATAATATCGCCTTTCACGCCTTTGAAATCGCGGTTTCCAACGTAGAGGACAGGGATGGCGCGGAAAAAGAACTGCGAGGCATTATTGACCTGGTCAACCACACCTGGGAGCGGCGGGCTGAAATTACGCCAGATACCAGCACCCGCCAGCGGCCCACATCCATGGCGCTTTACAAACTATTGCCCAACACCAATTGCAAACAGTGCGGCGAACCAACCTGCTACACCTTTGCGCTGAAATTGGCCGCCTCGCAAAAGAAACTGGCCGACTGCCCGCCGCTCGCCGAGCCGCAATATGCCGAGAAACGCGCCGCGCTGGAGGAACTCGTCATCGAAGCCCCGGCGATTGGTTGAGGAGGCTGATATGAAAAAATCACTCTCGCTTGTGTTGGACGATGCCGATTTACTCGAACTGATGCGCATCCTGATGGATGATGACGCTGAAGGCGCGCTGGCATTCCTGAAACAGCACCTCAAAGGCAAGGCCCGCGACCTGCTGGAAGGTGGTTGAAAAGTGATGATTAACGTGCCCGGTGCGGGCATCACCCAGATAAGCAGCAATCTGTTAAAGAAATGACCTGTCTCGATTCGATTACCCTAACCCAAGTCATTCCCTGCCTGGCTGAGCCGGGCAAGGTCATTGTGGTTGGCAGGCCCTCGGCTCCGCTAAACGAAATCATCCCCTACCTGGCCACTCTGCCGGGCGTAATTGCCTTCAACCCCAACACCTGCGCCCTGACCTTTCGCCGCCCGCGCGGCTTCATGACCCTGACCCCCGATAAAATTACCATCACCCAGGTGGACAATGCCGAGGAAGGCCTGAAATTATTCGCGGCGATTAAAGACGCCATCAATGCCACCTGGGAACATCGCGCTGAACTGAAACCAGTCGAATCCATTCAGACCGCGCCGCGCCTGCTCGACATCTGGAAAATGCTTCCCTGTACCAACTGCGGCGCATGTGGCGAGGCCACTTGCATGGCCTTTGCCACCAACCTGCTGCTGGGCAAACGCCAGCCGGATGAATGCCCCATCATTGCCTCTGACCCAGCCTTTGCCGACCGCCGCAGCGCATTATTGACGATTATCGCCGGTTAAGTCACCCTTTTATTCCCCCGAAATCAATCTTTTTTTCAGCGCAAAGCGCACTAACGCAGCGCGATTGTTCAGACCTAATTTCTCCATGCCGCGCGCGGTAAGTTTCTACCGTTTTGGCGCTCAGGCTTTCGGCAATTTCGGCGCTGGTATGCCCCAGCGCGACCAGTTTGAGCACGCTTTGTTCACGCTCACTCAGGCTGTTCCAGGACATACATCTCGCTGCGCAGCACAGCCCGAATAGCCGAAATCAACCCGGAATCGGCGGCTTTTGTGAGCACATAGCCCGATGCGCCGCTTTTGAGTGCGGTGCGAAGGTATTGCGGGTCGTCGTGCATGGTCAGCATTAGGATTTTGGCCGCCGGGATGATTTTTCTCAACGCGGGGAGCGCATCCAGCTTGCCCAGGCCGGGCATCGAGAGATCGAGCAAGAGCAAATCAGGCCGGATTCGGCCCGCTAGTTCGATGGCTTCTATTCCACTAGTACATCTTGGCATAAAAGGGTCTTTATTATATAGAATAGGCAACTTACTCAGGAGGAGCGAGGAATGCCTATACCAAAAGCGCAAGAAGTGAAATTATCAGATGCTGAACGGCAAGAGTTAGAGAAACTGACCAGGCAGTATCAAATTGGACAACCGATTGCTTTGCGAGCCAGGATCGTCCTTGCGGCAGCGCAAGGGCTAAAGAACAAAGAAACAGTTGCGAAGTATTCAGTGACCAACGTTGCCATATCCAGGCTTTGGCTTGCGAAAAGCCTAAAAATTCGGAACGACCGATCACGCAATGGAGTGCGCGAAAAATCGCAGATGAGTTGATCAAGCGAGAGATTGTTTCTGAGATTTCACCACGCATCACAAGCTGCTTTCTTAAGCGACCCAACACATCGGATTGTTTTTCACTACACGCCCAAGCACGCTTCATGGATGAACGAGGTTGGAATCTGGTTTAGCATTCTGGTTCGCAAGGTTCTAAAACGAGGCAACTTCACGTCGATTGATAATTGTTGATTGATAACTAATGAAAGGTCTTGGCTTTTATTGAGTATTACAACCGCACGATGGCGAAACCTTTCAAATGGACTTACCAGGGCAGAGCACTTTCTGCATAGCTATTGATGCCATACTGTAATGGGGAGACCTCCTTTTTTGCTTGTTTTGTCACCATAAGCATACAGTAGGAGATCTACCGAATCAAAAAAACATGACCCATCCTTAAATTTGGGATGAGTCATGTTTGGTTTGAATCCACTTACAAAAACGCCTGTCCCTCGCCGCGGTAGGTTTTGACCTGTCCAATGACCTTGCTACCCTGCGCCAACCACAGGTCGTTGAATCGCTCGCACAATTCCCCGGCTTTGGCATGTTGCAGGAAGACCGGGTCGCCCAATTGAAGCGGGGGGCAATCCTGCGGCAGGCGGAAGGGCGTCTGGACTTCGCCCGCGCCCTCCAGCGGGAGATATTCCAGCCCGGCAGGATACATCGGCAGCGGGAGTTTTTCGGGGCCGGCGGCGCCTGAAGCAACATACCCGCCACCCTGGCAGGTGACCATGCCTGGGACCGGAATCCGCACAATTTGGATGGCGAAAAAGGCCGCAGGCTGGAACTGCACCTCGCGGAAGTGGTGGAACAAGCCCGAAGCGTAAAACCCAGACCCGACCGTGATTTCAGTAACAAAGGGGTCAGCCCCGGTGGAAACGAGGCTGCCACTGCCGCCGCCGTTGACCAGGCGAAACTCAACTCCCTCCGCGCGCAGCATTTCGACCACCTGGCCGCGCCGCCGGGTTAGTTCGCGCATCGAAGCGGCTTTAAGGGCGCGGGTGAGCCAGTTTTTTAGCCCCGCGCCGGGCAAATTGTCGTTCGTTCCGGCGATGTGGCCTTCGTAGCCCATCAGCGCGTCAAGTTTGACTCCGGGCAATTTCCTGGCGGCTCGAACCAGGCCGCGCGCCTGTTCGGGAGCGCGCACCGGGCTGCGGCGCAAGCCCAAATGAACGGACGCCAGATTCAGCGGGCGATAGGCCATATCCACTTCGAGACAGGCATGGAGCGTGAGCCCCGCTTCCTGCCCGGCAGCGGAGAGGATCCGCAGGTGTTCCAGGCAGTCCACCATCAGCCAGACCTGTTTGCCCGCGCGGGTCATCTCCACCAATAGGGCGATGTCGGATGGCTGTACGGATGGGTAAGCAACAATCATGTCATCGAAGCCTTGCGCGGCCAGCCAGGCCGTCTCTTCCACCGTAAAAGTCAGCAGGCCGCGATAGACCTGCGGGTCGAACTCCAAAATCCGCCGCATGAGCGCCGCGCAGCGGAGGGATTTGCTGCCGAGCCGGATGGTCTTGCCTGCCGCGCGCGCCAATTGTGCCACATACGCTACGTTGGCGTCGAATTGATCGAGGTCTACAAAGGCCAGCGGCAAGCGCTGGCCTCGAAACAGGTCACGGTAGCAGGCGTAAGTTTCGGTTGGGTTCATGTTGTTTTTATGTAAACGAATCATACAGGGAACGCGCCGTCACGCGGCCATTCCAGCCTGCGGGCAGGGGAGTTGTCACGGTAACGGTCACGCCGGCAGGCAGGTCGAAGTAGTTGTCGCTGAAAACGGCATCGGCCCCCTCGATGGAAAGTTCGACGAACCGGGCCAGGGTTTTCGCCGAGACATCCACAACCAGCCGGTCGCCCTCGACGCGGGTTTGGACCTTCAGCCCCGGTTTTCGCAATTCCAGGTGTTTGTTGGCGACGAAGGGCGTCACGCTGCGGGCGGCGAGTTGACCATCACGCCACAGTTCGGCCACGAAGATGACTTTTCTCTGGTTTTCGGGCGTGACCTGCGCCGAGAAATCGTACGACCCAACCAGCGTATCGGCCAGGGCCAGCGCGTGGATGAATTGCTCGCCCTTCTGCAAGATTTTGCCGTCCAGCGTCTCCAGTCGCCAGCGCACGGTGACATCCACCGGCTCGACCAGGTCGCTGGTGACGTGAACCTTCATCGTCTTGCCGTAATCAGCTACTGAGAGCAGCAGGGGGGCATAGAAGCGTTTGGCGGCGTAGTGCAGGGCCTTCCAACGCCCGTAGTAATCGAGCGATGACCACGAAGCCACCGGCCAGCAGTCATTGAGCTGCCAGATGAGCGTGCCGCTGACCCGGCTGCGGTTGCGCCGCCAGTGCTCCACGCCGTAACGGATTCCTTCGGCCTGCAAAACCAGGCTCAGGTAAACCAGCGAGGCAAAATCTTTCGGCATTCGGAAGGTATCGGTCATCTGGGCAATCATCAGGCCGTTGCCCGAGCCGCTGCGCTGGTGATGCTCCATGATGTAGGAAGTCATGTTCCAATCGGCAGGGTCGGCATAAGTGGCGATGGTTTTGAGCGGCGGCAGGGCCTGGAAGCCGAACTCGCTCATGAAGCGCGGAAACTGCGTGCGGTAGGCCGTGAACGGCTTGCGCCCGTGCCACACGTCCCAATAGTGACAGTCGCCCTGCGCCTGGCCGTTGGCCTCCTTGAATGGCGTGTTCGACGAAGCCGAACTGGGCCAGTAGGGATGGTCGGGGTCTTCGACTTCGAGCAGTTCGGGCAGCAGATGGTGGAACATGCGGTCGTAGCCATCCTTGAGCCGCTGGTTGAGCGGGTCGTCGGGCTTGTTCCAGCCCCAATCGCACCAGCCCTGCTCCATCTCGTTGTTGCCGCACCACAGCGCCAGGCTGGCGCGATGCCGCAAGCGGCGGATGTTCTCAATCGCCTCGATGCGCACATTCTCGAAGAAATCGGCGTCTGCCGGGTAAATGCCGCAGGCGAACATGAAATCCTGCCAGACCAGCAATCCGTACTGGTCGCACAGGTCATAGAACATCTCTTCGGGGTAATAGCCGCCGCCCCACACGCGCAGCATGTTCATGTTGGCGTCCACCGCTGATTTAAGCAGCATTTCCAGGTGGTCTTTGGTAATGCGCGTTGGCAGCGAGTCGGCGGGAATCCAGTCGGCGCCTTTGGCAAACAGGCGCACGCCGTTGACGTAGAAGGTGAATTCCTGTCCCCACTGGTCGGGCTGCTGGCGCAGTTCGATGACGCGCAGGCCAATTTTGTAAGCGCGGCGGTCCAACACGGTTTTTCCGTCTTTCAAGGTGATTTCGACCTGGTACAAAGGCTGCGCGCCATACCCATTCGGCCACCAGAGTTGGGGATGAGTGATTGGTAATTGGAGATTGCAGGATTGCTCGGTGTCATCCTCGAACCAGAACAAGGACTCTTCCACCGACTGCGTGCTGCCATCCGGGGAGGTGATTTTCAGACTGGCAGCCAGTTCCGCGCCGGGAACAGACTCGGCGGTCACATCTGCCGTTACCGTCACGCTGCCGTCGTCTTCGAACCGCTGCCGCAGGTGAACATCCTCCAGCCGCGAGGAGAAGCCTTTCAGGCGAATATCCTTCCAAATGCCGATGGGCGGCAGTTTGGGGCCCCAATCCCAACCCCAGTGGCAGGGCGCTTTGCGCAGGTGCGGCCCGCCGGGGATGTCGCCGCCGCCCTGTAAGGGCAGTTGGGCCTGTTTGCCCGTAATAAAGCGCACCGGCGAGCCGAACACCACCCTTATTTCGTTCTCGCCCGCTTTGAGCAGGTCTTTCACATCCCACTCCCACTGGCGGAACATGTTGTCAGCATGACCGAGATATTCCCCGTTGAGATAGACATCGGCCAGCGTATCCAGCCCGTCGCAAACCAGGCTCAGGTTGGGTTCGTCAAGCAGGCTCTTTTCGACGGTGAACGCGCGGCGGTATTCCCAATCGGATTCGGCCACCCACATCACTTTGAGCTCGTTATCGGCCACAAACGGGTCGGGGATTTTGCCCAGGGCCAGCAGGTCGGTATGCACGCCGCCCGGCACAGTGGCGGGCAGCCAGTCTTCGGTTCCGGCCTGACGGAACTGCCAGGCGCCGGATAAGGTCTGTGTTTTCATGGGTTTCCTCGGAGAAAAGATGGTCAGTACGTCCCCATTATAGCGAGTTTGGGAGAAACTGTGGTTTTGCAGTCCAGTTTCATAATAAAATCGGGCTATGAACTTGCCTCGCACTATCTTCATGGGTTCGCCCGATTTTGCCGTCCCGGCCCTGCGCGCGCTCGCTGCCGCCCGGTATCCCATTGTGGGTGTCATCACCCAGCCCGACCGTCCCGCCGGGCGCGGAAATGTGCTTACCCCGCCGCCCGTTAAGGTTGCCGCGCTGGAATTAGGATTGGATGTATACCAGCCCGAAAAACTGCGCGCGCCCGAAGCCATGCAGCGGCTCAGGGATTGGAATCCCGGCCTGATTGTGGTGGCCGCTTTCGGGCAGATTTTGCGCCCTGAAGTGTTGACCCTGCCCCAGCACGGATGCGTCAATATCCACGCCTCGCTCCTGCCCCGGCATCGCGGCGCGGCGCCCATTCAGGCCGCCATTCTCGCAGGGGATAAAGAAACCGGCATTACCATTATGCTGATGGACGAAGGCATAGATACCGGCCCGATACTTGCTCAGCGTTCCATCGAAATTCTGCCCACCGAAACAGGCGGCTCGCTCTTCGAGAAGTTAGCGGTTATGGGCGGCGAACTGCTGCTCGAAACCCTGCCCCGTTACCTGAACGGGGAAATTCGGCCCCAGCCGCAGCCTGCCGAGGGCGCAACCTACGCCCCCATGCTCAAAAAAGAAGACGGCCTGCTCGATTTCACCCGTCCCGCCGCTGAACTGGAGCGCAAAATCCGCGCCTTCCAGCCCTGGCCGGGCGCGTTCATGCGTTGGCAGGGCGGGCCGCTCAAAATTCACCGGGCGCATGTGGCAGACAGAGAGACGGGAAGACAGGGAGCAGGGACGCTTGTGATTGTAGAGGGGCTGCCCGCCGTTGTTACCGGAGATGGATTGCTTGTCTTCGACGAACTCCAGCCGCCGGGCAAAGCCAAAATGCCCGGCAAGGCCTTTTTGGCCGGGGGCAGGCAGTGGTAAGGGGTTCGAGTTTCGATATTCGATACTCGATATTCGGTGTTCGATAAATGGAAAAAGACTCCGGCGTACAACTGACCTCCCTAAAGGTGGATGGCGGCATGGTTTTCAATGAATTGCTTATGCAATTTCAATCGGATGTGTTGGGCGTGCCGGTCATTCGCCCCAAAGTAGCCGAGACAACCGCCCTGGGCGCAGCCTACGCTGCCGGGCTGGCGGTTGGCTTTTGGCGCAGTTTCGACGAATTGCGCGCCAACTGGGGCAAAGATAAAGAATGGCAGCCACAGATGGAGGCTGCCCGGCGCGACTTGCTTTATGCTGGTTGGAAGAAAGCCGTTACCCGAACATTTGACTGGGTGTAAGGAAAAACGTCCCGAAGGTTCTAAACCTTCGGGACGTTTTTGATTCGTTTGGGTCTCGATACGCTTCGCTGCTCGACCGAAATCATCTTCGTCTATTGCCCCCCTGTATCAATATACCCGCGCAACACGTCATCCAGCACGCGGCGGGCATCCATTTGCTTGCCAGGGCTGAACAATTCCGGGTTAATATCGCTGAAGGAGAGCGGGGCCGAAAAAGCGCGGCCTCCATTTCCGGCGGCCAGTTCAGGAAAAACGGTTTTGAGCGCTTCGAGATAATCCGGCTGGAGCGTGACCACCCATCCGTTCACTTTTTTGGTTGGGCTTTGCGTGCCAATCATCAACACGCCAACAGTCGAAAGATACTGAAGCAGCTCAGGGGTATCCAAACCGGCCTGGATAAAGATGGTCTCAACTTTTTTTTGTATGACCAGAAAGTCGGAATACGCATTGTACTCGCTCGGCTTGGCATCGGCGGGGACTTCAATGAACGCCGGATAGGTATATTGGGTGTACCAGCCAATCGGCAGGCAGCGCCCGCAGTAGTACGTCCGCCCGGTGGTGAACGCCTTTTGTATCACCGCCGATTCGGGCGAATCTTTCTTGAGCATCGCGCCAACCTGAAAAAAGTCTTCCGTCACCATTGCGCCGATGTAACCCGCCATGAAAGCCACCTGGTCAGCGCGGATGGAATCGCCGCCCAAAACGCTCAGGTTGCGGCCCGGCTGAATGCCAGGGATGTTGACGGCCAGGAACTGCGTTTGCGGCGCGGCGGCGGCCAGGGCCGCCAGGCCAGGGTCAGGCGGCAGGGCAATCACAATTTTCAGGGCCGGTTCCAGGTCGGCTTCGTCAAGTTGGTTGCGCACCTGAAAGCGGTAACCGCTCGTTTGAGCCAGGTCATACACGGCGGCTTGATAGGCCTGTGAATCTTGCTCGTTCAAATCGGCAGGGATGACCAGAATAACCAGCGGCGGGGCTGGCGTTGGCGTAGGCCCTGCTGTCGGTTGGAGGGTGGCGGTTGGCTGAGGAACAGAAGTTGCATCCGGCGAGGGGGGAGTCTCGGCAGAGGATGCGCAAGAAGTCAGTAATATCAGTGTCAAAAGGAAAGCCAGAAGTCGGCGCACAGTCAAATCTCCAGTGTTCAGTATTCATTATCCAGCATTCCCGCGGCTGGTGTAACCCGCAGCGCAGGCTGAATGGATATGGATGGTATTTTACTTGATTAAAGCAGTTTGCCCGGCAGCTAAACTGCCGGGCAAACATAGGTTGGATTGCGCGGGATGAACTGTTACTTTGCGGCGACTTTGATGACGCGCGGTCGGGCCGATTCGGCTTTGGGGATGCGCAGGGTCAGCACGCCGCTTTCGATTTTGGCTTCGGCCTTTTCGGCGTCGAGTTGGGCGGGCAGGCGCAAAGCGCGGCGGAAGGCCCCGGACGGCAGTTCACACATCAAGGCCTGACCTTCGTGCTGGCCGTATTCGCCCTCAATGGTGAGGGTGTCTTCGATAATCTGGATGTTCAGGTCTTCGGCCTTGAGGCCCGGCACATAAGCGGTCAGGATATAGGTGTCGTCCTGTTCGCGGACATCGACGGGCAAGGCGCGGGGAGCATTCGCATCAGCGGGGCGGGCAACCCAGCGGCGGGGGGCGCGATAGGGGGCAGTGGTAATGTAGAACATGGTTTGGTCTCCTTTTTTGAATACCGTTACTTGATTGAATTGCCCCTATCTTATTGCCTGCTCATTGGAAAACTTTTAGAAGAAGATCAAAAATTCGTTAGAGGGATGCAGATGTTGTATTAATTGCAGGGAACCATATCACCGCCTCGGGCGTCTATGGGCTACCAATAACGGAGGAGGTTCCCATGCGAATATTTTTTAGCCTGATTCTTGTGATAGGATTGCTTGCCAGCGCGGGGTGTCAATCCACTGTGGAACGAGAAGAAAACTCAAAGTCTGAAATTGAATCAAACCCGACAACCACTCTACTACCGGAAGTCTCCACCGAGACCATCACGCCGCCAGACAGAATGGAAACACCGATGAATAAGACCCCAGAACGCGTTCCCCAAACTGAAGAACCAACCCCGGTGACTGGGGAAGTTCCGTCGGAATTGCTCAATTCGATTTTGAAAGATTTACTGGAGCGCACCGGGGCCGCGCCAGAAGAAGTTTCCATCATCCGGGGGCAGGCGGTCGTCTGGAGCGATGGTTCGCTGGGCTGTCCCCAGCCGGGCATGATGTACACTCAGGCGCTGGTCAACGGCTATTGGGTTGAGTTAGAGATTGCGGGGAAGAAATTCGACTACCGGGCTGCCAAAACAGGATATTTTTTCCTGTGCGAGAGCGGTTTTCCTCCGGGTATTCTGCCGGTTACGCCAGATTCATAGCGCAGCCGCTTCGTGGCCGCAGCCAAAGGCTGCTCTGATTTGCGCTTGTCGCGCAAATCCTGCGCCATAATCTATAATATTTGCCCAAAATATAACGGGGTTCCCGCTTTGGGAACCCCGTTTTGTGTTGCAGAGCAACCTTGCGCTATGGGGCGAAGAACAGCAATGCTTCTGTGTCCTGCGTTGCGCCGCCGCGTGCGCCTGCGCCGCGGTCGCCGTTGGTGAACAGCAACAGGCCGAATTCAGGCGTGTTGCCGGGGAACAGGCCGAAGTCGTACACCGCGAGGCCAGTTGGGTTGTAGCTGTTGGCTGCCACATCGCTGGCTTCACCGTAGAAACGCTCGCCAAGCGGGGTCACCGTCAGGCCTGCCACAATATCACCAGGCCCGCCAAAGTAGAAGTCCTGGGCAATTACATCCATGTTTACCTGCCGCGCCAACAAAGCAGAAGCATTCATGCCAATCTGCTCGCCGCAGATGGTCAGAACGGTGTTGCCGGTGTTGGTGGCGTGTTCGGCGAAGAAGAAGGCCGAAGCGCTACCGGTGGCGAGGTTCAAGGCCCAGGTCAGTTGGCGGCCATCGGTAATGGTGCTAAGGCCAGAAGCATCGCGGTTGAGAATGACGTAATCATCGGTGCCGTCTTGGTTCGTATCCAGCCAAATTTGGTGACTGACCGGCAAGAGGTGCTGCTGGCGTTCCCAAGTGTTGATGGCAAAGGTCCACAGGAAGGACGGACTGGCCGAGCAGAATCCAGCCGGAACGGGGAAGGTGTTAATACCCACCGCGCGGATGTCAGGCGTGGGCGATTGCGCTCCCAAGCCGCCTTCGGGCAGGTTCTCGCTGACCGCCAACAGGGCATAAGCATTATTTTGGGCCGTGCCAACGCCGGTGTTGTTCAGGCCAATCACCTGCGGAAAAGCACCTGCTTCAAGAGTGGTCGTGTCTGCAACCAGGCGGGCAGCCTTGCGCGGCAAGACATGCCAGGCAAGGTGGATGGGGTGCGAACCGTCATTCAAGATGAGATAGCCATCGTATTCATTGGCCGTCAAGGTTGCTGGGTTTGCGCCACTGCTGCCAGAGTTCATGAAGTTGCCAGGCAGCTTAGAGCCATCGATGGTCAGCGTGACGTTAAAGAAGGTCGATTTGCCCTTACCTGGTTTGACCTCCACCTTAGCGGGAGCGCTCACCGACACTGCGCCATTGGTCGCATCATCGGCAAAGCGGAAAGTGGGGGTAATGGTGTAGGTGCGTTTTTTATTATCGAGGTTGCGGATTTCGACAGTCTTGGTGAGTTTTACAATTCCGTCGGCCACATCAACAAAACCGAAGCCCAAGGCGCCGGTTGGCACATCTTTATCGAACGCCACCACTGGCGCGGCAATCGCGCGGTCGACGCGCACTTCACCACCGCCGATGCGCGTGATGGGCGCCAGCGCGCCGGTCAGGGCATCGTTAATGATGTTGGTCTCGCCGTTGTTCATCAATAAGGCTTTTACTTCGAGCGGGGTCAGGCCATGGCCAAGCGCATTCCCAGGAGGCGTGCCTTGCGGGGTGGCTTTCGTGCCTCCATAAGCCTGGAACACAAGCGCCGCCGCGCCAGAAACCATTGGTGCTGCGCCGGAAGTGCCACCGAACGGGCCTTCACCGGTGCCGGTTCCGGCAATCGCAGAAACCGAAGCGCCGGGCGCGCCGATTTCGGGCTTGATGTACGTGGTGCTTTCATGTTGCGGGCCGCGCGAAGAACTGCCCACCATGGTGCCTGCCAGCGAGATGCCAAAGTTCGGGTCGAAGCGTACAACCGTATTCGGCAGGCCAGCGCGCAGGCGATTGGCAACGGCCTGGCTGACCATGTATCCAGGCACAGAGGCATCGCCGCCGCCATATCCGCCTTCAAACGGGTCGCCAGGCGCAACCAGGCCAATGATGCCAATCAGACCACCACCAGCGGCGATATTGGCAATTTTGATACTGAACGAACAAGTACCGCGATCGACCAATACGATTTTTCCAGACAGGGAACCTGCCGGGAAGGGGTCACAGCCAAGCGTGTTGCCACCAGCACCGTTACCAAACTGCACTGGAGCTTGGATGACTGTTGTCAGCGGAGCCGACCAGGGCTGGAAGACCGCCGGGAAATTGCCGGTGATGCTTGCCGGGGCAAGAATCTGCATTAGGGGCAGGAAGGCGCTCGGCACGCTGGTCTGGGCCACCGAGAGGGCAGTGTTCGCCGCCGCTGGCGTGCCGTTGGCATACGGTTTATCCGAGGAGTTGCCCGCCGATGCTACCGTAAGGATACCCAGTTTCGTGGCATTATCCACCGCTGCCGACAGGTCATCGTCGAACGGTTGGCCGTAGGTGGAGCCGAGCGACATATTGATGATGTCCACCCGGTCACTGTACTTGCCATCTCCATTGGGGTCAGCTGCAAAATCCATGCCCTGGATGAGGGCAATACCAGAACAGGAAGTGGAAACAGATGAGCAAACCTTGACCGCATACAGGCTGACCTGGGGCGCGACACCACCCACGCCGCCAATGATGTGCGCCACATGCGTGCCATGTCCACCGCCTGGGCCGTCATCCAATGGGTCGGGGTCGGGCATTTCAGGCCCATTCGGCCACACCGAACCGGTGAAGTCGTAACCGCCCACCACTTTGGCAGTCGGGAATGTGCCAGGCTCAATGATATTTGGATTATTGGCGGCAAAATCAGCCGGGTTGCCGGAACCGCCAAGCGCAGCATGGAGATAATCGATACCGCTATCCAACACAGCAACTTTGATGCCCTTACCAGTGAAACCTTTGGCCTGCACTGCCGATGCGCCGATATAAGGAACCGTCTCAGACAGGTCGACTTCGTAATTGCCCACTGGGGCAATTCGCACAACCCGGGGGTCTTTTGCCAGCTGCGGTAGGACGGATGCATCCACCTCGACAAAGACCGCGTTCAGCACCGTCTGCACCCGGGCAATGACACGCGCATTGGAATCCAGCGCGCGCACGCTGTTGAGGAAGGCATCCTGCTGGGAACGAGCAGCCTGTTTGGCTTTCGCCGTATCCGCGCCTTTTGCAAAAGCCACCGTGCCCGAGTCAGCCGACAGACGGATAATGACTCGGTTCGCACCGACTGCTCCCATCAGGGAACTGTCCAGCACGTTTAACGAGAAATTATCCATCTCCACCGGGGCATCCAGTTTGAGCGATAGTACGCTCTCTGGAACCTCGCGGTTGGCCCAGCGGTCTGGCCCGCCATCCTGGGCAAAAGCGGCAGAGACGTTCGAGAAAATCAACGCCACTGCCATCAAAACATACAAAAAGTTGCGCTTCATGAACTGTTTCCTCCTGAGAAAAGTCTGTGAAAGGCTTGCTAGGTTAAACGCAAAATAACCCCTCCAATCTCTCTATATACACCTCCTGAACGTCTGGGATTTGGGAACCTGTTGGCGTGGTACAAAAAAACACCTTTTGGAGCCTGGATACTTGCCTGCGATTGCAGTTCCATGACTTTACGGTTCCACTTCGCCAGGAAGGTCAACCCTTTCTGGCTACAAACGGACTTGACAAGATACCCTGCAAGTTATCGCCTATAAAGTATAGCGCAACCTAACAAAATTGCAAGCACTTTGCAATGATTGCCCAAAAAATCACCCAGATTTCATCCAATTCAAGGAAGCAAGAGTCGACAAGGTATAATCCCCCGCATGTCGAACCAGAAAGCCATCTTCACGCTCCTCATCATCGGCCTGCTGACCGGGTTGGGATTTTATCTTTATCGTGAGTTTCGTTCGAGCGGGACGCGCGGCCTGACCGTTGGGACATTCCTGCGTGACCCAACCTCGCAAGCCAAGCTGGTCATCAAGGCCGGGTCACGCTGCGGCGACGCGCCCTTTCTCTTCCCAACCGACGGCATGGTCGGGTTTTTGTGGGACGACTCTTTCCGCCCCGGCCATCGTCATGCCGGCATCGACATTTTTGCTGGAACCGAGGCAGGCATCACCCCGGTCTATGCCGCCTATCCCGGATATCTCACCCGCCAGTCAGACTGGAAATCTTCACTGATTGTGCGCGTCCCCAGTGACCCGCTCCAACCGGGCCGCCAGGTCTGGGTCTATTACACCCACCTCGCCGACCGGGACGGTAATTCTTTCATCGCCGCGGACTTTCCACCCGGCACGGTAGAAAAATATGTCGAAGCCGGAACGCTGCTCGGCTACCAGGGCAATTATTCCGGCAGCCCGGGCAACCCGGTCGGTGTACACCTGCACATCTCGGTTGTCGAAGATGATGGAAACGGTCACTTCAAAAACGAGCTCGATATCACCAATACTTATGACCCTTCTCCTTATTTTGGTCTGGAACTGAACGCCAACCGCAAACCAAACGGGATTCCAATCTGCGAGATAACGCCATGAACGAATTTGCAGGAAAAGTGATATTGGTGACCGGCGCGGGAAAAGGAACCGGGCGCATGATGACGCGGGAACTCGCTGCGCATGGGGCCATCATCGCCGCAAATGACATCTCCCCGCTGAATGTTGATACCGTTGTGGGTGAAATCATCGCCGCTGGCGGACAGGCCCGCGCCTATGTGCATGACATCGCCAAAAAAGTGGCCGTCCAGGCGATGGTCAACCAGGTGATGGACGCTTTCGGGCGCATTGACGCGCTGGTCAACTGCGCCAATGTCCAGCCATCTGCCCCCCTGCTCGACCTGGATGAATGGGATTTGCACCGCGCCTTCGAGGTCAATGCAATTGGGACGTTCCTGATGATGCAATCGGTCGGGCGCGTGATGCGAGAGCAAGGCAGCGGGGTTATCCTCAACGTCTTTAATCTTCCCCCTGAATCCCCTGCTTCTTACCTCGCCAGCCGAGGCGGAATCCTGGCCTTGAGTCAACGCGCCGATGAAGAGTTGAAGCCTTACGGGATTCGCGTCTTTGCTGTCAACGAGGATGCCCCCTCTGTTGCTGCCTTGCGCTTGTTGGAAGAGGCCTGGGGCACAGCCAGCAGCCAGAACGAAACAATTGCATCGCAATAAACTCGGCCAGCCAGTGACCTGCCGCGCAACAGTTAACGCAACGGGTTGGGTTGGCCCGTGCCTCGCAGGCGCGGTCCTCCCAGGAACAATTTTGGCACTTACCCCGCCATCTCACGGTAAACCACCCACTCCCCCTTGCGATGGTCGAGGTCTTTCATGGCGCGGTCATAGTAGATATCGAACACCTGCCCCGTCTCGACGCGCACCCGAAAATAAAATCGCCCGACGTTGAGCGAGCCGCGGCTGGCAGCCGCTTGGGCATGGGCCGGACGCATATTGCGCGCCATCCTGCCGCGCCGGGTAAAATCGCTCCACTCGGAGATTTTTTCCGTCACGCGGTAGCCCCGCCCTCGCCAGGTGAAGCCATCCGGGCAGGGCGGCAGTTTCTCGCGCGCGGGCAGAATCTCGAAGTGGACAGTGATTGGCTCGTCGAGAAAATGAATCGGCTCCATCACAGTTCGTAAGGGTCTTCGGCCTGCAAAAAGGCCAGCAGCATGTTGCGCTGCGGGTGTGACTGAAGCCAGGCGCGGATATCTTTGATTTTTTCGTAATCTGACGCACCAAATTTGAGCAGGTAAATCGCCTCCATGCGGGTTTTGGCCTCCCCGGCGCGCAGGCCCTCCTGCCAGGGGCGGGTAAAGAACTCGTGCAGGTTATCATGCAGGTTGCGTTCGGCCAGGGCTTCCCACTCACGGTGGTCGAACCAGATTCCGTTACAATGACTGCATCGGTCGAGATAATACTCCACATCCGCGAAAATCTTGAAGCGTCGCATTAGCCGTCCACAGTCAGGGCAGATTTTCAGCAAGTCGGCGTCCCAAGAAGGGTTCATTGGTCGCGAGACCGGTTTTTCGGGCAAATCGTCCCCTTTGGCGCGCAGCCAGCCCATGTAGGCATTCGAAGAGAGCAAAATCCCGGCGCAGGTGGCGCATTGACGGGCAGGCAGGCCGTGTACCAGGGTGATTTCACCCAACGAAGCGGCTTTACAGACGGGACAGTTCATGAGAGCCTCCTTTGATAATCATTACGATTATATACGCAACTGCCCAAATCGAGGCCGGGGCGAAACTTTTTCACCCCTTTCGCCGTTTATAATAAGAACCTATCCGACAATTCCCGCAATCCCGGCTCCGCCCGGAGATTTATCTCCGGGCTACCAGTATAAAGTCCACTTAAGTGGACTAGATAGTCGGGTTTAGCCGTCTTCAGACGGCTTTAGGATGGATAGCCCGGACATTCATGTCCGGGCGGGATGGCGCAAAAACATTTTTCGGAAGGCTCTAAAAAAACGAGGAGAAATCGCATGTCCACCTTAACCCTGAATACCGGCTTATTCTTCGAGGATTTCCAGCCCGGCCAAACGTTGACATCCGCCGGGCGCACCGTCACCGAGCATGACGTGGCCGCTTTTGCTGGTCTTTCCGGCGACTTCAACCAGATTCACACCGACGCTGAGTTCGCCAAGACAACGCCGTTTGGGCAGCGCATTGCGCACGGCATTCTGGGGCTATCCATCGCCTCTGGCCTGGCCGTGCAAACCGGCATTTTGGGCGCCAATGTGCTGGCTTTTCGCGAAATCAACGAGTGGAAATTCGTCAAACCCGTTTTCCTCGGCGATACCATCCACGTCGAGATGGAAGTAACCGAGGCCAAAGCCCTGCCGCGCATCGGCGGGGGCAGCGTCACCCTCTCCGTCAAAGTCAACAACCAGGCCAACGAAACCGCCATGAAAGGAATCTGGACGGTGTTGGTCAAATCGAAACCAGCGTGAAACCATGCCCGAATCCAAATACCAACCCGACGATTATTTCCCCGAAGGCAAGCCGCCCCAAAAACAGCCTGGGGATGAATCGAAATCTCCCGATTCCACGCCCAAACAGCCTGCTCCCACGCCCGAAGACCCGCCTGCCTGGAATGATTTTACCGGTACTGTTCTGCCTGGCGGGACAGGAAACAGACCGTCATACCTGAAGCGATTCATCAACCCCGAAGAGCCGCCCGTCTGGAACGACTTCACCGGGACGATGACTCCCGACCAGTCCGAAGACGAACCCGCTTACCCTGACTGGCCAGAAAAAAGCCCCCAACCCGGCGCAGCGCCAACCAACCCAGACTATTACGACGATTATTTCACCGGGCGCATCCAGCCTGAAGAACTGCCGATCCCCGGTGAGACGCGCGTCTCGCCGATTCACTCGCAAACTATGCTGCCGAACGGTGGAATGTCGCAGCGTCCCAGTCCGCCGCCGCTCTACCCGGAGCCGAACTTTCCCCCGGTCGAACCGGTTGAAGCCATTGACTTGAATGCCACCCGAGTCACTCCGGCCGCGCTGCAATCGACCACCGGGCGCAGGCGCGCCAAACCCGCCTCGACAACCGCTGCCCGTCGAAGTGGTTGGGGTTGTTTTACGCGCTGGCTGGTCATCAGCCTGTTTACGCTGGTTGTGGCCGGCATCTTGGGTGCAATCGCCGCCGTTGCTGCTTACTTTTCCATCGCGGCAGACCTGCCTACGGTAGATGACCTGCGGGCGCGTTCCTCGAAGTTCGAGACCACCCGCATCCTCGACCGCAACGGCAACAATCTGTATGAGATTGTCGACCCCAACGCCGGGCGCCGCACCACCGTTAAATTAGACCAAATCTCACCCTACGTCGTTGCCGCCACCATCGCCACCGAAGATAAAGAATTCTACAATCATCCGGGCTTCGACCCGCTTGCCATTCTGCGCGCCTTGTGGGCCAACACCGAGACCGGGGGGCAGGGCGGCGGCGCATCGACCATCACCCAGCAATTGGCGCGCGCTCTGCTGCTCTCGCCCGAAGAGCGCGCTCAACGCACCTACATGCGCAAAGTCCGCGAAATTATCTTGGCCGCCGAAATCACCCGCCGCTACAGCAAAGATGAAATCCTGGAACTGTACCTGAACGAAATTTACTACGGCAACCTGGCCTACGGCATCGAAGCCGCCGCCGAAACGTATTTTGGCCCAGCGATTGACGGCCAGTTGACCGGCGCGCCCAACGGTATCCTGACTGACGACCTGAACCTGGCCCAGGCCTCCTTTCTTGCCGGGCTGCCCCAGTCTCCGGCGGTCTATGACATCCACACCAACCGCATCGCCACCCTCAACCGCCACCGCGACGTGATTGTGCTGATGTACCAGCTCAGCGCCGAGAAAGACTGTATCGAGGTCAGCAACAGCCCGCAGCCGGTCTGCGTTGGCGTGCAGGAGGCCCTGGCAGCCTCGCAGGACATCGAAAACTACAAATTTCCCACCCCTAATATCCAAATGCGGTATCCCCATTGGGTGCAATACATTCGCGCGCAACTGGAAGCCAAGTACGACGCCCAGACGATTTACCGCTCCGGCTTCACCGTCTACACCACGCTCGACCCAGCCCTGCAAGACATCGCCCAGCAACTGGTCACCAGCCAGGTCAACGCGCTCTTCGTGGAGGGCAAAAACGTCAAGAACGGCGCGCTGGTTGCCATTCAACCACAAACCGGCCAAATCCTGGTCATGGTCGGTTCGCCTGATTTCTACAACGAAGACATCGACGGCCAGGTCAACATGGCGACCAGCCCCACCCGCCAGCCGGGTTCCTCCATCAAACCGCTGACTTATGTTGCCGCCTTCGAGAAAGGCTGGACAGCCTCCACCCTAATTTGGGACGTCCCAACCGCCTTCCCGCCCTCAGGCGACCCAAATGACCCGCGCGACCCTTACATCCCCCGCAACTACGACGGCAAGTTTCGCGGCCCGGTAACGGTGCGCAGCGCGCTGGCAAATTCCTACAACATTCCGGCGGTCAAAACCCTCTACGAAGTGGGCATTTACGATGACCCCAACACTCCCGCCAAAGAGGGTCTGATTGGCATGGCCCAAAAACTGGGCATCACCAGTCTGACGCGGAACGACTATGGCCTGGCCCTCACCCTGGGCGGCGGCGAAGTCAGTCTGCTGGAGATGACCGGGGCGTTTGCCGTCTTTGCCAACAACGGCGCGCGCGTTCCGCCGGTTGCCATTTTGAAAGTGGTGGATAGTACCGGCAAAGTGGTCGAAGAGTACAATCCGCCGCCCGGCGAGCAGGTTATCCGGCCAGAGCATGCCTTCCTTATCTCGTCCATCCTGTCTGACAACAACGCCCGCCGCCCCATGTTCGGCTCCAATTCGGTCCTCAACCTGCCTTTCCCCGCCGCTGCAAAGACAGGCACTACCAACGACTTCCGCGACAACTGGACGATGGGCTACACTCCCGACCTGGCGGTGGGCGTATGGGTGGGCAATGCCGATTACACCCCCATGCAAAACACCACCGGCCTGACCGGCGCGGCTCCCATCTGGTCACAGTTCATGCAACAGGCCATCCCGCGCCTGACCAGCAACCCCGCCCCGTTCAACCGCCCGCCGGGAATTGTGGATAAAGTCATCTGCGCTGTCTCTGGCACGGAGCCTTCGCAGTGGTGCCCGCAGCAACGCAGTGAAGTTTTTGCCGCCAACCAGCCGCCCCTGCCTGCAAGCGAAGACCTATGGAAGGAAGTTATCATTGACACCTGGAGCGGCCTCATCGCCAACAATTCCTGTCGCGATTTTGTCGAAAAGAAAATGACGATGAACGTGGGCGACCCTGAAGGACGGTTTTGGTTGCGCAAAATGGACGAAGGCCGCGCCTGGGCCGAGCAAATGGGCTTCGACAGTCCCATTTTCTTCACGCCCAGCGAAGAATGCAATGGCAGCACCCCTCGCGCCACGCTCTCCATCGAAAATATCCGCGAAGGCCAGGTTTTGACCGATGAAAAAATCGATGTCGAAATCATTGCCGATGCTACGGACGGCTTCACGGTTTGGAGACTGGAATACGCCGAGGGCGATGACCCAGGCGACAATGACTGGAACTTGCTTATGGAAAGCGACCAGCGCGTTCCCAGCCGAATGAAAGTGGTCAATTGGAACTTAGAAAAGACCGGCAACGCCCGCGTCACTCTGCGCCTGCGGATGGAGAACCGCGACGGCGGCTACGCGGAAAAAGTTATCCACATCAAAATCGACTACACTCCGCCCACGCCCGAACCAACCCCCATTCCGCCGACCGAAACGCCGACCATCATCCCGCCGACCTCGACTCCCGAACCGCCCACTGCTACGTCGGTTCCACCCACAACCGAACCACCTACTCTGGAACCGACCGCCACGCAGTAGCAGGCAAAATAGATAAAAATTGGGGCAGGCTTAAGCCTGTCCCAAGTAAAACACATAGCCATACCAGTCCGCATACTGGCGATATAACTCAATTTCGGCGTATTCCGCATCCAGCACAGATTGGGCTTTGGGACTATCCGGATACTTTCTACGCAGCATCTCGATGCGGGCAGACATGGGGCGATAGTAATTATCCCACCAGTCGTTTTCGGGCAGGGTGAAGTGACCCAGGGAGCGGTATCCTGCCGCAGACAAGCGCGCCAGGTTTTCATCGACAGTCGCCATAGCAGGGTAGGCTTCGGTCCAAAAACGGTGGGCCGCTTTCGGCGGGTTCGGCTTGAGCCACGAGATTTCGGTCACAGCCACGAATCCGCCCGGCTTGAGCAGGCTGCGCCATTCGCGCAATCCGCGCTCGAAACCGATGATGTAAATCGCGCCTTCCGACCAGAGTAAGTCGAAGGATTGGTCGAACTCCAGGTCGAACATCGAAGCATTGCGAGGCTGAATTTGTTCCGTCACCCCGGCTTGAGCCGCGCGGCGGACAAGGTCATCCAGAAAAGGTTGGTGCGTATCAACAGCAAGGATTGTGCCTTGCGTGGCGCGCGCCAGGGCAACCGTCTGCGCGCCGGGGCCGCAGGCAATATCGAGGATGCGCGGGGATGCGGGCAGGGCGGGGAGCATCCTCAGCGCCCGCAGGGTGGATGCATCGCTGCCGGGGGCTTCACGCGGCAGGTCGCGGTGGATTTCCCAGAAGATTTGCTGATCGAGGGAGGCTGTCATCGAGGTTCTCCTGAATTCCTAAAAAATGCCACCAGGCGCGTCGAGACGGCTTCGGCTTCATCATGCTGTACCCAGTGGGTAGCGTTTTCGAAGTAAACCAGTTGTCCATTCTGGCAAAACTTGAGGCTCGCGGCGGCCATTTCGGCGCTGAGGGCCACATCGTTTTTGCCCCATAAAATCAGCACCGGCATTTTCAGGCGCGTCTCGGTTGGCATGGCCGGGCGAAAGCGCGCCAGGGCGCGATACCAGTTAATCATGCCGGTCAACCCACCGGATGCCCGCCACGCGTCTTTGTATTCTTCCAGTTGCGCGCGGTTGAACGTGCCTTTTTTGCCGCTGCCAACCAGTAAGCGCGCGGTCAGGGCAAAGTCATCCCGCGCCAGCAGCCAATCGGCCAGGCCGGGAATCTGGAAAAAGGCGATGTACCAGGATTTGAGCATCTGCCGGGGGCTTTTGCGGAGGAAGTCCATCATCACCGCTGGGTGCGGAACGTTCAAAATCGCCAGTTTCCGTACCCGCTCCGGGTAGGCTATCCCCACCGCCCAGGCCACGGCCGCGCCCCAATCATGCCCGGCCAGGCAGACCTTTTCATAGCCAAGCGCATCCATCAGCCCGACGATGTCCTTTGCCAGTTCGGGCAGGGCGTAGGCACTCACGCCGCGCGGCGCGTCTGATTGTCCGTACCCGCGCTGGTCGGGGACGATGACGCGATGCCCGGCCTGCGTCAGGGCCGGGATTTGCTGCTTCCAGCCGCCCCAATACTCCGGGAAGCCGTGCAGGAGAATGACCGGCTCGCCGCGGGCGGTTGTCGAGCCTGTCGAGACACTGGCCAGGACGACATGTAGTCGGACGCCGTTGGTTTGGATAAATGCGTGTTCCAGTTCGCTCATTGTGCCTCCAAAATGAAATCACCCCAACGGGCGCAGGTCAGTTGGCCGCCGCGCCACGCGGCGCTGATGATGATGGTATGCGGAATCCCATTTTTTTGGATAAAAGCGGCATCTACGTTGGAAAAGCGTTCCAGCAGGCCGAAGAGCAGCGTCCCACCGTGAGAAACGCACAGGACTTCAGCCTGCCTGCCGTTAAATTGAGCCGCCATCTCGCTGAGAAATGCTCCCACTCGCTGCCGGATGTCGAAAAACGACTCGCCGCCCGGTGGCGCCAAGGCGCGGCTGCGCCCTGCCAGCCAGTCCTGCGCGAATTGGCGGTGCAGCGCCCAGGCAGCGTCATCGCCCCGGCCTTCCAGGATTCCGCAGTCATATTCCTTCAAACCCTCGGCCACTTCCACCGGGAGATGGAGCGCCCTTCCGACGATATCCGCCGTCTGGCGGGCGCGCAGCACTGGGCTGCTGTAGATGTGGGTCAGCGGAGTCGTCTTCAGGCTCTCGGCCAGCCTGCGCGCTTGCGCGCGCCCTTTTGCCGTCAGCGGATGGGGCAAATCCCGGTTCGAGATGATGCGCAGGGTATTGGCCAGGCTCTCGCCGTGCCGGGTGAAGTGCAGTCTCATCATCACTATTATTAGGATATTACGGGGCGGTCATGAAATATTTCGTCACGATGTCGGAATAATCGGCAGTGGCGTGGGCTTTCAGGATGCTGAAAAAGTCTGCTGGTTGGGCAATTTTGCCGCTCATTTGGGCGTAGTAGTCCTTTAGGAAGGCGAAAAAGGCCTGGTCGCCGATTCGCCCGCGCAGTTCATGCAGGAAGCGCGCGCCCTGGCGGTAGGTGGCGTTGGTGTAGGGGGTGAATCCGCCATAACTGGGGACGCTGCCGTCGATTTTGCCTTCGGGTTGGAAGAAGTCAATCCGCGCGGATTGCCACCAGGGAAGCGAATCGGGGTAGTTTTTCTCGTAGAACAGCCGCTCGCAATAGGTGGTGAGCGCTTCATCGAGCCAGGGATGGTTGGCCTGGTCGTTGGCAACCGCGCCAAACCACCAGGCATGACAGGTCTCGTGCGCGGCGACCATGACGAGGTAGTTGTTGGGGGTGCGGTCGTACAGATTGTAGAAGGCGTTGCTCAGGTAGTACAGCCCGTCGAACTCCATGCCATCGTTGAAATCACCCTGCACAGCGGCCAGGGTTGAATGCGGGTAGGGGCCAAACAGGTCGGTGTAGGTCTGCACAGCCTGGACGGTTGTCTCCAGCACGGCCTGGCCGGGGACCTCGAAGCCAGGGAAGTAGTAGGAGGTGATGGTCACTCCGTTTACTTCGGCGGAGACCGATTGCATGGTCAGGCCCATCGAAAAGGCAAAGGTACGGCCATTTTCGAGTGTGTAGCGGGTGGCGAAATCGCCAACCTGCGCCGCGCCGCTGGCGGCAACAGTGGGGGCTTTGAGCGGGTCGGTGAACGCCAGCGTAACCTGGAAATCGGCGGCGGGGTAGGTTAGATGTTCGCCGTAATACCAGGGGTCGGCCAGCAACCAGCCGCTTTGCGGGTCGAAGGGCGGGAGCATGGGATACCAGTCGGTGAGATTGACCTGCCGGGCGGTGTAGCCGAAAATCTGCGGGCGGATGACGTTGGGGTCGCCCTGTTCGATGAGCGGCAGGACAAGCGCATAGTTGAGATAGATGGCCGCTTGTTCGCCATTGGGAATGGGAACAGGCGGGTCGAAGATCAGGCGGTGACGTTCTAGGGTGTAATTGTTGATGGTCACGGCGCCCATGCCCAGGCGGTCGAGGCGGAAGATGCCGCGCAGGCGGTTGGGTTCAACGGCCAGGGTGATTGTTTCGAGCGGTTTGCCGCTGCGGTTGGTAAAGGTGATTTGCTGCTCGACCAGCATGGTCTTGTTGTCATAGTCGAACAGGGCTTCGATGGTATAGGCGATGTCTTGCAGGGCAGAGGACAGGTCGGGGGGAGGGGTATTGGGGGGAGGCGTGAG
>Ga0073932_1001793_pt1 | contig 37695 bp, 27 predicted proteins | sample DewCreD2012metaG_FD_76967 | JGI IMG/M metagenome (GOLD analysis project Ga0073932, IMG submission 76967) | Hot spring sediment bacterial and archeal communities from British Columbia, Canada, to study Microbial Dark Matter (Phase II) - Dewar... ...
CGACGCGGGCCGAGGCGACCGAGGTGGCCAATGCCGTGGTGGACGGTGCGGTGGCCCTCATGCTGGCCGGCGAGTCGGCCATGGGCCGTTATCCGGGGGAGGCGGTGGCCATGCTGGCGCGAATTGCCGCGGCCACCGAGGCCCGTCGAGCGGTGACCTGCCGCAACCAAGTTCGGTCCATGCCGGTTGGCAACCGGTCCAGCACCCCTGCCGAGGCCATTGCCACCGTGGTGGAATTCGCTCTGGAAACCGTGCCCTGCGCCGCCGTGTTTGTGCCCACTCGCACCGGGACGACGGCCCGCATGATCTCACGGTTCAATCCGCCGGTTTGGATTGTGGCGCTGAGTCCCGACCGGCAGGTCTGCCAGGGGCTGGCCTTTTCCTGGGGCGTGCATCCGGTCGAGTTGGCGGACTCCCCGGTGGACTGGCGGGCCTGGGCGCGCGCCTGGGCGGCCGAGCACGGGCTGGGCGGGACTGGAGCGTTACTGGTGGCCGGACCGTCTCCGCAGCATCCGGAGGCGAATCACCGACTGGAGTTTCTGCATTTCGCCGACACCGCCGGCTCAGAGCGGTGCGCCCTGAGCGCGGCTACTTGATGCCCGCCAGGCGGTCCTTCCAGATGCGGTACAACTCCACCGTGGCGCGCACGTCGCGCAGGCAGTACTCGGCAATCTCGCGGTGTTTGCCTTCAGCTAGCAGACTGTTCACATCCAGGCCGGTCACGCCGTGGCTTTTGGGAGAGTCCAGCCCAAAGGCCTTGCAGTAGAAGTCCAGATTGAACCGCCGCGCCGCGCCCTCGCGCCCGCTAACGCCGTAAAACGTGAGTTGCTCGGCCAGATCGCAGTGCGGCTCGGTCTGGAAGCGGTAGCCCAGCCAGTTCTTTTTGGAAATGGGCACGTTCAGCAGCGCCGAGCGCAGGTAAAGGAACGGTACGTCAAAGGTCCGGCCGTTGAAGGTTACAATCTCCTCGTAGTGCTTGGCCACGTCCCAGAAAGCCGTCAGCAACTCGGTCTCGTCCATGCAGGGGACGAACTCGACCGGTCCGCCCTCCTGGGCGTCCTCCTCGAAGTCTTCGGCCAGGAACAGCACCTGGCCGCGCAGCGTCTCGGCGTTCAGCATGGCGATGCAGACGACCTGGGCCGTGAAGGGCCACAGGTTGAGCTGCTGGCGGATTTCCGCGCGGCGGGCCTCGCGGGCGGCGGCGTCGGTCAGTTTGTCGGCCTCCCGAAACAGATACTCCTGTTGCGCCTCGTCGAACAGCTCCAGCGCCAGGGCGGAGGTCTCGATGTCGAAAACAAGTTTGGCCATGCGGAAGCGGGGTGCAAAACAAAACCGGGATGGGGAACTTGCCCGGTGGGCCAAGTCCGCCATCCCGGGGTTGAGTCTGCGGGTTATTTCTTCTTCTTGGCGGCTTTCTTCTTGGCCTTGGCCATGGATGTCACCTCCATTCTCGCTTTGCGTTTTCAGCGTTGCACCGGAACAAAGTGACCACTGCCATAAGCTCCGCCCGTTTGTAAGAAAAAAATCCGCCCGCGCGCAACTGTTTTTTTCGCGCGAGCGGAGATTTTTTTCCGCGACCCGATCAGGCGCCGAACTTGTCGAACATGCGCGCGTGCGCCTGCATGAGCCGGATGAGGTATTTGGCCTCGAGGATGCCCAGCGAGCCGAGGTTGGCACCGGTCTCCGTGAATCGCTCCAGTTTGTCGGTGCCACTGAAGGCCGAATGCAAGAGCACCGGTTGCGGGTGCCACGAGTGGCCCTTGACCACGCAGGGGGTCGAGTGATCTCCCGTGATTGCCAGCACGTCCGGCTTCTTTTGCAGCAGGACCGGCAGGGCGGCATCAAACTCCTCGATCGCCCGCTTCTTCGCCTCGAAATTGCCGTCCTCGCCGTATTTGTCGGTATACTTGAAGTGAATGAAGAAGAAGTCGTAGTTGTCGTACTCGGCCAGGTAACGCTCGAACTGCTCACGAATGGTCTGCGGGCCTTCGATTTTGGTCATGCCCACCAGTTGAGCCAGGCCCTTGTACATCGGATACACCGCGAGGCAGGCGGGTTTTAGCTTGTACCGCTCCTCGAACAGCGGAATGTGCGGCTGGTGCGCGATGCCGCGCATCAAAAAGCCGTTGGCCGGCTGGCGACCAGCCAACACAGGCAGCGCCGCCTTGTAGAACTCGGCGACCTGCTTGGCGGTCTTCTTCTGCTTCGCATTCTTCGGATCGCGCGGCCGGGCGGTCGGAATCGGCAGGCCCTCGCGGTTCGGGTCGGCGTCGGTCAACGGCCCCTCCAGGCCCGGACCGCGGAACACGACGACGAATCGGTGTTCCTTGCCCGCCTTGATGATGACTTCGGTGTCGCCCAGCTTTTTGACCTTGGCTGCCAGCAGCGCGCAGAGTTGCTCGCATGTCTCGGTCGGGATGCGCCCGGCCCGCCGGTCAGTCACGATGCCCTTGGCGTCCAGCGTGGCGAAATTGGCCCGCGCGCACACGTCGCCCGGTTTGAGCTCCATGCCCAACCCCAGGGCTTCGATCACCCCGCGCCCGACCTGATACTCCAAGGGGTCATAGCCAAACAGACTCAAGTGCCCGGGTCCGCTGCCGGGCGTGATGCCCGGGGCGACCGGGATGAGCCGGCCCTGTGCCGATTCCTTGGCCAGGACGTCCAGATTGGGCGTGCAAGCGGCCTCCAGCGGCGTGAGCCGCCCCTGGGCGGTCGTGGCGACGTCACCCAGCCCGTCCAAAACCACCAGCGCCAGCTTGGCGTTGGTCTTCAACGTCAATTCAGAATACAAATTGTCCAGTTGCATTGTCGTTCTCCTGCCGGGCCAACACGCGAGGCGACCTGTGCCCGCGTCCCCGGCGCAATCCATCATGACGGCAAGCCGCAGGCAGCGTCAACGGCATTCCCGCCAACCCTTCAGGCTGGCGGGCAGTCGGCCGGGCCTGCCAGGCGTTGTGGCACACCGGCTTCCAATCTGAGGCGGCGGCGGCGGCCCGTCTGGCGCTGGTGCCTGTGGTGCGCCATGCCTCGCGCCCGACCGAGCCGCGTGGCCAGGGCCAGCGGTGGATCACGACGACTGGAAAGACTACTCGACCAACGAGCCGACGATGGACGGCACGGCGTCGGCCATTCTGATGTTGGCGCTGTGCGGCGGGTGGTGAAGCTGCTTGGTGTCGGGCCGCCGGAGGCGTTTTGCGCCTTGCGCGCCGGGGTTGGCCACCTAGCCTTGCCGCGTGAGCAGCAGCGAACGCCTGCCGAGCGTGACCGTAATTATCGCCGCGCGGCCGGAACAGGTGGATGTCCCGGCCGCCCGCACGGCGCGGCAACTGGACTACCCGGCCGACAAGTTGGAGGTGCTGATCAGCCGCGGACGGCAGCCGTCGATGCAGCGCAACGCGGCGTTGCGCGTGGCCCGCGGGGAGTTGGTTTATTTTCTGGATGACGACGCGCTGCCCAGCGCGGGGAACTTGCGGCTGGCGGCGGGCGCCTTCGCGGACCCGCGGGTTCAGGTGCTGGGCGGCCCGAATCTCTGCCCGCCCGACGCGCCGGTCCTGGAGCAGGTGTTTGCGCTGGTGCTGGGGAGCTGGCTGGCGTTTGGCCCCAGCCGCGCCCGCTACAGCCGCGTGGTCAGGCGGCCTCCGACCACCGAGAAGGAGTTGATCCTGTGCAACCTCTTGGCGCGGCGGGCGGCGTTGCTGGCCGTGGGCGGTTTTGACGAGTCGCTGTATCCCAACGAGGAGAACGCCCTCATGGACCGGCTGCAGGAGCAGGGGGGGGTGTTATTGTATGACCCGGACTTTGTGGTGCATCGCCGGCCCAGACGCACGGTGTGGGCGTTTGCCCGGATGCTTTTCCGTTACGGACGCGGTCGGGCGGAGCAGTTCAGGCGACATCCCACGGTTGGCTCGGCGCTGAATTTCCTGCCGCCGTTGTTTTGCGTGTATCTGGCTGGCCTGGCTTCCCTGTGGGGGGTGGGCGGCGCGTCCAGCAGGTGGGGTTGGCACGGGTGGTTGCTGGCCCCGCTGGGGCTTTATTTGCTCGTGGTGGCGGTTCAGATGGTGGGGTTGCTGAGCCGCACATCGCCCGGGCGCGCCTTGTCAGCGGGCCTGTTGGGGGCGCTAAGCCACGTCTGCTACGGGCTGGGTTTTTGGCGGGGCCTGTTCACCCGGCTGGGTGCCGACGGGGCGGCGCGGGCTGGGGAGGTCCGAATTGAAGCCTTCCCGGTTGGGACATCCCGATGAGCGCGCCTGTCTGGTCCAAGGCCTTGGAGGCGGCGGCTGATCCCGCGAGGGCGCGGCATCATTTCGAGTTGCTGGCGGCCACCGAGGCCGGGCCGTGGCTGGCCGCTGCCACGGCCGAGCAGGCGCGCGTGTTGGCAGCCGTCTTCAGCGGTTCGGAGGCGCTGACGATGCAATTGGCGGCGCATCCGGACTGGGTGGAGTTGCTGGCGCTGGAGCGCTTGCAGACTGCCCGGTCCGTAGGCGGGTTGGAGGCCGAGCTGACTGCCGGGTTGAGGCCGCGCCTGGCGGCGGGCGATTTCGCAGGCGCGCTGGCGGCTGTGCGTTTGTTCAAACAGCGCCAGTTGCTGCGCATTGCCGCGCGTGACCTGGCGCGGCTGGCGCCGTTGCCGGAGATCCTACGGGAGCTCTCGGACGTGGCCGATGTGTGTCTGTCGGCCGTCTGGCGGGTGTGTCATCAGCAACTGGTCGGGCGGCATGGTCGGCCGTGTCATCGGGACGCTGGCGGGCGCTGGCAACCGACGCCGGGCTGTGTGCTGGGGTTGGGCAAGCTGGGAGGGCAGGAGCTGAACTACAGCTCGGACGTGGACCTGCTGTTTGTGTATGCGGAGGAGGGGGACGTGTTGGCGGAACCGCCGCGCGGCGGGGCAACCCGGCCGGCCGGGTTGAGTAACCACCAGTTCTTCCAGCGGCTGGTGGAGGCGTTTGTGGGCGAGGTGAGTCGGCTGACGCCGGAAGGCACGCTGTACCGGGTGGACCTGCGCCTGCGTCCGGAAGGTGAGGCAGGGCCGTTGGCCCGCTCGCTGGCCAGTTACGAGAACTACTATGCCCAGTGGGGGCAGACCTGGGAGCGGATGATGCTGCTCAAGGCGCGTTGTGTGGCCGGCGACGCGGCGTTGGCGGCCGAGTTCCTGGAGACCATCCAGCCGTTCCGTTACCCGCGCTCGGTGAGCGAAGACGTGTTGGAAGAAGTGGCCGCCATGAAAACGCGCATCGAGCAGGAGATCGTCAAACCCGGCGAATTGGAGCGCAATGTGAAGCTGGGCCGCGGGGGCATCCGGGAAATCGAATTCCTGGTCCAGGCACACCAACTGTTGCGTGGCGGGCGACAGCCCTTTCTGCAGCAGCATCAGACGCTGGCCGCACTGGACAAACTGGCTCAGTACGAGGTGCTCACCGCCGCCGAGGCTGCCCAGTTGCGGGCGGCTTATGGCTTCTTGCGCGAGGTTGAGCACCGTCTCCAGATGGAAGGCAACCGGCAGACCCACAGCCTCCCTACCGCTCCGGCTGCCCTCCGCCGGCTGGCGGCCCTGATGGGCGAGCCGTCCCCGGCGGCATTCGAGGCCGTTCGCCGCCGGCACACCGCCAACGTGCGTCGCATCTATGACAAGTTTCTCAAGAGCGGTCGCCCCGCCAGCCCGTCGCCGTTCCCCGCCGAGTTTTCGGGCCAGCAAGAGTCATGGCGGCAATTGCTGGGTCGGCTCGGATTTCGGCAGCCCGACGCGGCGGTGCGGCTGCTGCAGGAATTCGTGGAAGGCCCCGGCTATGTGCACGTGTCGGCCCGCACGTCGGCGCTGGCCCGCAAGCTATTGGCGCGGCTGTTGGCGCTGTGTCCGGGGGGACGAGCCGCGCTGACGCCACCCCCGGCGGCCCCCGGTTTGTTCCCGCGGGACTTGCCGGTGTTGTCGGACCCGGACCGTGTGGTCACGCGCTTGGACGGTTTCCTGACTGCCTACGGCGCGCGCGCGATGCTGTTCGAGACGTGGAACAGCAACCCGGCCCTGTTCGATCTGCTGGTGCTGTTGTTCGATCGCTCGGAGTTTCTGGCCGAGGCCGCCATCCGCACGCCGGACCTCATCGAGGATCAACTTGCCTCCGGCCAACTGCTTCGCAGCCGTGCCGCCGACGAACTGCTGGAGGACCTGCGGCGGGGCGCGGGCAACGCCGACCCGCATGCCTGGCTGCGGCGGTTTCATCAGGCCGAACAGATGCGCATCGGACTGCGGGACATTCTGGGGCTGGCTGACCCGGAGCAGTACTTGACGGAGCTGTCGGCGCTGGCGGACGCCTGCCTGACCTGCGCCCTGGAGACGGTCATGCGCCGTCACCGGTTGCGAACGGCGCCGTTTGCCATCATCGGCTTGGGGAAGCTGGGCGGTCGGGAAATTGATTACGGGTCGGATTTGGACGTGTTGTTTGTGGCCGGGAACACGGCCCGCGCCCTGCCGCGGTGGCAGACGTTGGCCGTCGAGCTGACGGACCTGTTGTCCCGCCGCACCGAGCATGGGGTGGTCTTCGCCGTGGACGCGCGACTGCGGCCGGATGGCGACAAGGGGCTGTTGGTGAATACGCTGCGGGCGTACGAGGCCTACTACCGGCGGCGGGCGCAGCTCTGGGAAATTCAGGCGCTGAGTCGCACCCGCGCCGTGGCGGGCGATCCGGAGCTTGGACAACGGTTTTGCGCGCTAGCGGCCCGGTGGACGGATTTTTCGAGCCTGTCAGGGATGTCGGTGGGTGACACCTCGGCGGCCGGGGCGTCGGACGCCGCCGCCGGGCGGTCCGTGGTGACGGGCCGGCGGTCAGCGCGGCGGGTGTCGTTGCCGGCGTGTGTGACGCCGGATTGGAAGCAGCGCATTCACGCCATGCGGCTGCGGATCGAGCGGGAGCGCACGCCTGCCGGAAAGGACGAGCTGGCCATCAAGACCGGCAGGGGCGGTTTGATGGATGCGGAGTTTGTGGCGCAGGCGCTGGTGCTGGAGCACGGCTGGGCCGAGGCCAACACCCTGCGCGCGCTGGAGCGGGGCCGCGCCGCGGGCGTGCTGCCGGATGCCGACCGGTTGATAGACAACTTCAGACGCCTGCGCCGGGTGGAGGGCATCCTGCGCCGGTGGAGTTACGAGGGCGAGACAGTGCTGCCGGACGACCCGGCCCCGTTCTATCGGGTGGCGGTGCGGTGCGGCTTTGCCACGCCGGACGAGTTTCGCGCGGCGTTGCGGGCCTGGCGGCAGACCATTCGCGAGGTTTACTTGAAGGTCTTTGCCCCGCCGCCGGGACAAGCTGCTGCGTAGGCGCGCGCCGGGGGTGCACGAATCCAGCCGCCGGCTGGCCGTGCAAAGGGATTGTCGCCGCCCCCGGCTGCCGCCACACTCCGGGCATGAACATCTTCGCATTGCGCCGGGAGTACGAGGGGCGTGCCCTGGGACGCGCGGACCTGCACCCGGATCCGCTGGTCCAGTTCGAGCGCTGGTTCGCCGAGGCCTGCCGGCACATCGAGCTGGATCCGAATGCCATGGCCCTGGCCACGGTGGGTCCGGACGGGCGGCCCGCCTGCCGGATGGTGCTCTTGAAGAGCTTCGATGCCAACGGCTTTGTGTTTTTCACGAACCTGGAGAGCCGGAAAGCGCGCGAGATGACGCAGAATCCCAATGTGGCGCTGTTGTTCTGCTGGCTGCCGCTCAGCCGGCAGGTCACCATCGAGGGCCGTGCCGAGCGGGTCTCGACGGCCGAGGCGGCGGCCTATTTCATGACCCGGCCCAGGGGCAGCCAACTGGGGGCGTGGGTGTCCCAACAGAGCAGTGTCATCAGTTCACGGGCGCTGCTGATGGCCAAATGGGAGGAGATGAAACGCCGCTTTGCCGACGGGCAGATTCCGCTGCCCTCCTTCTGGGGCGGCTACCGCGTGCATCCGGCGCAATTTGAGTTCTGGCAAGGTCGGGAGAACCGGCTGCACGACCGCTTCCGCTACCGACGCGACGAGGCGGGTGCGTGGGTGATCGAGCGGTTACAACCCTGATCCCACCTTGCACTTTATGCACCGCCTCGCGCACTACCCACTCATGACCATGAGAGCCGCCTCCATCCTGTTGTCCGCCCTGGCTGGCGTCACCGTCGCTGCGGCCCAGCCAGCGCGGCATCCCATCCCTCCAGCCTTCGGGCCGCACGTGAGTTTGACTGCGAAGGACTTCGCTGAAAGTCGCAGTTTTACCAGCCACGACCGGCTGGTCGGCACGTATTATTTCTACTGGTACGACTGCTACACCGGGGCGCACATCCGAGACGCCGACGGCACGGACGCGCTGACAACGCATCCGCCGACCCTGGAGGATTTCAGTTACAAATCCGTGCGTTGGCACCGGCAGCAGCTCCTGGACATGGAAGCCGCGGGCATTGACGTGGCGCTGCCGGTGTTCTGGGGGTCGCCGGCCGAGCACTCAACGGGGACGGCGTTGCACTGGAGCTTTGCCGGTCTACCGCCGCTGGTGCAGGCGCGCGACGAACTGCTCCGCCAGGGACGGCGGCCGCCCGCGCTGGGCCTGTTCTACGACACCAGCACCTTGCGTCACAATCACTGGGGTTATCACGCCGACCTGACGACCGACTACGGGAAGCAGTTTTTTTACGGCACCGTGCGCGACTTTTTCTCCTGCATTCCACCGAGGCACTGGGCGCTGCTGGACGGCCGGCCCATCGTGCTGCTTTACGCGGCGGCGTTTGCCAGCAAGTGGGATCAGGGATTCATCGAGTACACGAAGGCGCAGTTCGCCAGGGAGTTTGGCGGGCGTGTGCCGTGGATTGCGCCGCAGGACTCGTGGCGTGTGCGAGGGGACAGCACGTGCGCCTGGGGTGGAGCGCTGGCATTCAGGAACCCCGGCATCGGCGAGCTGGGACCGGGTTACGACCATTCGGCCGTGCCGGGGCGCGCCCCGCTGGTGCGCGATCGGGAGGGCGGCAAGTTTTACGAGGAAAGCTGGCTCAAATTCCTCCGCCGCCCGACGCCGATGGTCATGGTTGAGACCTGGAACGAGTTTCACGAGGGCACGGACGTCGCGGAGTCGCGCGAGTACGGCCGGCGGTACATCGAGCTGACCCGCAAGTACGCCGACCTGTTCAAGAAAGGCTGGCAGCCGCCGTGGCCGAAAGGTTCGTTTCACCAGGCCTCTGCTGTGACCGCCGCGCCAGGTCTGCCGGAAGCCCGGGGTGGACTGCGCCTGGTGCAGCCCGAGGACGGCCAAGTGGGGCTGGCGCAAACCGCCGCGCGCCACGCCTGGCAGCCCCAGCCATTCCGCGGCGCCGGGCACAGCTACCTGTATTTCGCCGTGGACGACTCGTTCAAGCGCGTGGGAAGCATGAACGTGACCGTGCAGGTCGAATATTTCGATGCCGCGCCGGGCCGGTTGGGCGTGGAATTTGACGGCAGCGACGCCGCTGCGCCTTTCCACGGGGCTTACAGCCGCTCGGACAAAGTCCCTCTTACCGGCGACCAGCGCTGGAAGAGCGCTGACTTCGCGCTGGACGCGGCGCGTTTCCTCAACTCCCAGAACGGGGGCGCGGATTTTCGGCTGGTGGTGGAAGCGCCCGCATTTGCGGTCGGCAAGGTCACGCTCAAACGGCGGTGAGTCGGCCAGCCGCCCGCACGTGGCCGGTTTCAGTTCGCCACCTGCGCGCCGCCGATCAACTGCCGCACCTCCTGAATGCCCTTGCGCTCCATGAACGCGCGCAAGCCGGCGACAACCTGCAGTGCCGTCTGCGGCTCGTAAAAGTTGGCCGTGCCCACCGCCACAGCCGTGGCGCCGGCCAGCAGGAACTCGAGGGCGTCGGCCGCACTCTGAATGCCGCCCATGCCGATGATGGGAATCTTGACGACCCGCGCCGCGTCCCAGACCAGCTTGATGGCGATGGGCTTGATGCACGGGCCGGTCAAACCGCCGGTAACGTGGCCCAGCCTGGGTCGGCGGGTTTCGATGTCAATGGCCATCGCCGGGAAACTGTTCGTGATGGAAAGGCCGTCACTGCCGGCCTCTTGCGCGGCTTTGGCAAAGGGCGCGATGCTTGGGACGTTCGGGCTGAGTTTGGTGATCAGCGGCAGCCCGGTTGCCTTCCGGCAGGCGGCCACGACCTGGCTGAGCAGCTTGCAATCCGTGCCAAACTGCGCCCCGCCTTCCTTGATGTTCGGGCAGGAGACGTTCAACTCCAGCGCGCCCACGCCGCCCAGGGCGTCAAACCGCCGCGCCACCTCGGCGTATTCTTCCACCGTCGTGCCCCAGATGTTGATGATGGTTGGCACCTTCAGCGACTTGAGAAACGGCCAGTAATCCCGGATGAACCCATCCACGCCCGGGCCTTGGAGGCCGATGGCGTTGAGCAGGCCGCTGGTGACCTCGACGGTGCGTGGCGGCGGGTTGCCCCGCACCGGGTGCAGCCGGATACCCTTGACGGTGACCGCGCCCAGTTGGTTCAGGTCGAGCAACGGGGCATACTCGATGCCATAACCGAACGTGCCAGAGGCAACCGTAACCGGGTTTTGCATCCGGAGCGAACCGATCTGAACGCTGAGATTCATGTGCCGGGGCGACCGGCGGCCCGCACGCGTTGCGCGTGCCGCTGGCCTGTTCCGCCCGGACCTTAACCGGCCCGGGCCACCCGGGCAACGGGCTTTGCGAAGGCGGCCAGCCAGGTCCGGGCTAATGTTGACCTTCTTCCTGCCGTCAAACACGGGTAAGAGAACTTTTGGAGCAACGCAATCACTCGCGTCCCCGAGTGCGGGTAACGGTTACTTTTGGCGCACTACGGGGACGCCCCAACCTCAACCCCACCCGCAGTCCGGCGCTCCGGGTCCAATCCTGAATTCAGAACGAAACACCCCCACAAACCAACTTGGGCGCAAATGGCAGTTGACTTCGGCCGGTGCTCTGGTAGCCTTTGCGCCCCCTGTTTCGGGAAAGGGTTGCATGAAGACATATTTGCCCAAAGTGGATTTGAACGCCCGCAAATGGCGAGTCATTGACGCCAACGGCGTGGTGCTGGGCCGCCTGGCGGCGCGGGTGGCCGACGCCTTGCGCGGCAAGGACAAGACCATCTTTACGCCCCACATGGACACCGGCGACTTTGTCATCGTCATCAACGCCGAGAAGGTGCGCCTGACGGGCCAGAAAGAGACCCAAAAGCGCTACATGACCTACTCGGGCTGGAAGGGCGGGGAGAAATACACCTCGGTGGCCGAGCTGCGCGCCCGGCATCCGGAGCGGTTGATCGAGCACGCCGTCAAGGGCATGATTCCGAAGAACCGGCTGGGCCGAGCCTTGCTGACCAAGCTCAAGGTGTATCGCGGGGCTGAACATCCCCACGCAGCCCAGAAGCCCGAGCCGATGGCCGTGCAGTCCTAGTTGTTCCAACACAAGCTCGCATGAACGAAACGTCACAGTATTGCGGAACCGGCAGGCGCAAAACCGCCGTGGCGCGCGTACGACTGCTGCCCGGGTCGGGCAAAATCATCGTCAACGGCCGCGCCTTCGACCAGTATTTTCATCTTGAGACCCTGCGGGTCCACGCCTCCCAGCCGCTGGTGACCGTGGGCGCGGCTGAGAAGTTTGATGTCCGGGTCAACGTGTGCGGCGGCGGCCCGACCGGCCAAGCGGGTGCGATGCGCCTGGGTATCGCGCGGGCGCTGTTGCAGTCGGACGCGGGGTTGCGGCCCGTGCTCAAGTCCGCCGGGTTGCTGACGCGTGACGCCCGCCAGAAGGAACGCAAGAAATACGGCCAGCCGGGCGCTCGGAAGCGTTATCAATACTCGAAACGGTAATTCGGTTGTCGTTGAACCGACCCCGCTGGCCGGCCCCAGCGGGGTTTTCCGTTGGCGTCTGGGCTGCGGCGGGCATGGCTGAGCGCGGTTCTCGGACAACAGCGCAGACTTAACCCCCAGGAATCAGAGCAGCATGAAAAAAGTGGCGGTTATCGGGGCCTCCGGCTACTCGGGCGAGGAACTGGTCCGATTGCTTCTGGGCCACCCGCACGTGGAGCTGGCGGCGGTGACTTCTCGGCAGTACGCCGGCCGCACGGTGGCGCAGGTCTTTCCACGGTTCGCCCATCACCCGAGGAGCAGTCAGCTCCGGTTCTGCGAGCCGAACGCCGAATTGCTGGCCCGTCAGGCCGAGCTGGTGTTCCTGGCTCTGCCGCACGGGGTGGCGGCCGAGTATGCCGTGCCGCTATTGGCACTGGGCTGCAGCGTCATTGACCTGAGCGCCGACTTTCGATTGCGCAGTGCCGCTGTTTACAAGGAGTTTTACGGCCACGACCACCCCGCCCCCGACCTGCTGGCCAGGGCCGTGTACGGTCTGCCAGAACATTACCGCCCGCAACTGCGCCAGGCTCACCTCGTTGCTGCGCCGGGCTGCTATCCCACCAGCATTCTGTTGCCGGCGATTCCACTGCTGCGGGCCGGCCTGGTCAAACCGACGGGCCTCATTGCTGACTCGCTGAGCGGCGTCAGTGGGGCGGGGCGGAAAGCGGAGCTGGATTACCTGTTCTGCGAATGCAACGAGAGTCTGCGCCCTTACGGCCTGCCCAAGCATCGGCACTTGTCGGAGATCGAACAGGAGTTGTCCCTGGCGGCTGGCGTGCCGATGGTGCTTCAGTTCACCCCGCATCTGGTGCCGGTCAACCGAGGCATTCTGACGACCCTGTACTTCACGCCGACCGAGACGTTTGCGGACCAGGCCGGCGCGGATGCTTTTGCAGACCGTGTGGCTGCGTGTTACCGCGCGGCCTACGGCAACGAGCCATTCGTCCGGCTGCTGGAGGGGCGCGCCCTGCCCGACACCAAGAATGTGGTTGGCACCAACGTGTGCGAGCTTGCCTGGCGCGCCGACCCGCGGACCGGCCGGTTGGTCGTGTTGAGCGCCATTGACAACCTGATTAAAGGCGCCAGCGGCCAGGCGGTGCAGGCCATGAACCTGATCGCCGGTTTTCCGGAAACAGCGGGTTTGATGTGACGGTGGTCGCGCAGTGGGACCCCGCCGACTACGCGGCCCATTCGGCGTCGCAACGAGCCTGGGCGCGCGAGCTTCTGGCGCGGCTGCCGTTGCGGGGGGATGAGCGGATTCTGGACGTGGGTTGCGGGGACGGCAAGGTGACAGCCGAGCTGGCGCGGGCCGTTCCGCGGGGATGGGTCACAGGCGTGGACAGGTCGCGCGCGATGATCCGGTTTGCCCGGGCAAATCATCCGCCGGCGGCGTACCCCAACTTGCGTTTTGTCGTCATGGACGCCCGCCGGTTGCGCACGCGGGGCTTCTTCGACCTGGTTTTTTCCAACGCCGCCTTGCACTGGGTGGATGACCATCAAGCCTTTCTGCGCGGCGCGGCCCGATGCTTGGCGCCGGGCGGTCGGTTGGTGGTCTCGTGCGGGGGCAGGGGCAACGCGCAGGCGATGTTTCTGGCCATCCGGGCCGTGTTGCGACTGAAGCCCTGGCGCGGCTACTTCCGGGGTTTGCGGCGTCCTTACCACTTTCACGGCCCGGAGGATTACGAGCGCTGGCTGCCTCAATGTGGCCTGCGACCGCTGAGGGTAGAACTTGTTCCCCGGCAGGCTGTGTTTGCCAACCGGACGGAGCTGGCGGGCTGGCTGCGCACCACCTGGCTGCCATACACCCAGCGCGTACCGGAAGTGCACCGACCGGATTTCATTGCCGCAGTGTGCGAGCATTATTTGGCGCAACACCCCCCCGACGCCGAAGGCCGGGTCTCCGTGGGCATGGTCCGGTTGGAAATCGAGGCAGTCAAAAACCTCCAGCCAGCCGAGCACTGAGCACTCCGCTCGCCGGCCCTCCTCGGACCGGGTCAAATCAGGTTTTCGGATTGAGATGCCGCATGATATCCGCACAATGGCCGCGTGTTAACAAGGGCGCGGATGTGGGCGGGCCTGCTTGCGATGCTGGCGGGTTGCGCCGCCCCGCGCCGCGCCGGCCCGCCGCCGGATTGGTCCCAGTCTTCCGGCACCGGCCAGCCTGTGGCTCTGCGCCAAGCGCCGCCGTCTGCATCCGCCAACTCCAGTGCCGCCTCACCCGGCCTGCCGGGCCAGCAGCCGGCCGCCACCTGGCAGGCCTTGGACGAGTGGAGCCTTGCGCACGGGCTGAGCAGCCCGGTCTGTCTGGCGCGTTCTCCCGTGGCGACATACGCGCTGGACACAGGCCGGGGAGTCCTGGTCCTGCAAATAGGCAGCCGCGAAGCCATGTGGGACGGCGTGGAAGTGCGCCTGGGTTTTGCGCCCCACTTGATTGATGGCCGGGTCTGGTTGCATGGTTTGGACCTGCGCAAGACCCTCGAGCCGCTCTGGCGCGGTTTCGCGCCCGTGACCCGGCCCGGGCGCACGATTGTCGTTGACCCTGGACACGGCGGCAGCAACCCCGGCGCCCGGAGTGTCGCCACGGGCGGCTGGGAAAAGGACTACACATTGGACTGGGCGTTTCGGCTGGCCCAGCGGCTCGACGCCCGCGGCTGGCGGGTGTTTCTGACACGCACCAATGACACGGACGTGCCGCTGCCGGATCGGGTGGCCCTGGCGGAGGCCTGTCAAGCCGACCTGTTTCTCAGCCTGCACTTCAACTCCACTGGCAACGGCCAGAGCCAGGCGGGAGTGGAGACCTACTGCATGGCCGCCGCCGGGATGCCGTCCGACATCACGCGGGGCTACAACGATGACCTCCAGACCGTCCATCCAAACAACGCCTGGGACGAACAAAACCTGCCGTTGGCCGTGGCGGTGCACCGGGCCGTGCTCCGCGCCACGGGCCAGACGGACCGCGGCGTGCGGCGGGCGCGGTTCATGACGGTGTTGCAGGGCCAACGCCGACCGGCCGTGCTGCTTGAGGGCGGCTACCTGTCCAATCCCGCCGAGGCGCGCCGGGTTGCGGACTGGCGTTTCCGCGAGGCGCTGGCCGAGGCGGTGGCCGCTGCTTTGCCATGAGACCGCGCAAACACATCCTGGTAACGGGCGGGGCGGGCTTCATCGGCTCGCACTTGGTCGAGCGCCTCCTCGCGTTGGGCGAGCGCGTGGTGGTGGTGGACGACCTGTCCACGGGCCGTCTGGAAAACCTGGCAGCCGTGGCCACGCACCCCGCCCTGCGCGTGCTGACGACCAAGGTGTCGGCGTGCCGCGACCTGCCGCGGCTGGCCGCCGGCGCCGGGGCGATTTACCACCTGGCCGCCGCGGTGGGGGTGGAACTGGTGGTCCAACGCCCCATCCACGTGTGCCGAACGAATCTCCGCGAAACCGAGGCGGTGCTTGAAGCCGCCGCGCCGTACGCCGTGCCGGTCCTGCTGACCTCCACCTCCGAGGTTTATGGCAAGAGCGCCAAGCGCCAGTTCTGTGAGGAGGACGACCTCCTGATTGGGCCGCCGACGCACGCGCGCTGGAGCTATGCCTGCTCCAAGTTGATGGACGAGTTTCTCGCCCTGGCTTACGCGCACGAACGCGGCCTGCCGGTGATTATCGCTCGCGTGTTCAACACCGTCGGCCCGCGCCAGACCGGGCGCTACGGCATGGTGCTGCCGCGTTTTATTGCCGCCGCCCGGGCCGGCCAACCGCTCCAGGTCTATGGCGACGGGCGTCAGACCCGTTGCTTCTGCTACGTGCAAGACACCGTGGAGGCGTTGATCCGCCTCCAGCAATGCCCCCGGGCACGCGGTCAGGTCTTCAATGTGGGCGGCACGGAGGAGATTTCCATTCGCAACCTGGCCAAGCTGGTGATTGCCGTACTGGGGTCGTCCTCGCGCATTCAACCCGTGCCCTACGCTCGCGCCTACGCCCCGGGGTTCGAGGACCTGCGTCGCCGCAAACCGCGCGTGACCAAGCTCGCCCGCTACACGGGATTCCGCCCCCGAACGCCCCTGCGCGAGATCATCCGTCTGACTGCCGCGGCCACCGGACCGGTCTGAGCCTTTTGGCGGGACTTGTTCCCTCGCGCGCCTCCCCGGGCGGACAGCGTGGCGCCTGCAACCCGCCCCGATTGGCTTGAGCAACCGGTTCAGAAAGGGGTTGTCGGTGCGCCAGAGTAACGGCAACTTGAGCGCCCGCGTATGGACGAACTGAACCTGGGCATGATTGGTGGCGGCACGGTGGGCAGTGGCGTGTTCCACGCCCTCCAGCGCAATGGCGAGCTGCTGGCCGCTCGGCTGGGCGTGCGATTGCGCGTCCGCAAGGTGGCCGTGAAGGCCTTCAACGAACCCCGGCCTTATGCCATCCCGCGCCGGTTCATGACGACCGATTGGCAGCAGGTCGTCCACGACCCGCAGGTGCACCTTGTCACCGAGTTGGTCGGCGGCACGGGGATTGCCCGAACGATGGTTCTGACGGCGCTGCGGCTGGGCAAGCCGGTGATTACGGCCAACAAGGCCTTGCTCAGCGCGCACGGGCCGGAGTTGTTTGCCGCCGCCCGGCAAGCCGGCGTCAATTTGTACTACGAGGCCAGTGTCTGCGGCGGCATCCCCATCATCAAAGCCCTGCGCGAGGGCTTCGTGGGCAATCGCATCCAGGCCCTCTACGGCATCGTCAACGGCACGTGCAATTACATCCTCAGCCGGATGCAGCGTGAGGGGGCGGATTTTCCCGCGGTGCTGAAGGACGCACAGGCACACGGTTACGCCGAGACGCCGCCGGACCTGGACATTGACGGCTGGGACGCTCAGCACAAGGTGGGCATTCTGGCCTCACTGGCCCACGGATTCTGGGTCAGGCCGGACCAGATTTACGTCGAGGGCATCCGGCACATCAGCGCGCTGGACATTCGTTTCGCCGGCCAACTCGGCTACACGATCAAGCTGCTGGCCATCGTCAAGAGCGCGCCCGGGCGGTTGGCCGCGGCCGGCCAGACCCACTCCATCCAGGTGTCGGTTTATCCGGCGCTCGTGCCCAACGGGCATGTGTTGGCGGGGGTGAGCGACGTGTTTAATGCGGTGTTTGTGCGTGGGGACGTGGTGGGCGACACGTTGTTTTACGGGCGGGGCGCGGGCAAGGACGCCACGGCCAGCGCCGTGCTAAGCGATTTGGCGGACGCGGCGCTGGACCTGAAGCATGGAACACGGCTGCGTCTGCCGCCATTGGCAGATCAGGCACGCGGCGGCCGGGTGTTGCCCATCGGACAGGTTGTCTGCCCGTACTTTGTCCGGCTGACCGTGGTGGACCAGCCCGGGGTGCTGGCCAAGGTGGCCGCCATCCTGGGCGCGGCACGCATCAGCATCGCCTCGGTCATCCAGCCGGAAGGCCACGCCGGCCGGACAGTGCCTTTGATTCTGATGTTGCACGAAGCGCCCAACGGCGCCGTGACCAGCGCGTTGGCCAAGATAGCCACGCTGCCTGTGGTCCGGGCCAAACCGGTCATGATCCGGGTGGAAAACTGCGCCTGAATCGCCCGGTTTGCAGTTTATGATTCAATTCTTCAGCACCAACGAGCAGTCGCCGCCGGTTAACCTGCGCGAGGCGCTGTTGATCGGTCAGGCGCCGGACAGGGGCTTGTATCTGCCGCGGGAGTTCCCGCGGTTTGAGGCGGCCGACCTGGCCGGGATGGTCGGGCTGCCCTACCCGGAAATCGCCGTGCGGGTGCTGAGCCGTTACACCGACGGCGTCATTGAGCCGGAGGCGCTCGTCGCGCTGTGCACGGAGGCCTACGACTTCGACGTGCCGCTGGAACCGGTGCGCGGGCTGGCGCACGTCCACGTCATGCGCCTGGACCGCGGGCCGACGGCGTCGTTCAAGGATTTTGCGGCCCGCTGGATGGCCCGGATGCTGGGCCGGTTTGTGCGGGAGAGCGGCCGGCAGCTTACCATCCTGACGGCCACCAGTGGCGACACCGGCTCGGCCGTGGCCAGCGCTTTTCACGGCGTGGCGGGCATCCGGGTGCTGGTCTTGTTCCCGGCAGCAGAGGTCAGCGACCGGCAGCGCAAGCAGATGACCACCCTGCGCGACAACATCCGAACCGTGGCCGTGGACGGCAAGTTTGACGATTGCCAGGCCCTGGTCAAACGGGCGTTCGCCGACCCTGCCCTGCGCCACATCCCGCTTTCGTCGGCCAACTCGATCAACATCGGTCGCTTGCTGCCGCAGAGCGTGTACTATTTTTACGCGGCCTTGCGCCTGGCCCGCCTTGGCCAGCCCATCGTCTTTGCCGTGCCCAGCGGGAATTTTGGCGACATGATGGGCGCCGTGCTGGCCGGGCGGATGGGCTTGCCGCTGCGCAAGCTGGTCGTGCCGGTCAACGGCAACGACGAGTTTCCGCGCTTCCTCCACACGGGCCGTTACGAGAAAATCGAGCCGTCTCGCAACTGCCTGTCCAACGCCATGAACGTGGGGCATCCGAGCAACCTGGCCAGGTTGGTGGCGGTCTATGGTGGCCGGATGGACGAGACGGGCCGTCTGCACCGCACGCCCGACCTGGCCGCCATGCGACGGGAGATGTTCAGTTGCAGTGTGTCGGATGAGCAGACGCGCGCCACGATTCGGCAGGCCTGGGAACGACACGGCCTGCTGCTCGAACCCCACGGTGCGGTGGGCTGGCGGGGTTTCCTGGAGTTTCTCGCCGCCGAACCGTTGGGCGACACCCCGGCGGTGGTGCTGGAGACGGCGCACCCGGCCAAGTTCCCGGAGGAAATCCGGCGCCTGCTTGGCTTCGAGCCGCCCGTCCCGCCGGCGCTGGCGGCTCTGGATCAATTGACCGAGGACTACGACCGGTTGCCGGCGGACTACGGGGCGTTCCGGGACTATTTGCTGAGCGGTCCGGCTGCCGGCTGACCCGCGAAACGCCGGCGGCGACGGCGTTGGCCCGGACGGCGGATTGACACAGCCCCGCTGCCGGTGCTGAATCGGGGCCGCACTGCATGAAAACGCTGTTCGCCCTGGTTCTGGGCCTGCTCCTTGGCGTGGCAGGCGCCTGGCTTTACTTCAACCATCCGGACGCAACCGGGTGGATCGGCAGCCGCAGGCAGCCATCCGCAGGCGGCACAAACCAGCCAGGCGCGGCGCTGCAGGAAAAGCTGCGCCTCCTCCACTTGGACACGGCCAATCTGCAAGAAGAACTGGCCCGGGGTGGTCAGGTGATCCGGCGGGCCGCGCGCGATCTGGGCCGCGCACTTGCAGACGCCACCGCCGACGCACGCATCACCGCGGCCATCAAGGCCAAATACGTGGCCGACCCGCGGCTCTCGGCCCTCCGCATTTCGGTCAACTGCACCGACGGGCGGGTGACACTTGCCGGCAGCGTGCCCGCTCCGGAGGACATTGGCCGCGCGATGCTGCTGGCTTTTGAGGCCGATGGCGGAGTGCGGGAAGTCGTGTCCACCCTGCAGGTGCGCCCGTAGGCTGCCCGGTCGCTACGGCTGACGCTTCATCGCCCGGGATGGCGGTGTGCTTTTTGATCAGCCCCGTGGCACGAATGAACGAACGCGGGAAACGCAGGCGGCTGACGGGGAAACACTCCAAGGCGCAGGCGGTTTGGGCACCGTAATAAGCGCCGGCAGGCACGCGAACCTCGCCCGAGGCGTCCACCTCAACACGGTTGTCGGTGGTCATGGGCGAACCCTGTCCGCACGCTCAATCCGGCGCGAGCCTAATGAAGCGGCCGCACGCGCGGGGCAGGCGCGCGCCGGGGATCGGCGGGGCACCCCGGCGAACCGAGGCGGTCAACGTGCGCCGCCGCTCTCGATCTTGTCCAGAGCCTCTTTGGCCAGAGCGGGGTCGCTGGCCTTGATTGCCGCGGCCATCCTCCGGACGGCCGCCATCGCCTCGGCCCGTACCGACGCCTGATTCAGGAAAGGCAGCGCCAACCTCAGCACGTCAGGGCTTGTGCTGCTGCCCATCGCCCCCAGGATCAGCTTCAGGTCCGCGTCGCCCCGCGCGCCGGCCAGCAGCAGGCGGTAGCGCTCAAGCTGGACCTGGCCAGGGCGCGCCCCTTCGCTGATCAGGCGCGTGAGGCTACGCAGGCTCAGGGCGTGCTGCGCGTCATTTTCGGGGGCGCGATACACAGCCGCCAGGGCTTCCCAAGCGGCGTCGTCAGGCCACTCGGCCAGGGCCTCCAGCGCCGTTTGGCGCACGACCGGGTTGGCGTCAGCACGGGCGGAGGCCAGGGCGGCCAGCGCCGCTGCGTCCCCACAAGCCGGCAGCAAACGCAGCAAGGCCATCTTGACCTCCAGGTCCGTGGCTGCGGCCAGGGCGGCCCGGACGGCCGCCGATCTGGCGGCAGGTTCATCCACGTTCAGAACGGCCTGTTCAACCAGCGTTTCAACCTCCGCGCGCCGCGCAGCGTCGCGGATGGCGGCGAACCGGGCCAACACCTTCGGCAGCGTCTCGGCGGTCGTGGCACGGGCAGCAACCCGATAAGCGGCCTTGGCCACGGCGGCGTCCGGGTGTTCCGTCTCGGCGAACACTGCGTCGAGCACCCGGGCGGTGCGCCGCCCGGCCAAGGACGCGATGAACCGCGCGCGCGCCGCGCCAGTGAGCGAGTTCAATCCGGCCAGCAGTGCCCGGTCGGTGGCCGGGCTGTCTGGCAGAGCCGCCAGCGCGCCTTCAATGACTTGGGCGTCAGCCTCGGCGCGGGCAGCGGTCAGGGCCTCGGCCAGCACGGGAACGCTGCGCGCGTCCCCGATGCGCCCCAAAGCCTGCGCGGCCGCTTGGCGCACGGCGGAGTCGGCCGAGGTCTTCAGCGCCTTGGCGATGGCCGACCGTGCGGCTTCGTCGCCCCGGGCCGCCAAGCTCTCGATCAGCCACACCTGCACCTGCGGTTCCAGTGTCGGCAGGAGGTCTCCGAACGTGGCGGAAGCCGACCGGGCGGGAAGGCGGCGGATCGCGGCAATGGCCACCGGCTTGAGCGTCTCGTCAGCGCCCCGCAACGTGGCCAGAATGCGCTTGCTGCCCCCGTCACGGTCCAGACGCAACAGGCCGGCAAAGGCGGCGCGGCGAATCCAGGCCGGTTGCGATGGAGCCAGCAGCTCTTCGTAAATGGTGGCGGCCTGGCGGTCGCCCGCTCCCTCGCGCTGGCCGGCCAGTTGGAGGCTGGCTTCGAGAACCGCCGACTGCAGCTCCGGCGTGGCCTGCTTGCGGAGCGCGGCCAGCAGCCGGCCCGCCGAGGGTGAGGCAATCCGCCCGATGGCCAGGATGGCAGCGCGCGCCACGGCAGGGTCCGACCCGCGCGCCAATTCGGTCAACGCGCCCAGAGCGCCGCGGTCACGCCGGTTGCCCAGCGTTTGAATGATTTGGATACGGGCCAGGCCGGTGGCTTGGTGGAGCGCGGTGCGCAGGACGACGTCCGCCCGGCCCGGCGGGTAGGTGCTGAGCGCGAAACAGGCCAGGCCGGCTGTGTCATCGGCGCGGAGCAAGGCAGCCAGCGCCGGCAGGGCCGCCGGGCCTCCGAGGATGCCCAGTTGCCGACAGGCAAACCGCTTGACTTCGAGGCTGGTTTCCGACGCCAGCAACCGGATCAAGCCGGTCTCCAATTCGGCCTTCAGCTCGGGCCGGTTGACGGCGCTGCGGACCAACGCCTCCACACGGGCCAGCGGTTCGGCGCTTTGGCCAGGCTCGTAGCCGGCGACGGCCGCCACAGCGGCAGCCACATCGGCCGGCGCGCCAGTGGCGCCGGTAGCCAGCAGACTGGCGCAGGTCAGGGCAAACGCGAGTCCGAAACGGAATGGCGATCTGTTCATGGCGTGAAACGGGCAGGTGGTGAGGAGTCGGGGGGCTTCAGATGTGCCAGGGCGCGCGCGGCTCACGCCACAGCATGCGGTTGGCGTCCGGGTTGTCGAAACGCTCGCGCACCGGGTCCCAACGCAGCTTGCGCCCGAGGCGCAGGCTGATTGTCCAAGCCTGACAGATGGTGATGGCGCGGTGGGCGACCTCCGGGTTGCAGGCGGGCTGGGTGCGGCTGCGGATGCACTTGAGCAGGTTGCCGATGTGCCCCGAGGCGTCGTCCCAACCGGCGCCTCCGGCGCTTTTGAGGCTGAGAATGGCCTTCGGGTGTGCCGTGACCCGGTCGGTTTCGTCGTCCACCTGAATCCAGCCCTCGTCGCCAATGTATTTGATGTAGCGCTCCTTGAACGCGCCGCGTTGGTACATGACGCCGGTGACGCCGTTGGCGTATTTGCAGCGGGCGGTGGCGGTGATGGGGGTTTGGCTCATGAACTTGGCCGGGTCGGGCCACTCGACCGCCTCGGTCTCGAATTCCACCGGGCCGGTGTCGTCGGTGCCCAAAACCCATTGCATCTGGTCGGTGTAGTGGCAGCCCATGTCGGTCATGACACCCTCGGCCGTGTCCCAGAAGTATTGCCAGGCGTTGACCCGGGCGGGGACGAAGGGCTGCCAAGGACACTGTCCCAGCCACATGTCGTAGTCCCAACCCGCCGGCACGGGCGCGGGCTTGTCGTGCGGAATGCCCGGGCCGGCCCAGACCTGCATCTCGACGGTGTGGAGTCGGCCAATCCGGCCCTGGCGGACCATGTCGCGGGCAAACTGGTAGGACGCGGTGGCGCGCCGCTGCGTGCCGGCCTGGTAGATGGCGCCGAAACGCTGGCACGTCTGCACCAGGGCGCGTCCCTCGCCGATGGTCAACGTGACCGGTTTCTCGCAGTAGATGTCCTTGCCGGCTTTGGCGGCGTAAATGGCGCCCAATCCGTGCCAGCGGTTGCCCGTGGCGATGAGCACGGCGTCAATGTCCCGACGCGCCAGCAGGTCCCGGAAATCGGCGTAGGTGGCGCAGTCCTGGTTGCGATAGTGGGCGTCCACCATCTCCTTGGCGCTCTTGAGCCGGTCGGCCCGAGGGTCGCTCACGGCGACGAACTGGAGTTCCTTGAAGGCCAGGAAATTCGGCAAAATGGCGCGGGCGCGGTTGCCGATGCCGATACCGCCGAAGACAATCCGGTTGGCCGGCGAGACAGCGCCGTTCAACCCCAGAACCGAGCCGGGCACAATGAGCGGACAGAGCAGACCGGAGGCACGTTTGAGGAAACTACGACGATTGCAGGCAACAGACATACTGGTTTTCATCCGACCATGACATGTTCTGACGAGTTCATGACCGACGGCTGAAGAATGCTGGCGCGGGCGGCGGCCTGTAAAGGCGGAATTGCGTCGGACGCTCTCTGCGCCGGGCCTTTATTTGCCCGCCAGTTGCTGACCGGCCGCCGGGCGCGGCTGCCTTGGCCGGGACGGCTTGATTTGGCGGGACAGACCAATCGCCAAGCCGAGCACGATGACCAGACTGCCCCAGAGTTGTCCCAGATGCAGACGCTCACCCAGAACGAACGCAGCGATGCACACCCCCACCACCGGCTGCAAGAACACTGTCAGGACGGTGACGTTGACCTCCGTCTCGCGTATGACCACAAACCAGACCACGTAACCCACCAGCGTGCAGATAACGACCAGATACGCCAAGATGGCCCAGGCGCGCAGTGGCAGTCGCTGCGCCGCATTCCAGGCTGCGGGGCCGTCCGTCAGCCCGTTGACCACCAAGGCGGCCAGCAGTGCCACCAATAACAGCTTCACCAGACCGACCCGGGTCAGCATTGGTTTGCCCAGCACCGAATACGCCGCTTCGCAGAAAAACGAGGCCACAAACAACAGGTTCGCCGTCAGACCCGGCAACTGAAACTCCGGTTGCCAAACCCGGGCCATGACCACCACGCCCGCCATGCCCAGGGCGAACCCCAGCCAGCGCCGCGGTCCGATGTGCTCATGCAGGAACAGGGCCGCCGCCACGGAGGTCACCAGTGGTTCGAGCGCCATCAGCACGGAGGCGTCACCGGCCCTGCCCAGTTGCACGCCGGCCACTTGCAGCCGCGGCGCCAGCACGAAGACCAAAATCCCCATGGCGACAGCCCGCCCCAGGTCAGCTCCGCGCGGCGCCGCGCCACGCAACCACGGCCAGCACGGCAGCAACAGCAGCGCCGCCAGACCGTAACGCAGCGTGGCCACCTGGCCCGCGTCCAAGTGCGGCGCCAGGGCTTTGAACGCGGAATAAGTCCCCGCCCAGAAGCCGTTCATCACCACCAGCACGATGAGGAAAGAAAGGCGCATGGGGCTTGAAGTCATCCTCCGAAGCCGCCCGGGCCGGGCCGGGCAAGCCCCGCCGCGCGCCGTCCGACGCGAACGGGCGCAAGGTTGGAAGGCGCGGAGGTCACGGGGTGGCTGTCGGGGCTGGGAAACGCGCCAGCTCGAACGCCTCCGCGTACCGGTCGGTTTGCCCCCACCGTTCCGCGACAGTCCGATTGACCCGCAGGATGCGTTCGTCCAGTCCGTGTCCGCGGGTGCGCAGATTCCGCTGGTGCTGGGACTGGTGGCAGCGGAGCAACTCGCCCTTCCAAGCGGCCTCTTCGGCGTCGAAGAAAGTCAGCACATCCTCGCGCATGGCAACGGTCTTCGGGTCGCGGTTGAACAGCGCCACAAACGGGTGGCCTGTTTGCGCGGCCAATTGGCGCAGAAACGCGCAGGCCCGCTGGTGGGCGGGGTTCGTGTCGTTGCCGTGCGGCAGAAACACCAGGTCGGCCGGGTGTGCCTGCCACCAACGCCCCAATCGCTCCAAATTCGTCTCGGAGGCCGTGAGATGTCCGTCCGGGCCTTCGTCCAGTCGCAGAAAGGTCAGGCGGTCTTCGGGCAGGCCAAAGAACCGGCAACTGGCACGCTGCTCGGCCTCGCGCAGAGCCGCCTTGCCGGCGGCGGTCAGACCGGGTTGGAAGCAATCCTCGACGCCGCTGGCGCCGGAGGACAGGACTGCCAGGTCAATGCGGTGGTTCTGCCGGTGCAGCAGCCGCAGGGTCACCGCGATCTCGTCGAAATCATCCGGATGGGGCGCCAGCACAACGACGCGTCTGGCCGGGGGCAAGCGCAATGCGGCGAAGAGCAATGGGCGCTCCGGACACGCCCACGGCTCGTGTTCGGAGGGCATGTGATGCGACTGCGACCGCGGTCCGGGAGATGTCATGGGCCTGACGTGGTCTGCGTGGTGCGTGCGCCGCGCCGTCCGCGCCTGGTGCGGGCAGCCGCGCGGCCGCCGCGAGGCTGGGGATCAGCCGCCCAGTTGGAGGCGTGTGTCCCGCGCCAGCAGTGCAGCCAGGTTGGCCCAGTTGACCTCGTTCATCTCATTGAAAGCATTGAGATAAACAGCCACCACCTCCTGCGGGTACTTGCCCAACAACAGGTCCACGGCCGCGTTCAGCTTTGCCTCGTCCACGGTCTGGGGCAGGCTTTCCACCACGCCGTCTTCGTGCCGGATTTCCAGGGCGTTGAGAAAGTCCACCAGCATGGCCTTGTGTTTCTTGAGCAGCCAGGCGCGGATGAGGGTGGCAGCGGCGGCATCCAGGGCCGGGCGCGTGAGGGTAGCCAGCATGGTGGCCTCGCGTTTCGGGCGCGGCTGGCGCTCCAGAAAGACCGGTCGCAGCCGGCGCGCCTCGGCCACGGCAGCCAGCGTGGCCTTGTAAGTGGGTTTGTCCGCCTCGAAGGCGAACGTCAAAATGTCCGTCGCCAGGGCCGGCGACATGAAGCCAATCAATTCGTGCGACTTGAGCATCGGTGTTCCCCGGTAAGAGGCGGTGTCAATCCCGCTCACCACTCACGGTGGTCAGGGCGATACTGTGCCGACGGGCCAGCGCGGCGCAAGCTTCCTGTTCAAGCACCAGGCTGCGCCCCGCCTCGAAGCCCAACACCGCAATCCGGGCATGGGTGCAGGTCTGGAGGGTCTGCGGGCCGATGCATGGGATGTCGAACCGCATGTCGTGCCCGGTCTTGGCCACCTTCACTGCCACGGCGCCTCCGGCCCGTCCGGCCAGCGCGCCGCCGCGCTCCAGACACGCATCCGTGCCTTCAAAGCCCTCCACCGCCAGGACCGTGCCCTCCTTGACCACCACCGTCTGGCCGATGTGCAGTCGGGAAACCTCCTTGGCGATGCGATAACCCAGGGCCAGGTCGGCCTGCTGGGCTGGCGATGGCCGCGGCCCGAGCAGGAAACCCGGGCCGGGCATGAGCGGTTGCAGCCAAGGCGTCGCTTCGATGAGCGTCACCCCGTCTTTCTGCAGCTCCTCGGCCACGCCTCCAAAGATCGTATGGGCGTTCCTTTCCCGCAGCCGCAACAGCAAGCGCATCGCCCGCAAGTCGGGCCGGACCGCATAGAGGTGTTTGGGGGACACCTGCCCCACCATCACGCACTGCTTCACCCCGCGCTCGGTGAAGGCGTCAATCAACTTTTGCAACTGGCCGACCTTCAGCCAGACAATCTCGTCCACCAGCCCTGCCAGGGCCGGGTCGGTTTCGCCCTCGAAAGCCACGGCAACCAGCCGGCGCACCCCGGCGGCGCGCGCCTGGCGCGCCATCAGCAGCGGCAAGGAACGGTTGCCAGCGATGATGCCCAGCGAGTCCATGACGGATCAGGCACTCTGCCGGACGAGGTCCATGACCCGCTGGGCGGCCTCGGCGGTCCTGACCGCCTGGACCGAACCTCCCCGCGGCTTGATTTCCACCTCGCCCCGGGCCAGCGACTTGTCACCAATGCTGACACGAATCGGAAAGCCCACCAGGTCGGCGTCCTTGAACTTGACCCCCGGCCGCTCATCGCGGTCGTCCAGGATGACTTCCACGCCGGCGGCGACCAGTTCCGCGTAAAGTGTTTCGGCCAGCACCATGCCCGCGCTGCCCGGCGCGACGTTTAGCGGCGTGATGCACACCTGATACGGTGCCACGCTCATGGGCCAGATGATGCCGTCCTTGTCGTTGCACTGCTCGATGACGGCCTGCAGGGTACGGGTGACCCCGATGCCGTAGCAGCCCATGACGGCCGGTTTGCGCGCGCCCTGTTCGTCAATGAAGGTCGCGCCCAGTTTCTCGCTGTATTTGGTGCCCAGCTTGAAGACGTGGCCCACCTCGATCGCGCGGCGGATTTTCAACGGCTGGCCACACCGGGCGCACGGCTCGCCCAGCTTCACGGTCCGCAGGTCGCACCACGCCGTCACGGCGATGTCGCGCCGGATGTCCACGTGCCGCAAATGGTAGCCGTCCTCGTTGGCGCCGGTGGTCATGTCGCTGCCGCCGCGCAGCCGGACGTCGGCATACACAGGGATGTCGCGTGCCTTCAGGGTGGCCCTCACGGCGCCCAAGCTGCCCGGGTGCGCGCCCAGGGCGGCGCAAATCTCGTCGGCCGTAGCGGCGCGGAATGTGGTGGTGCCCACCACCCCGGCCAGCTTGGCCTCGTTCAACTGGTCGTCCCCGCGCATCAGGACCAGCACCGGCCGGCTCTCGACGATGTAAACCAACGTCTTGATCTGCCGCTCGGCGGGCACGTGATACGGCGCGGCGGCCAGGGCCTCGATGGTCACCACGCCGGGGGTGGGGAACTTCTCCACGTCGCAGGCCGTGGGGCGAGTTTCCTCGGCCCCCACCGCGCTGGTAGCTTTCTCCAGGTTCGCCGCGTAGCCGCAGCCCTCGCAATAGACCACCTCGTTCTCCCCCGTCTCGGCCGGTACCATGAACTCGTGCGAGAACTGGCCGCCGATGACCCCGGTGTCGGCCTCGACCGGGAACGTCTTCAGCCCGCACCGGGCGAAGATGCGCTCGTAAGCCTCATACATTCTCCGGTAACTGACCTGCGCCGCCTCGTCGTCCACGTCGAAGCTGTAGGCGTCTTTCATGATGAACTCCCGGGCGCGCATCAGGCCGAAGCGCGGGCGGATCTCGTCGCGGAATTTCACGCTCACCTGATAAAAGTTTTTGGGCAACTGGCGGTAGGAATTGATGTCGGCCGCGGCCACCAGCGTAATGACTTCCTCGGCGGTGGGGCTGAGCACCCACTCGCGGGCGGCGCTGTCCCGGACCTTGAACAGCACGTCGCTGGCGGTCTGGTAGCGGCCACTCTGCTGCCAGATCTCCGGCGGCTGGAGCGCCGGCATGAGCACCTCGATGGCGCCCGCGCGGTCCATCTCCTCGCGCACGATCCGCTCGACCTTGCGCAGGGCGCGCAGCCCCAGCGGCAGGAACGTGTAAACCCCGCCGGCCAGTTTGCGAATCAACCCCGCCCGGAGCAGCAGTTTGTGCGACAGAATCTCCGCATCCGCCGGGGCTTCGCGGAGGGTCGGAATCAAAGTGTGCGTCCAACGCATGGCATGAGGTTAGAGGGCCGACGGCCCAAGAGCCAGCGTCTATTGGAAGGCTGGTCTGTGTTGCAACGGTTGCCGACCGCAGGCTGGTGGTCGCAACCGGCTGATCCGGCTCTTGAATCACCGTGCGCCGCCGGCTTGGCCGCGGCTCGGCAGGAAGTTGGGTTGGCTGGCGATGGGCGGCCTGCCAACCGCCCGAAACGCCGGCAGCCCATGGGACCGCGGTGCCACCGGTCGTGGTGGGCCGGGCAATCCAGCGGCCCAAACGGATGTTTCCGCCTTTACTTGGGCCGGGATCGCCGCCAGACTCGGGCGCATGTCGGACCACTTCCGGGACCTACGTCTCCCCGTCGCGCCGTCGGCCCGTAACGGGGACGGCGCGTCCTTTCGCGACCGGTTGGACGCCGCCATCAAGCGCGCGCAGGCGCATCTGCTGAGCCTCCAAAAGCCCGAAGGCTACTGGATCGGCGAGTTGATCGTGGACTCGACGCTGGTTTCCGACATGGTGGCGTTTCACCATTGGGATGGAAGCGTGGACCCGGCCTGGCAGCGCAAGGCCGTCAACCACATCCTCTCGCTGCAGCAGCCGGATGGCGGCTGGAACATCTATTACGGCGGCCCGGCCGAGATCAACGCTACCATCAAGGCCTATCTGGCCCTGAAACTGGCCGGCATTCCGCCCACGGACCGTCGCATGTTGCGCGCCCGCGAAATCGCCCGCTCCCTGGGGGGTGTGCCGCGGATGAACACCTTCTCGAAGCTCTACCTGGCCCTGCTGGGCCTGTATCCGTGGAAGTACGTGCCGACCATTCCCTGTGAGGTATTGCTGATCGGCAAGTGGTTTCACGTGAACTTCTGGGAGATGAGCAACTGGTCGCGCGCCATGCTCGTCCCCCTGTCTATCATCAACCACTTCAAGCCCACTCGCCCTTGCGGGGTGGACCTGGACGAATTGTATCCGGAGGGGTTTCACGAGCGGGACTTGCGCCTGGCCCGCGACCCGCAGTGGTTTACCTGGCGGAACTTCTTCATCCATCTGGACAAGCTGCACAAGTTTGCCGAGCTGTGGGCCCGGGCCGGCATCCATCCTTTCCGCCGTCGCGCTCTGCGCAAGGCCGAGCAGTGGATGCTGGAGCGGTTTGAAGGCTCGGACGGCCTGGCCGCCATCTTTCCGGCCATGCTCAACTCGCTGATCGCCCTCAAGGCCCTGGGCTACCGGGACGATCATCCGCAAGTCATCCGCGCCCGCCGTAAACTCAAGGAGCTGGAGCACGAAACCCCGGATGCGGTCCGCATCGAGCCGTGTTTCTCCCCGGTTTGGGACACGGCCATCATCACCATCTGCCTGCACGAATCCGGCCTGCCCGCCAACCATCCGGCCCTCAAGAAGGCCGTCAGTTGGCTGCTGGACCGCGAAATCCGCTTCCGGGGGGACTGGCAATACAAGAATGCCGTCAACGTTGAGCCCAGCGGCTGGGTCTTCGAGTTCGAAAACAAGTGGAATCCCGACGTGGACGACACGGCCATGGTGTTGATGGCCTTGCAGCGCGTGCCGACGGACGATCCGGCGCGGCGGGACGCGGCATTCCAGCGCGGTTTGAACTGGATGCTGACCTTTCAATGCAAGGACGGTGGCTGGGCCGCCTTCGACAAGGATTGCACCAAAAGCGTGCTGGAGAAGGTGCCGTTTGCCGACCACAACGCCATGTTGGACCCCGAGTGCGCGGACATCACCGCGCGCATCCTGGAGCTGCTCGGGCAGGTGGGGTTCAAGCCGGAACATCCGCAGGTGCGGCGTGCGCTGGCTTTCTTGCGCTCCCAGCAGGAAGCCGACGGTTCGTGGTACGGTCGTTGGGGGGTCAATTATATCTACGGCACCTGGCAGGTGCTGCGCGGCCTGCGCGCCCTGAACCTGGACATGCGCCAGCCCTGGCTGGTGCGCGCTCGGGACTGGCTGGAGAGCGTCCAGCACGACGACGGGGGGTGGGGCGAGCGCTGCAACACCTACGACGATCCGGTTTTCAAGGGCCAGGGGCCGAGCACGGCCTCGCAAACCGCCTGGGCTGTCATGGGCTTGTGCGCCTTTGACGACCCTGCGCGGCCCGCCTTGCGCCGCGGCGTTGAATACCTCCTTCGCACCCAGAACCCGGACGGGTCCTGGACCGAGGAGGAAACCACCGGCACAGGATTCCCCAAGGTCTTTTATCTCAAGTACGACAGTTACCGGAACGCCTGGCCGTTGCTGGCGCTGGCCACCTACCGGAACTTGCTGGCCAGGACAAACCGTTCAGCCCTGGCTCATCAGGACACCTCCGATGACCGCTCGAGCGTGGAAGCGCCGGTTGTGGAAGAAGGACGCGCCACCGTAATGGCCGACCGAACGTAGCCTGCCCGCAGCACCCGCAAGCTGAAAGGTCGGCGGCGTGTCGCCAACTTGGAGGCTCGCCCCACACTGCCCGCCGCTGCCGCCCGCACAGTTCGTCTGGCGCATTTCCACCAACCCGTGCCCACGGCGAGCGCGCGCTCCGCCTCATGCCGGAAAAGCGGCGTTTGTCCGGAAGGTCAGAAAGTTTTCTCGGTAGGCGGCTCAGAGCATGTGGGCAGCGCGGGCTTGCGCCATCCCTTTGGCGGAAACGCCCGCGCCGGGCGCGCGCTTGACCCTTGGCCGACGGGCGGGCTTATTGGAGGCCCGCGCCGCCCGTCATGAACGGGTGTTGCGCCACTGAAGAACCGGATTGTCCATGAAACTGAGCGCCTTGTTGTCCGTCTTGCCGGAAAAGAAAGTCTTTGGCGACAGCGATCCTGAGATCACGGGCCTGGTCTATGACCCCCTCCGGGTCAGGCCTGGATTCCTCTACGTCGCCATCAACGTTTACACGCAACTGGACAAGATCGAGATTCCGGACGGGCATCCGGGCGTGCCCGCGGCCGTTCAGGCCGGTGCCGTGGCGGTGATGCTGCAGCGGGACGTGCCTGTGCCGCCGGGAGTGGTGAAAATCCTGGTCCCGGACTCGCGCCACGCGCTGGCGCTGCTGGCGGCGGAGTTTTACGGGCATCCAGGCCGCACGCTCAAACTGATTGGCGTCACCGGCACCAACGGCAAGACCACCACCACCCACGTAATCGAGAGTCTCTTGATGACCCGCTATCGCGTCGGCCTCATCGGCACGCTTTACTCCAAGGTCAATGGCCGGGTTTGCCCGTCCAAGGACACCACGCCCGAGCCGCCGGACCTGGAGGCCATCTTCGCGCAGATGGTCCGGGACCGCTGCGAATACTGCATCATGGAGGTTTCCTCCCACGCAGTGGATTTTCATCGCGTCGCGGCCCAGGAATTCGAGGTCGGCGTGTGGACCAACCTGACGCAGGACCATCTGGATTGGCACAAGACCATGGAGAACTACCGCAACGCCAAGCTGCGGTGGTTCGGCAGCCTCGGGCCGGACAAACACGTGGCCGTCAACGCGGACGACCCCAACGCCCATTACTTCCTGGCGCAAGCGCGCGCCCGCAAGGTGCTCTACGGCCTGAAAAACCGGGCGGACGTCACGGCCCGCGATTACCGGTTCGGCCCGGACGGCACGGCGTTCACGCTGGTTACACCCCGCGGGCAGATTGACGTGCGCGCCAAGTTGCGGGGCGAGTTCAACCTCTACAACCTGCTGGCAGGCGTCGCGGCGGTGCTGCCCGCGCCGCTTTCTTTGGATGAGATCAAGGCAGGGTTGGAGCGGGACATCGTGGTGGCCGGCCGTTTCCAGCCGGTCGAGCGCGGGCAACCGTTTGCCGTCATCATTGACTACGCGCACACGCCGGACGGCCTGGACAAGGTCATGAGCGCCGCCCGCGCCATGCGGCCCCGGCGGCTGATCACCGTCTTCGGGTGTGGAGGCGACCGGGACCGCACCAAGCGCCCGCAAATGGGCGCCATCGTCGAGGCGCACAGCGATCGGTTCATCATCACCGAGGACAATCCGCGCACCGAAGACCCCAAACAGATCATGGAGGATATCGTGGCCGGGCTGAAGCAACGCGGGGCGGCTCACTACGAGATCATTCACGACCGGCGGGAGGCCATCCGCCGCGCGCTGCAGCAGGCGCAACCCGGCGACCTGGTGCTGGTGGCCGGCAAGGGCCACGAAAGCACCCAGACCTTCAAGGACCACACCATCCACTTCAACGACTACGAAGTGGCCGACGAGATCCTGCGGGAGTTGGGCTACAGCGGTTGACACGCCGCTGCGCGTGGCTCGAAGTTGCGCCGGCCTCAGCGCTTGTGGCGAGCTGGGAACGCCGGCCGGCCCGGTGAAGTTGCCCCCGGAGGTGCACCCTGCTACATGGCCAGGGCAGATGGGCGTTGGCCGGCTGGATAGGCTGCTCTGGCGTGCCTGATTGCGCCGGCCAGCCCGGAGCGCGCTACCTTGTCAGCTCCTCGTAAAGCCGCCGCTCCGCCGCCGCGTTGTCGAGGTTGTAACGCGCCCGCATCACCGCCACGCCCACCACCGGCGGGTAAGCTTGGTCTGCCTTCATGCGCGGTTCGATGTATTCGATGACCTCGAACAACAGCCGGTTGGCGGCCTCGTAGCTCAGCCCGGTGAGCCGTTGAATGTAGCGCGTGGCGCGGTCAATCAGTTTCAGGTTGCTGGGCACGACCCAGATCATGTAGTTGCCCATCACCCGACCCAGCCTGACCATCGTGCAGGTGGACAGCGCGTTGAGCAGCAGCTTCAAGCCGACCCGCAGCACGCCGTTGAGCAACAGGTCGCCCAGCGGCACGGGCACGAGCACCGCGGCGCAATCGGGCTGCCACCCGGCCACAAAGTCGCGCACTGCCAGGACCGACTCCGGGCGGCCCAGGAAGATCAGGCCGATCGAGGCGCCGGCCCGCCGCGCGGCATCCAGTTGCAACCGATGAAACCCGTCCGGCCGAAGCAGCGAGTCCTTCTCTGCTTCGACCACCAGGCCGACGGCGCAGTCGCCCGGGCCGAGCGGCCGGTCCGCCAAGCCGTCCAAGCCAATGCGGAAGCGCATCAGCTCCGCGTAACTGATTTTGCGCACGATCTCTATCGTGCGGTCAAACTTCTCGGGCGGCACCAACGCGCGCACTTCGGCCTCGGTCCATTCCACACACCGGGGTGTGCGCTTGCAGACGCGCTCCCAGGCCGTGGGCGAGTCGGGATACGGCACGTAAAGAAACGCCCACGATTCCGCGGCGGTGCGCTCGTCAAACTTCCGAAACGGCGGCGTGCAGTAGGTCGGCGAACGCTCGGTCGTGTCGGTGAGCATGTCGATGCCGACGAGGTCGGCGAAGTAGTTGTTCTTCCGGCCAGCCCGATAGACGCTTTCCTCCAGGGCGGTCAGCTTGGCCAGCCCGCGCAGGACCTCCGGGGCCTTGAGGGTGGCGTGCATCGCTTCGAGGCCCGCCAAGAACGCCTCCGGCACAACGGCTGGATCAAGGGCGCACGGTCCGTTGGGTTCCAGTTCCCTCATCAAATCCCGAATCACCATTTCCAGCACTGTCACCAGCACGGCCAGTTGGATGCTGGTGGCCTGCATGCGGGTCGAGCCGGTGATGGCCATTGGCCCGGTGGTGAGGTTGAGCTTCTCAATGCGAGGCTCGTGGATCACCTCGCGGCTGCGCTGCACGTGCGCGCACAACACGTCGTCCGGGTTGTTATAGACGAAATAGACCTTTGCGCCCGCCTCGACCCCTTTCCACGCCGTGCCGATCACAAACGACGTCTCGCCGCCTTCGGTAATGGCAAACACCACGTCCTGGCCGCACACGCCCAGGTCGCCAAGCTGCTTCCGGCCGAAATCGGTGAAGTCTTCAAACCCCTCGACGGCCTTGATGAGCGCGAAGTCCCCGCCGGCCATGACCGGGAAGGCGCGGTTTTCCCAATCTTGGGGCGTGGGGCGGCAGGCCAGACCGCGGACCCGTTGGCGCTGCCAAAAGTCGCGCCAGATGGAGACAAGCTGGATGCTCAGGCGGCCGGTCGAACCGCAGCCGGTGAAGAACAGCCTCCCGCCGTTGCGCAACGCCGTCAGCACCGTGTCGGCCATCGCCTGCGCCCGGCCGGACCGCGCAAATCGCCGGTACGCGTCCACCACGTCATCATCCACGTCGAACAGCAGGCGCAAGCCGGCGGCAAGGTCGCCTTTGGCGACGTCGCTCAGGTGGGCGGTGACCGGATGCGACGATTCGGTGACCAGCCCACCCAGCTTGAACTGGTCGGCAATGCGCAGGAATTCCGCCGCCCGCTCGTCCGAGGAATCACTCATGGAAGACCCGGAGTTGTCGCTTCGACCCAAGCTTGCGTTGGCCCCGCCGTCCGCGGCAAGCCGATTCTGCGACCCGTGTTGACCACTCAGGGGCTGTAGGCCCACGGGCTGGCGGCCCGTCCTCGCAGCACCTCGCCGGCCTGGCTGCGGAGCGTCCAGCGGCCGCGTTGGCAGATCAGTTGCACCGCGCCCGCTTGGCGGGTGTAAAGCACCGGGACGCCATGTCCGGCCAACCGCTGACGCAGAGCGGCCGGAGCGCGCTCGGAGGCGGGAAACTCCGAATCCAGAACCACGATGGCCCGCGGTTGGATCCGCTCCACCAGGGCGTCGCACAACGGTTCGCCGCGGGCCGGCAGACCGGTGAACACAATGTCGGCTCGCAGGTCCGACACCCGCTCCAGCAATGCCTCTTGCCCGGGCCGGCCAAGGTCGGACAGCATCAAAACTCGTGTCCCCTCCAGGTCGGCGCGCAGCACGACCGCAGCGTCGTCGGCCTGCTCGAACCGGTCGCCGGCCTGCGGATGCAGCACCGTAAACGGGCCAAGGGCTTGGCCGCTCTGGACCTGACAAAGCCGCTCCGGTTGGCTCGCCAACGTGCGGAGCAACCGACGATAAGTGGGCGAAAGCTGCGGCACCGGCCCGGCCAGAACGCATGTTACCTCGAACTGACTCAGGAGCAGTTCTGCGCCGCCGATTTGACGCAGGTCGCCGTGCGTTATGAGCAGGTGGGGCAGGCGGCTGACACCCTGGGCGCGCAGAAAGGGTTGAACCAGAAACTCGACGGCATTGCTGGGGCCGCAATCCACTAGCAGATCATGCGCGCGACCCGGCAGGTCGCAGAACACGGCGCTGCCTCCGTTCAACGGTAGGGCTGTGATTCGGGCGGCGCGACCATGTTCCCAGCGCAGCACCGCCAGGGTCAGGGCCGCCACACCCACGGCGGCTATTGCCCAGCGCCACCGTCTCCGGCTCAGAACCGTGCCTGATGCGCACCCGACCAACACCGCGTAGTAGGTCAGAATCTCTGGTAACGTGGGGGCGGCCACATGCGCAAACGACCACGGCAATTGCGTAGCCGTCTCGCTGGCGCGAATCATCCCCCACATCCACAACCAGGCGCCGTGGTTGAACAGCTCCGCCAGCCCCGGCGCCCATGCGCCGCAGACCAGACTGCCCAGGCCGCTCATCAAGGCCAGGCTGGCCAACCTGGTGGTCGTGCCGCTGGCCAGCAACGTCACCGGACTGAACAGATGGAAATACCAGGCCGTCAGAGGCAGCGAGCCGAGCCAGGCGGCCAGGGACGTAGCAGCGGCCGTGGAGAACCAGCGGGTCGGTCCGGCAAGCCAGCGCCGCCAACGAGGCAGCAGCTCCGGTGGCAGGAACGGGTCGGTGCGCAACCACCGGTTACGCCACCGCTCCAGCGGCGGCAGCAACAGCGCGATACTTAGCACCACGCAGAAGGACAGTTGGAAGCTGGCCTGGAACAGTTGCCGGGGGGCCCACACCAAAATCACGAACGCCGCCGTCGCCAACGAGTTGAGCAGGTCGCCCGGCCGCCGGAGCGCCCAGCCGCCCACGACCACGGTCATCATGACCGTGGCTCTCACTGCCGAGGCCTGCCAGCCGGTAGCGGCGGCGTAAAACCAAAGCAGGGGAATGACCACCGCCCCGCAGACCGCGCGCGGGACCTGGCAGACCCGCAGCAGGCTCAGGAAAATGCCGGCGATCAACGCCACGTGCAGCCCGCTGATGGCAAAGATGTGCATCGTGCCGGAGCGCATGAACGGCTCGGCCACCTCGCTGGTCAGCGGCGTCTTCCACCCCAGCATCATGGTTTGCAGCAGCCGCGCCGCCCGATCATCCGGCAACCCACGCGCCAGGGCGCGTTGCGCCCAGCTCACGAAGCGGTCTGTCAGCGGCGGCGAGGTGAGCGGTTGGAGGCAGGTCCAACTGTTTGTGCCTGCTGCCCGCAGTTGGAAGTAGATGCCCTCTCGCCGCAGGTGGAGACGGTAGTCAAACAGTCCCGGCGCGGCAGCGACCGGCGGCTGCGCCAGGATGCCCGTGACGGCCACGCGCTGGCCCGCATGGAACTCGGCGGGCAGTTGGCCCGGGGTGGTCACCAGCACGCGTCCCTGTGCCGGTTGCTCGTCACTGCCCCGGCGCAGGGTGTCCACCTCCAGCAACGCGACGCTGCGGTAGGATTCCTCCGCGTCCCGCACGAACAGCCGCAGGGTGGGGGTCTCGGGCAAACGACCGCAAAGCGTGACCTCCGCGGGGGTAGCGTCGGCCAGCAACAGGCGCAGGTCGTACGGAGACAGCGGAGCCATGTGCCTGCTGAGGTTCAGCCAACCGGTCAGCAGCAGCAGGGCGACCAGCAACGCCGGCCGGCCTCTGTCCCAGAGCCAGGCCGCGCCTGCCATCCCGAGAGCCCCGACCCAGAGCACCCCCGGCGACACCGGCAGGTACTCGGCCAGCAACAAACCGGCCGCATACAGCAGGGCCACTGGCACCATGGGCCTTCTCATCGCTCGAGAAAACCTTCGGCTCCGTTGCCACCCGCCTCCGGGGCGCTGGCGTGTCAGCGGTCGCCGGGCGCGGTGGGTGTGGACCGGCTATCCCGGCGCGCGACCAGCTCGAGCCGGCGCTCGCCCTTGTGGCCGAACTGTCGTTGTTGCCGCAGCCGGCTTGCGCGCCGGCCTGCGGGCTTAAAAGACCGGCTCGCTGCCGTCGAGCATCTTCACCTTGTTATGGGCGAAGTATTCTTTCGTGAGCGCGCGAACCATGGCCGCCCGCTGGTCGTAAAGCCGCCGCAGCTTGCGCGGTTTGTGTCGGGCCAGGGCGTAGTGGGTCAGCAACGGCATGGCGAGCGTGGTGTCGGTGTAGCAGACCACCGCGTCGGGTAACCGGGCCGGGTCCACCTTGCCCCAGCTCACGGCTTCGCTGGGCGTGGCGCCGCTGAGGCCGCCGGTGTCGGGTCGGGCATCGGTGACCTGGAGAAAGTAATCCTGACCGTATTCCTTGATGCGGAGGACCTCCTGAATCTGAGGCTCGGTTTGGAGCATGAAGTTTTTCGGGCTGCCGCCGCCCCAGAGGACCACGGCGCTCTTGCCCCCGGCGCGCTTGGCCGCCAGCACGAACGCGGTGGTCTCGTTGACGTCAATGCTCGGGTTGATGCGCAGCTTGTTGCCGCGCAGCTCCACGCCCGCCACGTTCATGCCGATGGTCGAGTCGCCCGGCGAGCTGGTGTAGCAGGGCACGCCGGCGCGGTAGGCCGCGGCCAGCACGC
>Ga0073932_1001794_pt1 | contig 37680 bp, 28 predicted proteins | sample DewCreD2012metaG_FD_76967 | JGI IMG/M metagenome (GOLD analysis project Ga0073932, IMG submission 76967) | Hot spring sediment bacterial and archeal communities from British Columbia, Canada, to study Microbial Dark Matter (Phase II) - Dewar... ...
CTTCGCGCATAGTAAAGCAGTAGCAGCGGTGAGCATAGTATGATAATTGAGGAAGGATGCTGCAGATTGTATTGGAAGGTTTCAATGAGTGAACGGTTAAATAATACCATATCAACCGAAACAGAAAGTATTATAAGAATGATTCCGATAACAAATCCGTTAAACGACTGACGGATCAAGGTGGTTGTCCGGTTTTTCATGGCTTCTCTTAATTTTTGCTCTTGTTTCAGGTGGTTAAATTACAAATTTTTTTGTGTTTTGCCGTATGCTGTGATTATAAAAATAGTAAAAAAACACTTGTTTCCAAACAAGTTCTGTATTTTCTTGTCAGTAAAGGATTCTCTTTTTAGTGTAACACTGCGAAATGTTTGTATTTTTGCGCTTTAAGTGATTTGTTATGAGTGAAAACAAAAAATCAGTCCGTACAGAGGTTAGCCGGTATGGTGAATTCGGGCTGATCGAAAAACTGACAGCCGGGTTTAATTCATTGCATCCCTCAACGATAAAAGCTGTTGGTGATGATGCGGCTGTACTTCGTTACCCCGACAGGGCTATCGTGGTTACCTCCGATTTACTCATTGAAGGGATTCATTTCGATCTGGCATACACTCCTCTTAAACATCTTGGGTACAAGGCGGCAAGTGTCAATTTTTCTGATGTTTATGCGATGAATGCCATGCCCGGACAGATTTTAGTGAGTATTGCTATATCATCGCGTTTTTCCGTTGAAGATCTGGACGAGTTTTATGAAGGGATTAAGGTATGCTGCGAAAAACATGGGGCTGATCTGGTTGGTGGTGATACCTCTTCGTCGCTTACCGGCATGATGATCAGTATAACTGCTATCGGCGAGGTGCTTCCTTCTGGTCCGGTGTATAGGTCTACTGCTCAGAATAATGATATTATTTGTGTTTCCGGAGATATGGGAGCAGCTTATATGGGATTGCAACTGATGGAGAGAGAAAAACGTGTGCTGGCAGGTAACCGGTTTGTAATGCCAGATTTCGAGGGAAACGATTATTTACTGAAACGACTCCTGAAGCCGGAAGCGCGCCGGGATATCGTATTGATGCTGAAGGATGCAGGTGTTGTCCCTACGGCTATGATTGATATTTCCGACGGGCTTTCATCCGAGCTTATGCATATTTGTTCACAATCTAAAAAAGGTTGTAAAATTTTTGAAGAAAAAATACCTATAGCTGTTCCTACCCGTGAATTGGCAAAGGAATTAGTTGTCAATCCTTTAGTATGTGCATTAAATGGCGGCGAAGATTATGAATTGCTTTTTACGGTGCCGGTTGGTCAATACGATAAAATCAGTTCACTGGACGGGATTACAGCAATCGGGCATATTACACCGGCAGATGCAGGATTAAATCTGATTTCGGCAGGAGGCCAGTTTATCCCTCTGCAGGCACAGGGTTGGCAGGCCTTTTAATCTTCATCGGTTGTGGCGCCGGCTTGATACCCTTTCATAATGCCGCGTTTCGAATTACGGATAAACAGCAGAATTTCGTCGCGTTCTTTTGATGCAGGCAGTTCACCCTCGATATATTTCAATGCCTGTGAGTAGTTATTACCCCGCTGGAATAATACACGGTAAATTTCCTGAATCTCATTTATTTTTTCGTTGCTGAAGTTACGTCTTCTCAGCCCAATCGAGTTTACACCAACATACGATAAGGGTTCACGTGCTGCCTTTACATAAGGTGGCACATCTTTACGAACCAATGATCCGCCGCTGGTGAACGAATGCGCGCCAATATGAACAAACTGATGCACGGCTGTCAGTCCGCCGATAATCGCCCAATCGTCAATAACTACTTCACCGGCAAGGTTTACATTATTTACCAGTATGCAATTATCACCCACCACGCAATCGTGCGCTACATGTACATAGGCCATTAGCAGGCAGTTTGAACCAACCTGTGATTTGCCCTTTACCGCTGTACCCCGGTTGATGGTAACAAATTCCCGTATGGTGGTATTATCGCCGATTTCAACAATTGTTTTCTCACCTTTAAATTTCAGATCCTGCGGAATAGCGCCAATAACCGCTCCCGGAAAAATCCGGCAGTTTTTGCCTATGCGTGTACCTTCCATGATTACAACATTGGGGCCAATCCAGGTACCTTCACCTATGGATACGTTTTTGGCAATACTTACAAAGGGTTCGATAACAACATTATTGGCAATGTCGGAATCAGGATGGATGTATGATAATGGTTGGTTCATATACGGTTATTTTACTTTTGTGATTTGCGCCATCATTTCGGCTTCCATGACTACAGTTTTGCCAACATAGGCATGTCCTTCCATGTGGCATATACCTCGCCGTATGGGAGAAGCCAGTTTAAGTTTAAAGATAACGGTGTCGCCCGGAACAACACTACTGCGGAATTTTGCTTCAAATATTTTCATGAAAATAGTCAGGTAGTTTTCCGGATCAGGAACGGTACTTAACACCAGAATACCACCAACCTGCGCCATGGCCTCAATCTGTAGAACGCCCGGCATGATTGGTTCTCCAGGGAAATGACCAGCAAAAAAGGTCTCGTTCATGGTTACATTTTTTAATCCTACAATGGAGGTGTCGTCCATATAAAGAATTTTATCTACCAACAGAAATGGAGGACGATGGGGTAATATTTTCTGGATCTGGTTAATATCCATTAATGGCTTGGTGTCCGGATCGTAATACGGAGCAGCCGGAGTGAGCATTTCTTTTTTGATCACCTTGCGAATTAGTTTGGCAAACTCGGTATTGGCCATATGGCCTGGCCTGCGGGCAAAGATTTTCGCTTTGAGCGGATATCCGATTAGTGACAGGTCGCCAATCAGGTCAAGCACTTTATGGCGTGCCGGTTCATTTACAAAATAGAGATCGGGATTGCTGAGGATATGTCCTGGTTTGATCTGCATCTTTGGTTTATTGAATAACTCAGCCATCTTGTCCAGCTCTTTTTGGTCTATCACCTGATCAACAATTACAATAGCATTGTTCAGATCTCCGCCTTTGATCAGGTTGTTCTTCAGCAGGTATTCCAGTTCGTGAAAAAAAACAAACGTGCGACACATGGACAACTCTTCTTTGAAGTTATCCAGATTATTCAATTCGGCATATTGGTTTTTCAGAATGTTCGATTTGTAATCAATCAGCACATTAAAGCTTAAGTGATCATCGGGATAGGCCACAATCTCAACCCCTTTTTCTTCATTGATATAACGAACGATTTCTTTTAGAACGTAATATTTCCGGTCATGTTTCTGTTCAATAACGCCTGCTTCTGTAAGCGCCTCTACAAAAAATTTGGAACTACCATCAAGGATAGGTACTTCGGGCGCATCTACTTCAATCAATGCATTATCTATTCCCAGTCCGCTCAGCGAGGCCAGAACATGCTCGATGGTTGATATACGCACGCCTTTATGTTCAATAGATGTGCCACGGGATGTATCGGTGACATAATCCGTGATGGCATCAATGATTGGTTTATCGGGAAGATCAATACGCTGGAATTTGTATCCATGATTTTCAGCCGCAGGCCTGAAGGTTAGAGTGACATTTAATCCGGTGTGCAGCCCCTTCCCCTGCAGTGATACCGGTTTTGCGATGGTTCTTTGTTTTTCCGCCATTATCCGTTGATTGATATTGATGATTAATCAGGACTGATGATTCAGTTTTTCTTTCAGTTCCTTAATTTCTTTCTCGAGCTGCATTATTTGTTTACGTGTTTCCGGTAAATTTTTAAAAAGGATGTATGATTTTTTGTAGTCGTTGATCAGATAGGCGGGAGATCCCATTACTGTATCTCCATCGGCCACATTATAGCTGATACCGCTTTGTGCCGCTATTTTTACATTGTTGCCGATCTCAAGGTGTCCGATAATCCCTACCTGCCCGGCAATCATGCATTCGCGGCCAATGTGTGTTGAACCGGCAATGCCGCTCTGCGCAACAATTACGGTATGTTCGCCAATCTCTACATTATGTGCGATTTGAATCAGGTTATCCAACTTTACTCCTCTGCGGATGATCGTTGATCCGATTGTGGCTCTGTCAATACTGCAGTTTGATCCGATTTCTACTTCATCCTCTATGATTACATTGCCGACCTGTGGAATTTTTTGATATTCTTTATCCGATTTCGGAGCAAAGCCAAAACCATCAGAGCCCACTACTGATCCGGCATGAATGGTTACCTGGTTCCCGATTTTGCATTCGTGGTAGATTTTTACACCCGGATGAAGCACGGTGTTGCTGCCTATTGTGCAATTATCGCCGATATATACCTGTGGATGAATTGTGGCTTTGCTTTCAATAACTGCATTTTTTCCGATATAGGCAAAGGCGCCAATCCATGCATCGGACGCAATTTTAGCTGTTGGATCAACATAGGCCAGTTTGTCAATTCCTTTTTTTGTCTCTTTCGCGCTTTCGGCCAGTGTGAGTAAGGATGCAAATGCCCTGTATGCATCGTCAACACGTATGAGCGTGCAGGTCAGCGGCTGGGTGGGTACAAATGTTTTATTCACGATTACAACGGATGCTCCGGTCGTGTAAATATATTTTTCGTATTTGGGATTTGCCAGAAAAGCCAATGTGCCGGCTGTACCGTTTTCAATCTTTGCCGGTCCGCTGATTTCTATATCCGGATTCCCTTCTATCGTACCGTGTAAAAAATCTGCAATGGCTTTTGCTGTATACTTCATTTATTCGCTGTTTTTATTCAGTTTGCAAATCTATAAAAAAAATTAACCCCATGTTTTTTTGGGATAGCAAAGAAAATATTTTTTTGTTATTGCTGTCAGTGTGCTGATCTGGAAAATATCCGATACTTCCGACAGATCGGCTAATCGTCCGTTGTTGAATAATACCTGTATGCGGTCATTAGCCAGGTTGTAGGGATTATTTTCTACTTGTCCTGTAAATATAAAGTAGTGCATGAGTGACTCAGGTATATCATGATTTGCGCGGTAATCCTTTTTTAACTCGTCTAAGCGTGACGGATCAATGGGATCTCCCGAGAGTTCAATCTGATAGAGTTTTCGGTTTAAAAATCCGTTGCATAGTACAGGTAAAACAGCGTCGCTGCTGGTTGTCCATTGTTTGATAGATGTAATGATGTCGTTATCGTCAAGGGCCGCGAAATGTTCAATGATCTGGTCGGCTCCGGCATGTTCGACTGTGATATGGTTTTGAAGAAAAAAGGCAATGGAAGGTGTTGTAAAGATGGATTCACCGGCCAGTGCCAGCTCCTTGGCGCGGCGAAGGATATTGATGAGCATGTATTCAGCCGACAATACTGTTTTATGCAGATAAACCTGCCAGTACATCAGCCGTCTCGCGATTAGGAATTTCTCAACTGAATAGATTCCTTTGGCTTCAATCACTAAAGAATCGTTATGTACGGCAAGCATTTTGATAATGCGTTCCGATCCGATGATGCCTTCGCTGACACCGGTAAAAAAGCTGTCACGCTTCAGATAGTCCATCCGGTCCATGTCGAGCTGTCCGGCAATCAATTGATGAAGGTATCTTTTTTTATATTGATTGGTGAATACCCGGATGGCTGTTTCCAACTGTTGATCAAATATCCGGTTCATGGATTGCAGAAACAACAGCGACATCTTTTCATGATTGGCACCTTCAACCAGTCCGTGCTCCAGAGCATGTGAAAAGGGTCCGTGCCCTATGTCGTGCAGCAATATGGCGATGTAGGCCGCTTCGGCTTCTTCGTCCGATACGGCTTGTCCTTTGGTGCGTATTACCTGTATGGCCTCCTGCATCAGATAGTAGGTCCCTAGTGCATGTTGAAAACGGCTGTGGTTGGCAGCAGGATAAACTAGATTGGTGAGGCCAAGCTGTTTAATCCGCCGCATCCGTTGAAACCAGGGATGTTCAATAATATCAAAAATCACTTCGGATGTGATGTTGATAAAGCCGTAAACCGGATCGTTAATAATTTTGCGTTTATTCATTTTTTTCTGATCAGGGCATTGGCTTTTTCAAGATCTTCGGGTGTATCAACCGACAGGTTCGGGTCAACAGTGTCTTCAACTTTTATGCGGAAACCATTTTCGAGCCAGCGGTTTTGTTCCAGCCGCTCAGCCATTTCCAGCGATGAGGGTTGCAGGTCAACGAGCTGTTTCAATGTCTCCATACGGTAAGCGTATATTCCAATATGTTTAACAAATGGGAAAAGTGTTGACCATTCGTTTACTTCGTGTCCGCGTATATAAGGTATCGCCGACCGGCTGAAATAAAGAGCAAATTTATATTTGTCGCGTACAATTTTTGCATGATTCGGATTGTGTATGTCTGCTGCACCATTAAAGCGGGTGGCCAGAGTTGCTATATCAACCCGGGGGTCTGTAAAGCAGTTCATCAATGTATTGAGCTGTCCGGGCTGCAGAAAAGGCTCATCACCCTGTATGTTGATTACAATATCAAAGGATTGATTTTCGGTCTGTCTGATGATGGTTGCTGCTTCATAACAGCGGTCGGTGCCGGATGGATGGGTTGCGGAAGTCATTACTGCTTTGCCTCCAAACTGCTCAACCGCTTGTTTTATCCGGTCATCATCGGTGGCTACATAAACCGTGTCAAGTACTGTTTTTACGGCCTCGAACACCCATCTGATCATGGGCTTGTCACCAATGGCTGCCAGTGGTTTGCCTGGCAAACGAACAGAAGCATAGCGCGCTGGAATGATGCCGATGAAGTGTTTTTTATCCATTGTTTTTACGTGTGTAAAACTAATCTTTTCCCCTTTATTTATTCACAACTCATGAAACAAAAGGGCCGAAAGAGCCCATTTGTTTTGCATCAGGTGAGTTACCCCATTATCAGGGATTAATCATGGTCTTTTAAACCGCTTTTTTAATACAATGATACGATTTGCGGAATTGGCTAAAAGAACTGTTTTATTTATTCGCATAACTTTGAATTAATACACTTATAACAGGTTGTTCCCCTATGGCAACTTCATTTTTTACTGTTTTCATTGCTTATTGATTGCTTGTTGAACAATTCATCTAAAGTCAGAGGTAGGTTTATCCGCGATTTTGCAATAGAAATTCCATAGATACTATAAAACCAACATTTCTATTACATTAACGCGGTAACCCTTTGCTCTGCTGAAGCTACGCGAAAGCGATGCCGCCTTAGAAAATCTTATTGTTAGCAATTAGCTAACGATTAGATTTTCAAGAGCGTTTTTCAGTTGAGTTTTTTCAACTGAAAAATTCGGGTTTATTATGAGTTACTGGGCTTATAATTTCTTGTCCTTAGATTCAGTATTCTGTTTTTCAAGTAGTTACAAAATTAAATTGTAATTTTGTCAGATTGATTATCTTTGTAAGTCAAAGAGTCAGTAATAAATGAGTATACATCAGGTAAAACAGCGGTTTGGTATTATCGGCGATTATCCGGGACTGATACGTACAATGGATATAGCAATACAGGTTGCACCTACCGATTTGTCGGTATTGGTTACCGGCGAGAGTGGAACAGGCAAGGAGGTTTATCCGCAAATCATACACCAGCACAGTGCCCGTAAACATGGCAATTATATTGCCGTCAACTGTGGTGCTATCCCCGAGGGCACGATTGATTCGGAACTATTTGGTCATGAGAAGGGCTCATTCACCGGGGCACACGAGGGCCGTAAGGGTTATTTTGAAGTGGCTGATAAAGGCACCATCTTTCTTGATGAAGTATCGGAATTGCCTCTTTCAACCCAGGTGCGGTTATTACGAGTGCTTGAGACGGGTGAATTTATGCGTGTGGGTTCATCCAGGATGCAGAAAACAGACGTGCGGGTGATTGCTGCAACGAATGTTGATGTATCGCTTCAGATACAGAAAGGTAAATTCCGTGAAGATTTATATTACCGGCTGAATACGATACCCATTGTGATTCCTCCCTTGCGTGAACGAGGCGATGATATCACGTTATTATTCCGTAAGTTTGCTGCCGATGTGGCTGAACGCTACAGAATGCCGGCATTGCAGCTTAACGATGATGCAAAAAACATCTTGTTAACCTATGCATGGCCGGGAAACATCCGGCAATTAAAAAATATTACCGAGCAAATCTCAATTCTTGAAGAGACCAGAAATATCACTGGCGAAATTTTGAAAAAATATTTGCCCGATTACCGCGAAAGCCGTCTGCCTGTTCGTGTTGAGAAGGATGATGATAAATCGTTTGCATCCGAGCGGGAGATCTTGTATAAGATTCTTTTCGACATGAAGAGTGATATGAATGATTTGAAGAAACTTGTTTTTGCTTTACTCGAGAAAGAGCCGGCAGGTGCAGATATCCTTGAGGATCATGCCCACATCATCAGTTCCCTGGGAAAACAAAGCCGGGCTAAAGCCGAGCCACAGACCGGTGAGCCGGTAACCATCAACGATAAACCGTTTGAACCCATTAAAGATACAGAAGAAATTCTGGATGAGAATCTATCCCTTGAAACCAAAGAAATGGAAATGATCCGTAAAGCGTTGAGTAAACACCATGGCAAGCGCAAGATAGCAGCCAGTGAGCTTGGTATTTCTGAACGTACACTGTACCGAAAAATAAAAGATTATGACCTCGAGCAGTAAAACGATACAGGTACTATGCTTTGTGCTCGCTGCAGGATTTTTATGTTCCTGCAAGTTTAGCTTGTCGTTTTCCGGCGCATCAATTTCTCCTGATGTTAAAACCTTTTCGGTTGCCTCTTTTCCTAACCGAGCACCGGTTTTTCAGCCGTCATTATCCTATGAATTTACCAATGGACTCCAGGATAAAATTCAGTCGCAAAGCCGTTTAAAACTGGTTCGCAATAACGGTGATGTATCTTTTGAAGGCGAGATCACCGATTACAGTACCCGTGATGTAGCCATCTCGGGTGCCGATAATCTGGCTTCACAAACACGTCTCTCTATCACCATCCGGGTGAAATATACGAATCAGAAAGATACTAAACAGAATTTTGATCAGTCGTTTTCGCGCTATGCCGATTTCCCTACATCAAAGAACCTGAGCGAGGTTGAGAACGAACTGATAAAAAATATTGTAGATCAGATTACCGAAGATATCTTTAATAAAGCATTTATAAACTGGTAACCAGAATATGATCGAAAAACTGATCGGATATATTAAGGATGAAGCTCAACTCAATAACGATACACTGAGTGAGATTGGAGAGTTATTATCTCATTATCCGTATTCTCAGTTATTGCATTTTCTTTATTTGAAAAATATGCAGATGGTGAATCATGCAGGATTGAATGAGCAACTCTGCCGTTCAATGGCTTATATCACCAATAAATCACGGCTGTACCGGTTGCTGCATACTCCGGCACCTGTTCAGCTTACACCCGACGAGCCGCCCATTGAGCCGGTGAAGAGTGATGAACCTTCTGATGAGCCATTCCCCAAGCCACGTCTCAATCCACGTAAAGACCTGATGAAGCAGAATATCTCGCGTACTCTGCAGTATCAGATCGAAAAATCCAGAGCTGATACGACAACCTATCTTGTGCCTGTGATGGACGCAAAGGTAAATCCCGTTTTTCATCGCGCCGAAATCGTTTTTCTTGATTCTGATCATCCTGAAATACCGGTCGCTGACCTTCATTTTGTGAAAGTGAATCAGGACAAGCAACTGCTGTCTATTGATGAGCCGCTGAAAGAAGGAGCGCCATTGGACATAGATCCCAAAAAGAAAAAAACAGATTTGATTATTGATAATTTTATTTCTACAACTGCTGATACAAGAATTAAAGTCAACCCTGCTAAAGATACAACTGAAGACCTTTCGGCAAAAAGCACACAGGAGAACGATCACTATCTTACTGAAAAACTGGCAGATATATTTATTTTACAAAAGAACTTTGTTAAAGCAATTGATATTTACAGGCGTTTATCTTTGAAATATCCTGAAAAAAGCGTTTATTTTGCAGCCAAAATTGAAGAGACCGAAAAGAAATTAAATACTAATCCATAAATTTTACGTATATGACCATTATTCTGACCGTACTGATTTTTTTCATTTGTTTTTTCCTTGTAATTATTGTATTAATCCAGAACTCCAAGGGAGGCGGACTGGCTGCCAATATGGGCTTTTCTAACCAACTGATGGGAGTACGCCGCACCACTGATTTTCTTGAGAAAGCAACCTGGACACTGGCCGGCGGATTGATGGTACTCTCGCTGCTTGCAGGGCTTACAATCGGCAGAGGTACAGCAGAACAACGGAAATCCAAGATTGAAGAACAGGTGAATGCAACCATGGATCCTGCTGCCATGCAACAGAATTTTCCTACCGCTGCTCCCGGACAGGATCAGCAGCAGCAACAGCAGCCTGCACAGCAACAGCCGGCAAACTAATCCACCCGGTTCTGTTCCCTCTGATAAGGAGTTGTATTCCTTTGAATGAGCGTTACATAGCTGCAAAGCCAGTAGTTAATGTATTCTTTTGCGGCTGGTCATTATCCCTCTCCGTTGACGCTTCGTGTTTTTTTTGAATATGGATGCTGTATGTATTTATAAAGCCCATGACTCTTCTTAATCCGTCTGTATCAGTACATTTTATCATTTTTCGCTGCATTATTCTCTGACCATTATTGCTGATTTTTTTTAAAACGGTTAAAAAAAAATCACCCTGTTTTTGTATTCTTGAATTTATTCTCTAATTTCATTGCGACACAAACACTGACTTTTTTTGACACAGAATTAAATTTCGGAATACAATGAGACAATTATTATTATTCAGCACAATCCTGATGTTTGGAACGATACTGATTAATGGCCAGGTAAAAACGGTAACCGGCCGCATCACTTCATCAGAAGACGCACAATCGCTTCCCGGCGCCACAGTGGTTATCAAGGGAACAACCAAAGGTACGGTGACGGATTGGGATGGAAATTTTTCCCTTGAGGTTGGTGAAACTGATGTGCTGGTCATCAGTTTTGTGGGTATGCAGACACAGGAATTAGCCGTAGCCGGTAAACAGGTATTTGATGTTGTCTTAGCCCCCGAAGCGCTCCAGGTACAGGAGGTAGTCGTTACTGCTATGGGTATTAAACGTGAGAAGCGCGCGTTGGGCTATGCAGCACAGGATCTGACCGGAGAAAAGATTGTTAATTCCGGACAGCCCGATGTTGCAAAAGCATTGCAAGGCAAGATCGCCGGTGTTACAGTGCGCCAGTCAAGCGGTATGCCGGGTGCATCATCGCGTATACAGATTCGTGGCAGTAACTCGCTTTTACTGAGTAACCAGCCATTATATGTGGTGGATGGTATGCCCATCGAAACAGAAACAGGCAATATCTATGGAGCAACAACCAGTGGCCCCGATGTTTCGTCCCGTTCCATTGATATTAATCCCGACGATATCGAATCCATTAATATCCTTAAAGGCCCGGCTGCAGCAGCGTTGTATGGCTTGCGGGCATCAAACGGGGTGATCATTATTACCACTAAGAGCGGAAAAATCGCCGAAAAGGCAAAACAAAAAACTGTTGTGTCGGTGAACAGCAGTGTTACGGCTAATACGATAAGCCGTGTTCCCGAATTGCAGAATAAGTACGGACAGGGAACCAATGGCCTATTGGATCAGTATTCACCATATAGCTGGGGACCCCTGATTGATTCGCTTAAGCCATACCAGTCGCAGCTCGAAAGCGTTAATCCTGCATCAAAAAGTATTTATGATTTCCCGCTTGAAAAGCAGGCAACCAACGAACCGAAAGTGTATGATAATGTGAGAGATTTTTTTAAAACCGGTTATACGTATAAAAATTCTGTTGATATTTCTACCGCTACCGATTTAGGCAACTATTCCATTGGTATGGGATCAACCAATATGTCCGGTATTATCCCAACAACAGGTATGGATAAGTATAATGCTAAATTTAACGGAATGTTTAAAGTGCACGAAAAAGTTAAAATTGGCGCATCAACTAATTTTTCTTCCGAGCGGATTGATAAAGTGCCATCAGGAAATACTACCGACAATCCTTTGTTTACGGTTTATGCAGCCCCACGCACCTATAACCTGAAAGAGAAGCCATTTGAAGACCCTGATAATCCATACATTCAAAAACATTACCGTCGTCTGCTTGACAATCCTTACTGGGTGCTTGAGCATAATCAGTATTTTGAAAATACCGACCGTGTATTTGGCAATTTCAGTTTTGATTGTGCCATGTTTAAATGGCTTAACCTGAATTATAAAATCGGCCTTGATAATTTTAATACCAAGAACACGCGTATTGTATCGCTGGGTTCCGGTTCCGGCCGTGCATATCCCGAATTTGGCATTGATGAGCCATCCGAAGGATATATTGATAAACTTGATCATACATACACCGGGATCAATTCAACTTTCCTGGCCAGTATGAACAAGACGTTTAAAGAAGATTACCGGGTGGATCTGATCCTTGGCAACGAGATTTACGACAGCCGTCATCATCTGCTTGAAGGACTGGGACAGGGCATGCAGTATGGTGGTGCTGAAAACATTGCTGCAACAAACGATAACTCCTCTTATCAGTCGCTCTATTGGAAGCGAGGATATGCCTATTTTGGCACACTGACGGTTGATTACAAAGGACTCGTTTACCTGACGCCCACCGGCCGCTTTGATGTTGTATCCAATATGCCGAAAGGAAACCGTACATTCTTCTATCCATCGGTGTCCACTGGTTTTGTTCTTACCAAGCTTAAACCGCTGGAAAATAATAAGGCATTGTCGTTTGGTAAGGTGCGTTTATCGTATGCTATGGTCGGACAGGCCGGCGATCTGTATTCTACACGTCGCAATTATACGCCGGCTGCACTTAGCAGCGGAATGTTGTCTTCGGCTTATCTGTTTCCTTATAATGGCGTTGCTGCTTATACCAATAATAATGTTTTGTACACAGATGCTCTTCGTCCGCAAAATACTAAAACACTTGAAGCCGGTATTGATTTGCGGTTCTTTAATAACAGGATCGGGATTGATTACACTTATTATATAGCGAATGCCGAAGATCAGATCTTCCGTGTGCCTATCGCACGCTCGTCGGGCTATTCAACAGAGTACCGGAACTCCGGTAAGATACAAACCAGGGGACAGGAATTAATGCTTAACCTTAAACCGGTACAAAAAGATGACTATGGTTGGGAGTTTATTACCAACTTTACCATGTATAAGAGTGTGGTTAAAGCTTTGGCCGATGGTGTTGAGCGGATTGAAGTGGGGGCCAACTTCACAAGCATTGGCACTTTTGCTTATACCGGGCAGCAGTATCCTGTACTGTATGGGACCAGCTATATGCGTGACGCCGAAGGTAATGTTGTTGTTGATAGCCGCGACTCTATCGGTGGAATGGCTAATCCGTATTTTGGCATGCCTTTACAGGGTGAGCAGAAAGTGCTGGGCAAGGTGGCTCCGGATTTTGAAATTGGTTTTATTAATAATTTTAACTATAAAGCATTTACGCTGTCAGTACAGGTTGACTGGCGCAAAGGGGGTTATCAGCACAGCGGTTTAAATGCACTGATGAACAGTTATGGCATGTCGAAGGTCACTGAAAGCCGTGAAGAAGATTTTGTCGTTGAAGGCAAGAAAGGGTATGTTGACGAAAGCGGAAATCTGGTCGTTGAAGGAAATAACGATATAGCGATCAAACGTAATCAGGCCTATTATAATGATATTCTTTTTAATATTTCGGAAGCTGATATTTATAAAACCACCTTTGTTCGTTTGCGTGAAGTAATGCTAATGTATGATCTGCCAAAAAAATGGATGAAAAATTCTTTTATTTCAACCTGCTCGGTATTTATTTCAGGGCATAATTTATGGCTGTGGACAGAGTATCCGAATTTTGATCCTGAAGTCAGCACCTCGTCGGGTAACGCTACCGGCGGTTTTGAGTATGTGGCATTGCCAAATACAAAATCGTATGGCGGAGGTGTGAAGCTGACCTTTTAATTGCTAAGAAAGTAAATTATACACAAAAAAATTATACACATGAAGAGCAAGTATATTTTAATGGTTGTTGCAGGAATTATCCTCTCATCATGCAGTGAGAAAAAGTTTGACGAGATAGATACTGATCCGAAGAATCCTGTAAATGTTCCGGTGAAATCGCTTATTCCCTCGGTAACAGCGGGTGTGCCCTATTATGTTAATGGCACTGAACTGGCGTTCTACTGTTCGGTATTCAGCGAGCAGACCGCCGGCACCTATCTCGATATGCGCAGTGCCGACCGCCGTCAGAACATCAACTCACAACTGTCGGAGAATGCCTGGCAATCGTTGTATACAACGGTTATGATGGATCTGAATACCATTATTCTTAAAGGATCAACCGGTGGCGACGAGGAAGGAAATTGGAAGTATGTTGGTATAGCGCAGGTATTGATGGCTTACACAATGGGAACTACAACCGATATATGGGGTAGGGTGCCTTTCTCTGAGGCTTTTCAGGGAGAGAAAAACCGTAAACCGAAGTATGATAATCAGAAGGATATTTATGAAAAACTGCAATCCATGCTGGATGAGGCCATCGTGAACCTCGACAAGGATTCAAGGCAGACACCGGGCACTGAAGATATGATTTACAGTGGTGATACTGAAAAATGGAAAAAGGCAGCATATGCTGTTAAAGCGCGGTTATATAATCATCTGAGTAAGATTGATCCTGCTGGATCGGCTCAGAATGCTTTGAACTGCATCGCCAAATCATTTTCTTCATCCGATGATGATTTGATATTTAAAAAATGGAGCGGTTCGCTTGATGCCACTCATCAGAATACATGGTATCGTGAAAGCGCCGAACGAAGCCAGATGTCGTTGAGTTTGACAATGGACAGCTTGATGCTGAAGAATAATGATCCCCGGCTCTATTCTTTTTTTACCGGAACCAATGCTGCGCTTAACGGACAGTCTACCGAGGATCCGTCAGACCGGCTCTATTCTGTGATCAGCAGTAATGTATTGTATCCCGATGCTTCACTGCCCATGATCACTTATGAGGAGATTAAATTTATCGAAGCTGAATGCAACCTCCGTATTGGTCAAAGCAATGCTGCGAATATGAAATATCAGCATGCTGTTTATTCTGCTCTTAAACGATATGGTATTGACAGTACTGAAGTATCACCTATTGCTAATCTTACATTTTATAATAATGTTTTGAAAAAGGAGCCGGAAGATATTACTGTTGAGTTAATTGTTAAACAGAAATATATTGCTTTATTCCCATTTCAGAGTGTTGAGGCATACACTGACTGGCGCAGGACAGGATTTCCAAAGCTGAAGAATCCGCTGGGTAATCCGCCCAGGCGCTTTCCTTACCCGCAGAATGAGATCAGCAGTAACGGCGCAAATGTGCCGGCTGTAGTGACTACCAGCGGCGTGTGGTGGGATGATGGTTCGGAAGATTAATAGGACTCAATTATATAAACCCTGTATATACGCTTTCGCCATTTCATTTTTCGGGTTTTCGAAAAATTCAGCAGCAGGGCCGTGTTCAATGATTTTACCGAGGTACATAAATATAATATAATCGGCTATGCGTCGCGCCTGACGAAGGATATGTGTAACCACAACAATGGTGTACCGGTTTTTCAGTTTGAGGAATAGTTCTTCTATTTCTTTGCTCGATACAGGATCAAGAGCTGAGGTTGGTTCATCGGCCAGAATAATTTCAGGATCAACTGCCAGTCCGCGTGCCAGGCACAACCGCTGTTGTTGGCCAATAGACAATGCTGATGCCGGATCATGCAACCGGTCTTTGACTTCGTCCCATAAACTTACCTGTCGCAGATATTGCTCAACACGGCCATTCAGCGTGGCTTTCTGTTGACGACCGCCGATACGTAAACCATACGTAATATTTTTATAAATGCTCATAGGCAGGGGATAGGGCTGCTGCGATAATAGTCCCATACGTTTGCGGAGCTGAGGAATCTCTGTTCGCGGATGCAAAATATCTTCATTATCGAAAACAATACTCCCGTCAATTTTTACCTCCGGATAAAGGTCGGTAAGCCGGTTCATGCTTTTTAACAATGTTGTTTTGCCGCAACCCGACGGGCCAAGGATTACGGTCAGTTTGCGCTCCGGTATATTTACATTGATATCATCCAAAACCAGTTTGTTTCCGATGTGGCAGTTCAGATTGCTGATGGCTATTTTGGTTGTGTTTTCCATAACTATAATTGTTTCACTGATTGTTTTTTATACCTGTATGAAAAATACCTGGTCAGCACGCTGATAAGGAGAATGATAAACGTGAGGAGCACGGCTGATCCGTATGCCCGCTGTTGCACTTCGGGGATCGGTGATGATAGTTGAAAAAAAATGGACAGCGGTAAGGTAGCAACCGGGTCGGTGATCGAACCGGGAAGATAGTCGGTGTATCCTGCTGTGAACAGCACCGAGGCCGCATCACCGATGGCTCTGCCAAAAGCCAGCAAAATAGCAGTAATGATTCCGGTGATGCATTGCCGCGCCAAAATAAAATAGGCCGTTTCGGATTTAGTCGAACCCAATGATAAGCTGGCTTCCAGTAAGCCACGCGGCGCTGTTTTGAGCACTTCGTCCATACTGCGAACCATGATGGGTATAATGAAGAGGGTTACGGTTATTATTCCTGCCAGCAGAGAGGTTCGCATTCCGAAGTACATCATTATGGTAAATCCAAAGGCACCGTAAACAATAGACGGTATTCCCCACAGGAGATCAAGCAGGAAACGTATGCTATTTACAAGCCATTTAGTCCCTGCCAGATGCACATTAATAAATAGGGATAAGGGTAAGCTAATAACCAGTGCAAGCGCTGTAGCGCCAAGCGAAAGGTAAAGTGATCCGACAATAGCATTAAGTACTCCTCCTTCTTTCCCAAAGTAGAAGCCGCCTTTGGGGGTTTGCGTGATCATCTCCCATGATAGCGCAGGAAGTCCTTTGATCAGGATACTCCCTATAAGCGTCAGCAGGATGATCATGATGAATAAGGTGGAAGCAAACATGATGCCGCGGAAAAAGTATTCTTCGATATATTTCAGTTTTTTCTTCATATAAAAAATCTAAATCTTTTTTTCCCAGTTAATAATCAGAAAACGCGATCCCAGATTAAAAAAAGTAACGAGGATAAACAGCAGCAATGCGGCAAGCATCAGAGCTGAGTCGTATAGCGGTATCGAAAGCATCTCGCCGTAATTATTGGCGATCAGCGCAGGGATGGGATACGCGGGCTGAAAGATGCCGGTTGGTATTTTAGCAACATTGCCGACAACCATCAATACAGCTATCGTCTCACCAAACGCTCTCGACAAACCGAGCCCGAATGCCGAAATAATTCCGGGCGCGGCCTTCCGTATAATCACATACTTGATGGCTTCCCAGCGTGTGAACCCAAGCGAGAGACAGGCCTCCATCAGGCTTGTGGGGATATTGCGGAATATCTCGATCAGGAGATTCAGAATGAACGGAATGATCATAAAGGCCAGCACTATGGCTCCGGTGAGCAGAGAGTATCCCGATGATTGGATATTGAAAACTGCTGCTGCAGCGGCTACAAGAGGAACGATAGCTACAATGCCCCAAACACCAAAAATTACCGAAGGGATGCCGGAAAGGATATCAATCACCGGATGCATGATGCGCAAAACCCAGCGATCGGCATAAAGAGCAAGATGAATGGCGCTGAGCAGGCAGATGGGAGCTGCTATGAGTAATGCAAATACAGTTATCCATATTGAACTGATAATAAAAGGCAGGAAACCAAATTCGCCCCGTAAGGGTTTCCAGTTGGGCGAAAGTAGAATGCTGGTAACCGAATGTGATTCGAGCAAAAAGTATGATTTATACATGAGCCCCAGCAGAAGAATAAAGGGCAGAATGGCAATCAACGTAAAAGTGATCTGCATCCATGTGAAGTGCAAACTATTGCGCAGCACTCTTCCGATGCGGAAATTTTTACGGTCAATCCGTATCAGCCGGCGGATGTCCATTGGATTATGGTTTGAGTTTTTGAAGATAGGCGTTGATGATGTCCTCTTTCAGACGAACATAGCCCGCTTCCATCACGTATTGCTGGCCTTCGGTAAGTATCCACTCCATAAAGAGTACAGCTGAAGGGTTAGACGGCGGTCCTTTGGAAACAAAATACAGATCACGGGCAGGAGGAGAGGGATAACGGCCCGATCGGACCGCTTCCATCAACTGATCAAGTGTTGAGTAGAAATTTTCTGTTGAGTCAATGATGCGGTTCTCATTTAGGTCAATCGGTATCACCTCCATTCCTTCGTACACCTTTCGTGAATGGATATCGTAAACATAAATGATATTATTAAAACCGGTGCCCAACTTATCATTTTTTATAGCGCTGGCAATGCTGGGGTCCCCGAATACTGCTGTGCCATTCAGGTCTTCCTGTCCGTTGGCTAAATATTCACCCCATACCTGTGCTGCTCCACAAGCATCGGACCGTGTGTAGGTATTAATACGCACCGGTTGTTTGGATGGAAAAATCTGATGCCATGAATGAATTTTTTCAGTGATATAAATATCCGTAAACTGTTGTTTGGTTAGTCCGTATTTTTTTATCTCATTTAAAACAGGACAGTGACTGTTGATGGTTGGTACTACTGCATCTTTTGCTACTGCAATAAACCAGGCGCCTTTCAGTTTTTCATCTTCTGTTATTTGCCGCGACACCATACCCAGATCTGCCATTCCCGATAAACAATCCATTATTCCTTTTCCTGCGCCACCAGCCGTGATATCAATTTTTATATCAGGATGTTTTTGTTGAAATTCAGTTGCCCATCGTGTAGCTAAAGGGTATAAAGCAAATGCACCCGAAATGGTGATTGTGGTTTCTTTCTTTTTTTTGGATTTGCTCCCGTTACAACGGATAAAAAGCGATAAAATCAGTATCAGGAAAAGTGAAAAACCGGGATGAAGAAAATAATGTTGTTTCATGTGTTGGTTGTTTAGCCGGAAATTTCAGGGATGGCTGTCAGCGTATTTTTTTTATGGATATTTGTGGTTATTGACCGGGATACAATTTCTGCAATATCGGCAATATGAGTATCGGTGGCTTTTCCGAATGTTTTTTTACAGAGGGGACAGGCCGTGATGAGCATATCGGGATTATGTCCGGTGAGCTGCTTTAGCGTGTTGTCGCGTATCGTGTCGCGTTGTTTCATGGTTAGCTGGGTATTGGCAATACTGCCGCCGCAACAAAGCGAATCGCTGCCCTCTTCAGTGTTATTTACCAATGTTCCGATGGTGTCTAAAATGATTCTTGGCTCGTAGTAGATCCCGCTGCCCCGACCAAGTTCACAGGGGTCGTGATAAGAGAACCGGATATTTTTTTTCTCTAACACCAGCTTGTTTTGCTCCATCAGTCGCAGAATATACTCGGTATGATGCAATACCTCAATATCGAGCTGATAGTCTTCTTTAAATATTTTATAACAGATCGGGCAGGTGGTAATCAGCGTTTTGGCTTCTGATGAGTAAATAATTTCTTTATTGTGATCAAATAGTTTTTTTGCTGCTTCATACTGTCCGGCAAGCACCAATGGTCGTCCGCAGCAGGCGCTGATATCCTCGTCCATAAACAGAAAATTGATATTAGCGGCCTGAAGAATTTTTACCATTCCTTTTTTAATGGTGGGTGTCAGATGAGTCATGCATCCTGCAAAAAACAGTACATCGGCTTTTTTATGCGGTTGTGCTTTAAGATACTCATAGGCCGTACTCTGGTTAGGTGCTTGTAATGCGCGTTGCGCCAGTCGAATGGCCGGCGCATCAATACCCACCGGGCAATTCTCAGAGCATCGTCCGCACATCAGACAGTTAAAAAGCACTTTCTCTTCCGTTTTATTTTGTCGTACCGACCGTATAAAATATACGGCCTGAGTGTCGGGAATATGCAGATTGCCGTTGAGCTGGCATTTATCAATGCAGATGCCGCAGCGTGAACAGCTGTGTACTTCAACATCAGAAAACGAGGTATATTGTTTCCCGGTTTTTATTCCATAGTGACGTAGCGCGATCAGCAGCACTTCGGTAGGGATATGCATAAAACGCGAAAAAGGCAATGAAACGAAAAATATCCCTAATGTAATGGAATAAGCCCACCATGCAGGATACTCAAGGAGCTCAACAGGTAGCAGCATCGCGAACAGATGACCGGCTGTTCCGGTAAAGAAACTGCCGTTATGATGTACTCCTGATGTAAGACTTTCGGCGATGAAGCGTAGGGGAAAAATCAGCCACAGGGATGCAAGAGCAAAGCGGTCGTATTTTTTCAGTCGTGTTGTTTTTTTTAAACCGAAGAGCGTTGACCGTGCGCGTTTCAGATAAGCCAGTAAAACACCGCTGAGGACGAACAATAGCAACACATCCATGATGATCGCAAAACCGGTGGAGAAGAAGAAATGCGGCTCGCCGGGTGCAAAAAACCGGAAAAAGATAGCCAGATACGGAGGGGCTACCGGCAGATCGCTGTATGCTTCAGCCATGATATTGCCAACAACAATCAATAAAAACCATCCGAATGCCAGCGACATGTGCATATATCCCAGGAGGGGGTTGGTGCGGAATATTTTCCGGTGCAGCAGCGATTCCGAAACAATCTCCTTAATCGCGGTGAATGTGTGGTACGAAAAGAAACCGTTTACCAGTTTTTTCTTGTCCTCAGCCGGAAGCATCACAATCCATCGTATAAATGACCATCCGAGGATGCCCAGCAATAATGCCAGTCCGGCAACAAAGGGTATAACAAAAGAGTCGAACATCATAAACGGGTGTATTTTTCAATTCCTTTTTTTATGGCCAGAATCACATTACGTGTATTGATGCCTCGCGGACAGGTCAGGAAACATTTACCGCACAGCATACATTTATTGATCTCTTTCTCAAGATTTGTTGTTTCGCCCCTGCGTAGCAGAACATTGAGCTTGCGGATATTGAAATCGGTGAGGTTACCGGCAGTGCAGGTCGCGGTGCAGCATCCGCACGACAGGCAAACCACAAATGATGGCTCAAGCCCGATGACGTATTCGAGCAACCGGCCGTCATTCCTGTCGTAATCAATCTGGCGGCCTTCTGTTATGGTATATCCGAAGTGCGGCATAGTATTATATATTTACAGGGCTATTCATAAGATATTGATGGATCATGGCTACAGCCGACCGTGCATCGCTGATGGCATCGGTAGCGCTCATAGGCGATGTACAGGCGCCGGCGACAAATAACCCTTCGGTCGCCGTCAGGTTTTTATTCATGTGTTCGTCCAATGGCTTAACAAAATTGTTGGAGGCGCGTTCCATGCCGGTAATGGCCATAATTTCTTTTGTTCCTTCGGATGGCACCATGCCCGACAGCAGAACCATCAGGTCAAGATTCATCTTGATGGGACGTCCGGCCAGCGTATCTTCTGCTTTAATTTGTATGGATCCGTCCATATTCTCCGAGGCCTCCGAAACACGCCCGCGGATAAACTGAACACCCCATTTCTCCTGTGCCTCACGGTAAAGCTCTTCAAACTTTGGCCCGTACATGCGAAGGTCAATATAAAAACAGAAGATCTCGGTAGCGGGCAGTTCCTGCTTCAGTTCTATGGCCTGCTTGACTCCGGTAATGCAACATACTTTGGAACAATACGTATTGCCCGACTTCTCATCGCGCGAGCCCACACAATGGATCATCCCGATACGTTTGGGTTGTTTATCGGACGCAGTGACTACCGGCTCATGTTTCTTAAAGAGTTCTTCAAGATCAGCCGACGTGATTACATTATCATATATGCCGTAACCGAATTCTTCTTTTTTCTCGGCATTGAACAGTTTAAATCCGGTAGTGACTAATACGGCATCAGCGCTGAATTCACCGTAGTTTTTCGTTCTGAGTAAAAAAACATTTCTTTCCTTCTTGATGGATTCGATCTCGGCACGCAGCTTAAGGTCAATGTTCCGGTCCGATAGTTTATGCTGCAATGGATCCAATATTTCGGTGGCAGGTGTCAAGCTGGGGAACAGCCGGTCCCAGTTAGCCAGATTGCCTCCTGTTTTATGTTCTTTCTCAAGTAAGGTGACTTTATGTCCGAGTTCCGATAGGTGTATGGCTGCGTCCATACCGGCTATCCCGGCGCCGATGATGGCTATGTTTTTTGTTACATGCATACTTCACAGTTTAGTACCGATGGTTTTTCTGGTGTACCCAGATTTTCGCCGTTGGCTCCTTTATATTTTTCGTCAGGGTTGTAGCAGATACCCATCTTGTTTAGTAGTGGTTCTGAGTTGATTTGATGCATTTGCAATCCGATTACCCAGGGATCATAACCCAGCACCAGACCCGCCATCTCTTCATAGGTCAGTATGGGAATACCGTTGCCATCCCTGCTGTACACTTTGCCTTCCATCTCGCTGATAGCGTACTGCCAGCGATCGAGGAACATAGGACAGCCGGGACAGTTGCACACAATAGCATCCGGCTCATAGGGTTCCATTGATTCAAATTTTTTCTTTGTGTTAGCGATGGAATAGCCACGGTTGGCCATAACAATGTAGTGTCTGAAACCAAATCCGCAACAGTGCCTGCGCTCGGGATAATCAACTACTTCGCCACCCCAGGCCTCAATCATTCCGGCCAGAACATATGGGTATTCGGCGCCGCCAACCCCTTTGTGCGGGAACATTTTTGCATAATGACAGCCGATATGTTCAACAATGCGTAGGGGTTTCCCGGTTTTAGAATTGACTAATAAGTGTTTTGCTTTTGATCGGATCTTGTGACGGAATTTAAAAATGATATCGCTCGGATGCGCGATGTTTTCGGGGACTTCAAATTCTCTGCCTGTGGCCTTACGCAGATGTTCGCGCGTTTTCTCAAGTGTCTCGGGAAAATGGTGCCAGGTGTTGAATATCTCGGAATACAAACCAAAAGAAGTGATACATGAGGGAACAAGATTTTTATATCCTGTTTCACCCATCAGCGATAATTGACGCGCTATAACGGTCATCGTCGTTTCAACAGGGATTACATCGCTGTGATATCCAATGCCGGTACAGGTTGTCTGCCGCGCTTCATCATGGATATCAAGCCCAAGCACTTCTCTGATTATTTTGATAAAGACAGCTTCGGATCCCGGAAAAAAGGATTGTCTGATGCAACTGCGTGCATAAAAATAATGATCATCTGCTATCTCTTTCTGATATTCAGCCCAGATATTTTTTTTGCCCTCTGTTTTCATGTTCCGCAGTTTGGATTAGTGGGTATGGGTGTTATTATTGGTTGTGAAAACATGATTGAAGTAGTCGCAATCGGTTGAGCCGGAACGAAAATCAATAGTCATCTCCCGTGCTTTGCTTTCGGAGAATGATTCGATTTTTTTAAACCGTTCGGTTCCGCCGGTTTCATCGAAAATCTTTTTTATTTCCAGAAGTGTTTCTTCCGGTACCTGTCTCAGTGCCCCGGCTCCCGGTTTCTTATAGTTTGCGCCTATTTTTGAAAATACCGGCTCTGGATTTTTATGCAGCCATTCCCATACCGGCCCTTGCTCAGGATGTGTTTCCGGTTTTACCATGTCAAAATGAACACAGTAGCCGGTTTTTAAAATATTGTCGCCGATAGCGCGTTTGATGGCAAGTTGCTGGCGTCCCTTTTCCGATTTGGCAAAGTAACCCGTGTCTTGTGATAGTGAACGTAATGCAATGATGATCAATCCGGGCACATTACCGCGTGGACAGCGTGTACTGCACGACATACATTCGCCGCAGTACCAGATCGTGTCGCTTTTCAGCAGTTTCTCTATCTCTGTTTCATCCTGCGATTGCACAGTGTCAACAATGATGCGTGGATCGTAGTTGTAAAAATCAGCCGCCGGACAAATTGCTGTACATACCCCACAGTTCATGCATGCTTTGAGTCCTTCAATAAAACGTACGTCCTGCATCAGTTGCTGGTAAAATGTTTTCTCCATGTTTTATCCTCTTTTAGCCCGTTGCAACCCGTGTTTATGCTACAAATGTAGGTGTGTTGATGCGGGTTTGAAACAGTTTTAAAACCTAATTCTGATATACTGATTATGCATGAGTGTATGTGCTTATGCATTGATAAGTATAAGTGCTGATAATGATATTTTTTTGATTATTAATCTATTGTGAAATAGATACTAATCAATATAAATAATCTGTGCGATGGTCGGGTAATACAGATAAATGCCAAAAGGTAATTTTAGCTTATCATTGCAATTATTTTTTAACGATGTGTCTGGTCACGCTTAAAGGATGGATTACCGGCAAGAAGCAATGGTTTAGCCGTATAAAAAATAAATATGGTATACCCACAGGTTACCGGTTGAATGCTGCTTCCATACAGTTGATGAAGGATATTTTTGAGAAAAATGTGTATGGCAGGCGATTCCCGTTTAACCACCGGAATATTATTCTTGATCTTGGCGCTCATCAGGGTTATTTTGCATTGTTTGCGGCTTATCATTCGTTGCCCGGCTCCCGGATCATCTGTGTTGAACCGGATGAACAGAATTTTTTCATTCTGCAGAGAAATATGAAATTCGTGCAATCAAAAGAGGTCGTGCTTATCAATAAAGCCCTTGCATCAACCAATGGAACCCGTTTGCTGTTCAAAGGAAACAGCCAGAATCACAGTTTGTTTCCGGTCGGACAAAACCCACTCAGCACGAATACGGCTGTTTCAGCAGAGACCATTATGCTGGATCAATTACTGGCTGAACAAGGGCTTGAACAGGTTGATTTTTTAAAGATGGATATTGAAGGCGCCGAATATGAGGTGTTATTGAATACTGCTGCCGGTGTGCTGAAAAAAATCGCAGTCATCTGTCTCGAATTTCACGACCTCAGATCCGCCGGTTATTCAGGCGAGCAACTACGCAGCCATCTGCTTAACAATGGTTTTACTATTGATCAGTTCGAATATCATCCGTCGAATATGGGTTTACAGTTTGGCATGCTTGTTGCTTTGCGACATGATATAGCGAGAAAATGATTTATAGCAGTTTCGGGCTGAGAAACCACGTTATTACGACATCAGCACAAGAAGAGATATGGAAACCCGCTTTTGTTGTAATTTTTTATACCATGATAAATTGTAATTCCTTACTTTTACAAATTAATTTTAAAAAATGGAATCTGCCATACCTCTAATTATCTGCCTGCCTTTTGTTGTTTTATTGCTGGGAATTGCCATTATGCCTCTTACTCATGCGCATTTATGGGAAAGCAACCGAAATAAAATTATTATTACTGTGCTGATCAGCTTACCTGTGCTGGTATTTCTGCTTTTGCGTTTTCCGCACGAGTTGATGATCTCACTTGAGGACTATATATCGTTTATACTTTTGCTTGGAGCACTTTTTATTCTCTCGGGAGGTATTGCAATCAAGCTTGATCTGCCTGCTGCTCCGTGGGAAAATACTTTGTTTCTGCTCTTCGGCGCTGTTCTGGCTAATATTGTAGGAACTACCGGCGCCAGCATGTTGCTGATCCGTCCATTGCTTAAGATTAATTCCGGCAGAAAAAACATGTTGCACATTCCGGTATTTTTTATCTTTATTGTATCAAATATTGGCGGGTCACTCACTCCGCTTGGCGATCCACCGCTTTATCTGGGTTATCTGCGCGGTGTTTCTTTTGAATGGACACTCACATTATGGCCTGTCTGGCTTTCAACGATCAGTATTCTGTTAATTATATTTTATATTTGGGATACCCAGGCCTGCAAAACAGAGGAAATGCAAAAGCTGGCAAAAACACACACAGGGAAGGTTCAGGTTTCCGGTATCATCAATATTCTCTTATTGCTTGTGGTTATTGCAACGATTTTTTTTCAGGTTAAATCGCCATACCGGGAACTGGTGCTTGTTGTATGCATACTGTTGTCTTTGAAACTGTCGAAGAAAGAGGATCATGACTACAATCAGTTCTCATTTCATCCGATTGCTGAGGTGGCGATACTGTTTGCCGGTATTTTTATAACGATGGTTCCATTGCTGATGTTGCTTGAGGAAAATGGCGCCGGCTTTGGAATCACACGTCCCTGGCAGTTTTTCTGGATTACCGGCGGACTTAGTTCATTTCTCGATAATGCACCAACCTATATCACACTCTCATCTTTAGCCGAAAGTGTTACTCATGCTGCACCTTCTGCAGTACCTGTGGTTGCAGGCATCCGCGTTGACCTGCTCAGGGCAATCAGCTGTGGCGCTGTATTTATGGGTGCAAACACCTACATCGGTAATGGCCCGAATTTTATGGTTAAATCCATTGTAGAACATTATGGAGTAGAGATGCCGCATTTTTTCCATTATATGCTGTATTCATTGATGATATTAATACCTGTATTTCTATTCGTTACATTTGTGTTCTTCATGGGCTGATGATTGTTTTTGGAGCGTTTTTTTTTATATCTTCGTGTCAATTGAAACATTTAACGGGTTGCTAGCTCAGCTGGTTTAGAGCACTACCTTGACAGGGTAGGGGTCACTGGTTCGACTCCAGTGCAACCCACAAAGTATCATTTAAAGTCCAGTCAGATCAATACGAATGCATTGATTTTACTGGGTTTTTTCATTTCAGACCATTTGATTGGAATTGTTTAATTTTAAATGCTACTAATTAGGGGGAAGCTTTCAGAATCTGTTAATATTTTGATTCCTCCCTTATTAAAAAAGTTTTTTCTTTTATTTGCGGTTCTGCGTGATGGATGAATTAACAAAATTAGGTTCTGCTCTGTATTAGACTCAATATTAAGTGATTTTACAAAATCGCTTAACCCACAAAATCCCGGTTAATCCCGTTTAAGTGATGGCGATTAAGAAAAATATATTTTTTACGCGTTATATCAATCGCCTAAAAGATTATACCCTTTGGAATTATAGTAAAGTCCGGATGCCATCCGGATAATACCGGTTGGAAATATTAAACCGCACCCGGTAATATGGGGTTAACAGTTGATTTTTACCGCGTTCAATTCGACAAATAATATTTATCTATCGAAGAGTTTATCGTACACAGTAATTGAAATACATAGCCCCTGCAGCGCTGAATATGCGGCCTTTTCCCCATCCCGACTCATCGAGTTGAACTGCGGTACATACATTCGGAATGGCAACAGTGGTAATCTGAACAAAGGTTACCTGTGACCGTAATGCCGGATCGTCGCGTACACCCGGGTCAACAATTATTAAAGCTTTTTGTCCGCAATGAGGAACAAATCCCTCGCCGTTGATCAATGCATCAGCGATCATAGCATCAACTACCGGCTGACTCCAGTAAATACCGCCTGTACCGCTGGTTGGTGTTACATCATCAATCAGTGTCCAGATAGCGGCCTGTTTTTCCGACCCGGTTGCGCCAATAGCCGAGTAATCAGTATTGACAATATAATTGACCAGATCAAGGTTATAAGGTTTGTCTACCAATAATGCGAGTAAATCGGCGTTTCCGCTATAAGTGGATACAAGATTCATCTGATAACTACGGCCGGGAACAATCCCGTGGTCAAGGTCAATACAGTTACCGGGATAAGTTCCGCTAATCGCGCCTGCGCCTGTAATTGTTGTGCTGAAATAGCTTGGGTTGCGGGTAAAGGTTACGTTTACATTCACTTTACCTGCCGGCAGCGCCTGCTCAATTAATGTCAGGTCATCGGCGTAATTGCTGACAGTGGCATGAGCAAAGATGGTAACATTATTCAATGCGCTGACATCAATGGCTGAATAGGTGTATGATTTTACGATCGGGTTGTGAGCAGCTTTATAACTGAATGCAGCCACATCCGGTTCTCCGGCCGGTGTGAGGGGTACGCCTGCAAGTGATCCGGTAACCGATACTTCGGTGGCATTGAGATACCAGTCATCGGCTGTAATCGTGTAGGTTACCTGAAGCATATTGCCGGATGGTATAACCTTTACTTCCCCGACTTTTAAACCCGAGGCCATCAGGTCTGTTGTCATTTCTGATCCGCAAACAACCGAGAGCAGTTCAACAACTATCGGCCGGTCTTTGTATTGCTCCAGTTCGGCAGCGGTATATCGCTGTTCCCAGCGTTGATAACCCGGAACATCTACGGTAATCGTGTAATTCGACAATCCGCACTGTACGAGTACTACATTGGGAACAACAGTGTCTGATATCGGTTGTGTATAGGTATAATGGGTGCTGCTTACGGTAACATCCCCCGAAAGCAATAAATTGCTTCCTAATTCTGATACGCTGATCAGGAATCTGCAAAGCTCGCCACAATCAATGCGGAACCATGCCAGCCCAAAGTCGTCGGGCTGAAAGCCGCTGGTGCAAATTACTTCTACTGTATAGTCGTGACTGACATCTTTGTCAACAACAAAATCAATAGGCAGGGGATGAAGCACGCTTTGCGCAACCAGCGAACCGGTGACCGGTACAGCATAAAGCACATTCATTGAAGCGTCAACAAGAACAAACTCTGTAAGCTTATAATTGCCGGGATATAAAGCAATTTTTTGTGTAAATACTTTTCCGTTTAACCTGTAAACCGTAAGTGGGGTAGTGGTATACTCGGTAGATGAACCACCGGCAGTCTGGATGGTCACAACAGCCGAAACGACATTGCTCAGGTCGCAGTTGGTCCCTTTAAGCGCATCGCTGCTCGCTGAAAACGAAACGGATACTTTCTCTCCATGGGATGCACCGCCGCTTGCCGGCTGTTGAACAATGATATATTCTTTTTCTCTCTCACAGCCGTTGAACAGTATGGCAGCGGCAATGATTAAACCGGGGATAAAGAGTTTTGTTTTCATAATGCGTTTGGGTTTTTAGTTTGTTGAACAAATGTAAGAAAAAAAACATTTTTTGCCGTATACTAAAGTAGAATATTAAACTTTAATAAATTTTGTTATAATTTGATAAGACGCTTAATGAATTGCTGATCAGTTTTTTGTAGGATAATGAAGTATACCCCGGGCTTCAGGTTGTTCAAACGAATGGTAAGGAGATTTTCTGTGTTTTGAAAAGTTGTGGAGAATACCTGTGTGCCCTGAATGGATAAAATCATAAGTTTAAGAGGAGTTAAGTCGTTATTTTCCAGGGATATAAAACAAATATCCCGTGCCGGATTCGGGTAAACATTGAAATCAAATGCATTAGCGGAGGTTTTATTAATAGAGGATGCCGGCGTATAGGTTATTTTTGAAATACCTCCATTGGTTGCAATCCATCCATCTCCATTGGCATCAAAAACAATTTCATTTATTGTGTTGGAACAAATACCAGAATCAGTAGTCAGTGACAGCCACTGTGAACCTGTAAACAGGGATAGTCCGTTGATTGTACCTGCCCAGATATGCCGGTTGACGTCGGGTTTGACTGCTGTAACATAGTTGTTGATTAGTCCGTGTGTTGTGTCAAACACTGTAATTAATGCGCCGTTCAGCCGTGCGAGTCCGTTTGCTGTGGCTGCCCATAGATATTGCTGATCGCTCGAAATGGATAGTACAAGGTTTGATGGGAGTCCATCGTTAATAGTGATGCTGTCCCATCCGGCTGCTGTAAATTTGGCTATTCCGCCGGCTGTTCCGAACCATTTTGTGTTCGTGTTGTCAATCTCTGCACAACGGACATCATCGTTCACCAAACCATCAGCGCTGCTGTATGATGTCCAGGTGGTATTAGAAAGTGCACTGATTCCGGCCGGCGTGGTGAAATATTTTGTATTTGTTTGGTCAATACCGATATCAGTGACAATATTATAAATCAGTCCGTCTGCCATTCCGTAAGTTTCCCATGTGACACCATCCCACGAAGTGAGCCCGTCGGTAAGCATAGTACCGCTGCCACTGCCAAACCATCGTCTGGCTGACAGATCAACAGCTACCGATTGGATATCATCAATCGCCAGTCCGCTTGATTTATTGTAGGTTGTCCATATCGTATCATTGAAAACCGATACTCCGTTTGCAGTTGCAATCCATTTTCGGTGTTGGGTATCAATAAAAATGTCGTTTACGGTATTGTCACAGAGCGTGTTTATGTGAATATCCTGCCACGTCCCGTTGTGTAAGCGCGACAAACCATTGTCGGTTCCCATCCATTTATCCTGATTGATGCAGATACTCCGTACAGTAGAATGGATTAAACCGGCAGAGGTGTCATATCCTGTAAACATTATTTCGTTGTATGACATGAGTCCTTTGTAGGTTCCAAACCATTTTATATTTGAATCGTCTACAGCAGCCGAAAGGATATTACTGTCAGCCAGTCCGTCTTTTTTATAAAACCGTTTATAGAGTGTTCCATCAAATCGTGTAATACCGTTGGCTGTCCCAATCCATAGAGTTCCTGATGTGTCGGTGGTCATACAGCGCACAAAAGGGTTTGATAAACTATCATTATTTAAATTAATCCATGAGGTATCATTGAAAACCGATACACCCGAAGATGTTCCAAACCATTTTTTATTGTTTTTTCCACTGGCAATTGTTTTTACAGTGTTATGGATTAACCCGTTCGTCTTGGTGAATACAGCAAAGGTACTTCCGTTGTATTTAATCACTCCATGGCCGTCTGTTCCTGTCCATACATTTCCATACTGATCTGCAGCAATGGATATCACCTGATTGGTAGGCAGTCCGCCTGCTGTATTGAACACAGTAAATGTACTGCCATCAAAACGGACTATACCGCCATTATAAACAGCCATCCATTTATGGTGATTCAGGTCTGTGGTGATTGCCCGGATATCATGCCCCGGCAAGCCCTCGGTGGTTGTATAGGTGCGGATATGCATGCCGGATGTTGTATATACAGCCAGCCCTCCATTGGTCGCCACCCATATCGTGTCTCTGTCTGCTGTAATGCCCTGTATCCGGTTTATGTTGGTGTAATTCCGGATAATAAATTCCTGGGATTGCAGAAACCATAAATTGTTTAACAAACAGATGAGAAAAGCCAGATGGCGCATTTCCTAATTTTTTATAAAAATAGAGAAAATTTAATTTTCTGCAATGGAATGATTTGATCTTAACTGTTGTGATTCCATGATTAAAGGATGGATTAAGTGGTTATATGTGATATATGATTATTGCCAGTCTTAAAAAAATGTTTACTTTTATAAATGGGATAATTGTATTGTCTGGTCAATAACGTATAAAATTACATGAGAATGAATTTGCGCAACAAAATCCTGATCTTTTTCATCTGTTGTGTTTCTTTACTGGCAATGAGTCAGCAACGAATGGCAACGATTATTATGAAAGATGCGCTGTGGCATAACGGATACCGTTCGTTGCAGCTTAAATTTGATGTTACCGACAGTGTGTGGCAAAAAACAGTTATGGGTTATGCTGTTTTTTACAGTTCATTTGGTCGCTATTCATCGGACGATCCGTCGTTCAACAAAATGGACCATTATGGATCAATAAGCAGTATTGTTTTATCCGGTCAATCGGCGCATATTGTTTTAGATATGGATATTCAGTCCGACCCATGGGTCCCCGGCGGACAAGCTACTTACGATATTTTGTTAAACTGGACAGGGGACTCGATACACGGTACTTTTACCGGTATGTTTAGAGATTCAATAGCTCTCAGCGGCTCGCTTTCGGGCATCTTCAATAATAGTCCGCATATACCGGTTTCCGGGTTTATTCCTGTATATGACCGTGAGCATCCACGGCTTGTTTTCCGGAAGCACGAGTTAGACACAATCCGCAGCAGAGCGCTGAATACATCATGGGGACAAGCAATTGCTGCGCGGTTAGATGCTGTTCTATACGACACATTTGATTATACCGGACGCACCGCGGGCTGGCAGATTGCCGGACATGCATTTAAATATACGCTCACCGGTGACAGGATATGGGCCGATAAAGCAAAAGAATTTATTAAGCTGGCCATGGGTTACAAAGATGATAATACCAAGATGATCAGGCGCGCACCACGGTACATGGGGATAGCCATTGCTTATGATTTTTGCTACGACCTGTGGGAAGCCGAAGACAGAGCATTCCGTGAAAACCTCTGCTGGTGGCTCGAAGATCGTATGCGTGAGATAATTCAGGGCGGAGGCGATGGTTATAATTCTCATCCCATGAGTAACTGGATGGGTATTGCCTATGGTTCATTGGGTGTTATTGCAATGGCTATACAGGGCGATTCGGCAAGGATGTATTATCCGGAACCGCTCCAGCCCTATTCGGGTGATGTGAGTCCTGCTGCCGGTTTTACTCCGGGTACCGGTGTATTGGTGGCCGACCTGCTCAACGATTCTTTGCAGCATAATTGGATTTATTGCGGACCCTTTATCCGGAAAAATTCCGGCGATGATTGTCTGGCTTCGATCGGTGGAAGAGCTACCGCTAACCCGGGTTCCGGGACTGCAGTGAACTATAATGATTCGGTTCGCGTGTTTAAAATTCTCGACAGTATATATTATTGGAACAGCACTACCTATACCGGCGGCAAAGATTATTTTGATCTGGTTAATGCGGTTAATCATACCTATTACAGCACCACTTATTATTACTCGGCTTTAAACAATACCGGCGACAAATATTTTCAGGTTCATGTCGAATCATTTGATCATGTCGAAACCGGTATTTGGGTGTCGGGAATTAAAGTAAAGGATGGAGATATCCTGCGGTTGCAGACAGGCATTTACCCCGTAATGTTCGAGTGTACAATTGCTTCGTGTCCTCCATGGGGAAAGATTGGCACACGTCTCTCATTCACCGAGCTTACTCCCGGTGAAGCAACGCAGGTGTATAATGATATGCTCGCTGTATTTGCTAATGATCATGCTGTATGGCAGAAGAAATATGATGGGTATGTTGAGTCGGGACGAAAGGTGTATACGGCCGACCGTTGTCTGAAAATCGCCGGACAGGGCATGGAGCGCTGGCTGTCTATGGGTATGGGCGATCATGGTTTTTATACCGAAGGGGAAGGATATGTGCGTTTTGCGCTTACATGTGGAGCCGCCCAATTTATTCATGCTACCCGTGTGGCTCAGGGATATGCATTCAATGATGATTATGGAAACCATCATGTCCTGAATAAAACTGTTTACGAAGCATTGAATGGCCAGATGTGGGCATGGGGCCCGGCCGGCTGGAGCAATTTTGATATGCAGGAAGAACGCAGTGGATGTTTTAATATGTTGTTAGATGATGTTTATACCTCTGACAAACCTGTAATCCGTTGGTTGTACGATCAGGTGTACGGACTGGGTGGTAATGCCACATTCAACATCGCCATGCCTCATCAGGCCGCTTATGCATTAAAAAATTATCCCTATACTGTTGCGCCTGTTCAGCCATTAGCCGTATTTCAACATGACCTTCACGATGCACAAAAGGGTTATTTTATTTTCCGGAAATTATGGAATTATTCATCCGATTTTGTAACAACTCTATATCTTAAATCCCAGCCATTGATGGGGACGCATCAGGCCAGTACCGATCCGCAGATGAAAATACAGGGATTAGACCGCCAGGCAATGATCATTCATCCGGTTAAGACCGCACAGCCAGTGAATAATGAACTTGGCGGTACGTTGAAACAATATTTTTGTGATTCGTCCGGATCAGCCGTTATGTCTATTAATATGAACGATTATTATCGTGCCGCCCGCAGTGGCGAAACGTATCCCGATCAGGGTATCCGTTGTCACCGCTCCATTGGTGTTGATTACAGCGGTTTATCGGGTTATCCTGCTTTATATGCTGTTACCGACGAGATGTCAGGATCGTCCGGTGAAAGTTTGAATCTCGAATTCCCGGGAAATACAGGTGTCACGGTGTCATCAAATACTTTTTCGGCGTCGTATCCCGGTGGCGCAGTGATAAACGGGATTGTTGCTGCTCCCGGTTCGGTTACCCTGGCTTATGCTTCAAATAAGATCACATCATCGCCAGGAAAGCAGTTTTTTGTGGTATGGTGTTTGCATAATGGATTAACTCCTGTGTTTAATGTTACGGGCACAGGGATGGCATCCGTTGTACAAGTCGGTTCACAACAGGTTTCATACAGCGATAGTATTATCCATTTCAACCTGTTCAATCCATTGCCGATGGTAGCTCTTACTCAACCTGTCCCCGGTTCGGTATTTGTCGCCGGTGATACACTGACTCTGCATGGCATGGCATCCGACAGCAATGGCACCGTTACCAAAGTATCGTTTTATGATAATGGTATTTTTCTAGGTCAGGATTTCTCTGTTCCTTATACCTTTAGCATAAACGGACTAACCAGCGGAAATCACACCTTTACCGCTGTTGCTGTTGATAATCAGATGGCCGGAAACACATCCGAAGCTGTAACTATTTTTGTTGCCACCGGCCTTGCTCCGGCTGTACCTGTTCTTATGGCTGAATTGCTTGGTAATTCGTATGTACGGCTCACATGGTCCGATGTCACCGGAGAGGAATCATATCTCATTGAACGGCGGATGAACAATGGATCATACACGCAAATCGCTACTCTGAATGCAGGTAGTACAAGCTTTCTTGATACCGATCTGCACGATACAACACGATATATCTATCGCCTGGCCGCTGCATCACGCAACGGACGGTCGGACTATTCAAATGAAGACAGCGTTCAGACACTTCTCACCAAATTATCTGTATCACCTGTAGCCAAAGCGGGAAAACAAGTTTTGATTTATCCTAATCCATCGTCTTGCTGTTCAACTGTTGAGTTCAATTTAAGCGCAGGTGGTGCAGTTACCTTCGAGGTTTATTCGATAACCGGAATGCATAAAAAAACATTCAATTCCGGGACATTTTCTGAAGGGACGCAGCGTATAGCAGTTAATTGGGATCTGCCGGCCGGAATCTATATTGTTGTGGTGCTAATGAATGATAATATTCTGCAAACGGTTAAACTGATATTGCAATAACCCTAATGCGCCGGCATTGCCTGTAAACCCTGATTGTAACCGATAATCCGGATTCAGGTCTTTTTCCCTGCTAATTGTCCACAGGCAGCATCTATATCTTTTCCGCGGCTGCGGCGTATATTTACAATCATATTGCGGCTTTCAAGAAAGCGGCTGAATGCTTCGGTTCTTTCATCAGACGAGGGTTTAAAGCCAGTGCCTTTTACCGGATTATATTCAATGATATTGATCTTGCAGGGGAACGCACGGCAGAAAACCGCCAGCTTTTTTGCATCTTCAACCGAATCATTTAATTTGTCAAACAGAATGTATTCGATGGTGATACGTTGACGGGTTTTATGATGATATTCCTGCAGGGTGCCGGACAACTCGGCCAGAGGGTATTTTTTATTCACCGGCATGATGGAACTGCGGATACGGTCATCGGCCGAATGCAGCGATACGGCAAGATTGAATTTGACATCATTAGCGGCCAGCCGGCGTATGCCGGGAACAATGCCTGCCGTAGACAGTGTTATGCGCCGGGGTGAAATTCCCATCCCCTCTTTCTCGGTTATATGATTAATGGCGGTCATCACTTCATCATAATTAAGCAGCGGCTCGCCCATACCCATTAATACGATATTAGACACACCGGTATTATATTCTTTTTCTGATAATATATTTAATTGAAATACCTGATCTATTATTTCTCCGGCCAGCAGGTTTTGATGTGATTTCATCCTGGCTGTTGCACAAAACGAACAGTTCAGTTTGCAGCCAGCTTGTGATGAGATGCATGCTGTAACGCGATCGCCGGAAGGAATCAGAACTCCTTCAATCATACCGCCCCGCGTTAATTGAAATGCAGTTTTAATTGTTTTGTCGTTGCTTCGGAGTACTGTGGTGATATGTGCGGCAGAAAAGGTGAAGTGCTCCTTTAATAGGGTTATGGTGGCTGCCGGGACATTTTTCATCTGTCCGAAATCCTGTATACCTTTTCGGTACAGCCATTCGGTTATCTGTTTCACCCTGAAAGGTTTCTCATCCCGCAAGCAAGGGTGTTTGGCCAGATCATGTTGCGCAATGGAGCGTATATCTTCCATTCTGCAAAAGTAACCAAATACCTTTTGCTGATATTCAATGTTTTTATTTATGATTTATAAATTTTGTTTATTTTTATCTCAATAATTCAGCAAAGCATGATTAAACGTCTATTTTTCTTGTTATTTATTGTTCTTTTTATCCAAACGGCATACTCCGATGAGGGGATGTGGATATTGCCTTTAGTGAAAGATATCAATATGAACAGGATGAAGGAGCTGGGATGGAAACTCTCGGCCGATGAGATTTATTCAGTTAATCATTCATCCATTAAAGATGCTGTACCCATGTTTGGGCACATGTGTTCAAGCGAAATGATTTCGGCCGATGGGCTGTTGCTTACAAATCATCATTGTGGTTATGATTATATCCAGAGTCATTCAACGGTTGAGCATGACTATCTGCAGGACGGATTCTGGGCGATGAGCCGTAGCGAAGAACTTCCCAATCCCGGACTTACTGCCACTTTTCTGGTTCGCATGGATGATGTTACGATGCGGTTCGATTCTGTATTGTCGGATACTATGAGCGAACATTCGCGCAAGGCAGCAATTGATGAATTATCGCAGCGGCTTATCAGCGAAGCAACCGATTCGACACATTACATTGCCGAGGTTCATAATTTTTTTAAGGGTAATGTTTTTTATTTGATGATATTCGAGGAGTTTCTCGATGTCCGGCTTGTAGGTGCGCCGCCTGAATCTGTTGGTAAATTTGGCGGTGATATGGATAACTGGATGTGGCCGCGACATACCGGTGATTTTTCTTTCTTCAGGGTGTATACAGCCCCCGATGGTAAACCGGCAGCTTATTCCGAAAAAAATATTCCATATAAACCAAAACATTTTTTTCCGATTTCTCTGAAAGGAATTAAAGCGTCTGATTTTGCAATGGTGGTTGGATATCCCGGTAAAACCGACCGTTACTGCACTTCTTACGAGATACGGGAGATGCAGGAGGTGATTAATCCTAACCGCATCAAACTTCGTGGCCTTCGCCAGGAAGTCATGGAACGCCGTATGAAGGATAATGATACCATCCGCATTAAGTATTCTGCAAAATATTCCACGTCTTCCAATTATTGGAAATATTCAATCGGACAGAATGATTGTTTCAGAAAATTTAAAACATTGGAGTATGCCCAGGCAAGAGAAGAGGCCTTCAGAAAATGGGTAAACAGCGATTCAGCCCGTATCCGCAAATATGGCGACTGTTTGTCGCTTATTGAGCAATCGTTTACCGAGCGCCGGCAACTGAAAAATGCGCAGCAATATATTTATGAAACTGTGTATAACAGTATTGATATGATTGGTCTGGCAAATGAAATGTTTTCATTGTATGCTGAGTTGTCTAATCCCCCGGATGAACGCTTTGCATTGAAGGAACAGATGGATCAATTTCGCAGTTATATGAACACTCATTTCAGAGATTATGATATGCAAACCGATAAGGAGATTGCGCTTGCCGAACTCAGGGCATTGATCCTTGATGTTGAAGCGGAATATCTTCCGTATGTTGTTTTGAAAGGACTTAAAAAGTATAAGTCATTCACCGATTATCTGAATTATGTTTACAGCCATACTATTTTTGTATCTGCCGAAAAGCTTGAAAAGTTTCTTCAGCGGCCCAATCTGAAAAAGCTTCAAAAAGATCCGGGATTCGAAATGGCCTATCATA